>Ga0074193_1002150_pt1 | contig 19240 bp, 12 predicted proteins | sample EPASupsiteHSE605_FD_64523 | JGI IMG/M metagenome (GOLD analysis project Ga0074193, IMG submission 64523) | Bioremediated contaminated groundwater from EPA Superfund site, New Mexico - Sample HSE6-05 | ecosystem: Environmental > Aquatic > Deep subsurface > Groundwater > Contaminated ... | reverse complement strand
ATGGGTGCCAAAATTCAATCGTAACTCGAATTTGACTCACAAAATGATAACCATTACGAAACCGCTTCCCAATCATAGATGATGCCTCTTCAGGATTCGCCATACACTCATCAAAAAATCGATGCATCTTGACAATTTTTTTCAATCTAAATCTTTTCATGATCAAATAAATTGGTAATATTATGAATAAAAATAAATACTGAAATGAATGGGCATTATTAATTGATAACAATGAGAAAACACATTGAAATAGAAGGAAAAAAGATCCAGACATGCCAACTGTCCCTGCTATCAATGATGATCGGCCAATTACTGAATAACACAAAATATATGGAGTTAATCCTTCTAAAGCAATAATAAATGCAAATACTAATAATAATGAAGTATTATCGAAATATCCATGTATTGTAATAATCGCCTCAAAAATGACACCAAATGATATCATTATTGAAGCAAGAGTACCAAAAAATGGTAGCCATTCATGATTTGGATGATCTTCAAGCACAACTCTTGGTGAAATGAATACTTGAATGAACTTAATTGATAATAAAAATGAAAAAGGAATAATAATGATACAATGAAAGACCTTTGATGATCTATTGTGAGAATATTCATGTATTGCATATGGAAGGCAAGAAATACATATTGGCCATACTGAGCTCAACATCGATTTGAAAAATGCAACTATTATCCTTCCCTCATTCTTAAATAATCTTCCTCGTTTTTTTGAAATGTACCAAGACCTAATCATCATAAATACTAAAGAAAATAAAGATATATAAGAAAAATAAAGCCCAAATATGATCTTATTTCTAATACTTGATGGTCCACTCCAAAATATGGAAAATAATTTAATTATTTTGGTAATAACATTCTCTTTATTCCATACTTTCTCATTTGAAATCAAAATAGTAGGGCCAATAACTTGAATTAAAGAAATCCAATAATATATCCATCCAAAAAAGTATGGAAGGCTTGAAGAAAGATGAGCTTGAGCAAAATATTCAAAAAGTGCTCCTTTGACTGATTCCCAGGTGGATTTAACAATAATTGAATCGTATTCATTGGTTTCGAACTTAATATCCATTAATAATGAAAGATCTAATAAATAAAATAATAAATTTGAATTATGTAGATGAAATATTCTCACAATAATTGACAAAATTCAAATATTTGCGAACCACAATGATGTTTTTTGCCAACGTTCCATTATCCGATTATTCTTTGTGTCGTATAAAAAACAATTTCCCAATTAGTTCATTTGAAATCATAATAAAGAAAAAGCTGGAATGGTTATTCGTTAACTTTCAATACATATAACTAATAATACCAAAAACTGATCTTACCCTGAAATATTTAATATATTACTTAAATTTCCCCAAATTCATCATCTTCGTCTTCATCATCATTGGACATTTCAAGACTATTCTTTTGGCCCATAATTGGAGACAAAACTTGAGATAATTCTTTCCTTTTATCTTCATATACTTCAGAATCTTCATCAGGATTTGACTCAAGCCATTCAATTGCTTCTTTGATAGCTTTCTTAAGCTCTTTTCTTTCTTCATCTGTGAGCCTTTCTTTTGTCTCATCTTTTCCAAGGTTGCTTTTAGCTGTGTAAATCAACATTTCAAGGTTGTTACGTGATTGAACAGCCATCTTTGTTTTCTCATCTTCTGAAGCCCACTCTTCAGCTGCACGAATAGCCTCCTCTCTCTCCTCTTCACTTAATCTTGCTTCTTGAGCATTAATGGTAATGGTCTCCTTATTATTTGATGCCTTATTTTCAGCAGTAACCTTTAAAATATTGTTCTGGTCTAATTCAAAAGTGACTTCGATTTGAACAGAGCCTCTGGGTCCTGGTGGAAGGCCTGTGAGATCGAAAGCACCGAGGAAATGGTTATCCCTTGTCATTGCACGTTCGCCTTCAAATATTTGAATTCTTACAGTTTCTTGGTCATCTGCTGCATTTGTGAAAGTTTGTGTCTTTTTAACAGGAATCCTTGTATTACGTGGAATCAGCTCAGCCATAACACCACCAAATGTTTCAATTCCCAATGTAAGGGAGTTAACATTGATGATGATGATATCATGGGCATCAGGATCATCTGAAAGCACACCACCTTCAACAGCTGCTCCATAAGCAACAGCTTCATCAGGATTAATTGACTTGCATGGGGCCTTGCCATTAAAGAAATCTCTCACAAGTTGTTGAACTTTTGGAATACGGGTAGATCCACCAACAAGAACAATTTCATCAACCTCATGCTTAGAAACACCTGCATCCTTAAGAACCTGTTGTACTGGAGCCATAGTTTTCCTAAACAAGTCCATATTTAGCTCTTCAAATCTTGCTCGTGTAAAAGGCTCACTCAGATCTTCTCCATCAAAGAAATTCTCAATTTCGATCCTGGTTTGGTGAAGAGTTGAAAGGGCTCTTTTTGCTTTTTCAACTTCACGTTTAAGCTTAGCAATTGATTTAGAATCAGATGTAGCATCTTTTCCTGTTCTACGCTTGAAAACATCAACAAAATGATCAACAACCCTGTTATCAAAATCTTCTCCTCCGAGATGTGTATCACCTGCTGTGGCTAGAACTTCGAAAAATGAATCTTCAATCGAAAGAAGGGATACATCAAATGTACCACCACCCAAATCGAAAACAAGGATTTTTTGGTTGTCCTTCTTATCAAGACCATAGGCAATAGCAGCAGCAGTTGGTTCGTTTAGAATTCTTTTAACATCAAGACCTGCGATAGCACCAGCATCCTTTGTCGCCTTTCTTTGAGCATCGTTGAAATATGCAGGCACAGTAACAACTGCGCTTTTTACAGGCTTTCCTAAATAATCTTCTGCGACATTCTTCATTTTTGTCAGAATCAGTGCAGAAATCTCTTCAGGAGAAAGAACTTTTGTTTCGCCTTTAATATCAATTTCTACATAAGGTCTGTTATCCTTATCAATTACCTTGTATGGTAGGCGTTTTAATTCACTTTGAACTTCGGGATCCGTGTACCTTCTGCCAATCAACCTTTTAACTGAAAACACAGAGTTTTGGGGATTAGAAATAATAAACGGAGAAGCAGAATCTCCCACAAACCTTTGTCCATCGTGAAAAGCAACAATTGAAGGTGTAATCCTGTTACCAATTTCGTTGGCAATAATTTCAACCTTCCCCTTTTGGAAAACACCAACACATGAAAACGTGGTTCCAAGGTCTATACCAATAACGGTTCCTACTTCTGAATCCTTTTCAGATAGAACTTGACATAGAAACAGAGAGAGTAAAGAGACCATTTTTTAAAGTGGTTTTTATTTGGTCACTCGTAAAATGTAAAATAGACACTGATTGAGGTAACCATTAGTTGGAATGTGTATATCACCAATCGTTCGGTAATACCCAGTATGTTCCATTTCAATGCTATTTGCACCGGATTTAATAAACCAAATACTGTGAGGAAAGCAGCTAGATAAACTAAAAAGCTCCCAAAACTTTCGGATTTTGCTCTTGCTTTAATTCCAAAGGCAAGGAAGAAGGCCGAGAAGATGGTAAGAAATGCAACAACCCCAGCAATAATGATGTGCATTTTCCCTTGAAATGAAGGTTCTTCTTTGTTTGCTGGGAGAGGGTACAAACCGAATCCAATAAAAGAAATTAATGATGTTGCACACAGTGATATTGCTCCGGTTTTAAAATTCTTTCCTGTTTCTTGGAATGATAAATACACTAGAACCAGAGAAAAAACAGTCAGAAGAACACCATAAATTGTTGTAAATATGGTCAGCAAGCCCTTATTGGGAGCACCATCAGCTGTTAAAGAACTGATATCAGTTGTCACAGGATTGTATTCTTTCCATAATATGTTTCCAAGTATTGAATGAAGCATATAGAAAGCAGAGGCAATGAAACCTGTTGCAAATCCAATCTTAAGCCATTCCATCGATATATTGAGCCTTGTTCTCAAAAAATGTAAGTATTTTTTTCTCAATTACTTCGAGGAATCAGTTCGAATTCAATCAATGGCGATTATTTTTATCGAGATGATTAACGATTAAATAATGTTGTTTGGGTTAGTGGCATTGTGCCTTTCGGAGCAAGAGTTTCATACTTGCATGGAAAATCCAAGCGTCGAGTTTGCTAATATTAGTATAAATCCTATGCGTATGTTTAATTTTTAATCAACAGCAATAATGAAAGGATTACCAGTTGATGTTTTCGTTTCTTTTAAGGGAGGGAGCGAAATTTCTTCTCCATATTTTGAAATGAGAATTGGTGAAGATCAGATCCCATATATGCGCCATCGAGGGGATTTTTGTAGGGATATCAACTCAAAATGTAGCATTGATGGTCTGTTTTCTTTCCATCAAAAAATGGTTTTCCCCTCTCATCTTGTTACAGGGTCGTATAAAATGAAAATTATTTTGTACGAGAATGCAAAACCACTTAATTGTAGAGGGTTTAACATTAAAATCAAATAGGATGGATTTTCGAATGGATTTGTTTCAGAAAAAGCTTAACGAGAAGGTCGATTTAATGAATAAACATATTGAAAGTTTAGAGAAATATTATCATCGGTTGCATATTGAAATCATTGATGTTGGTGATCAATTGTCCAAATTATCTTTATTACATCAAAATAACACAGACATGAAACACGGAAAAAAGGAAATGCACATTATAAATGCGAGAACAATGATTTCAAAGATGATTTCCGGTTTTGAAAAACAAATTACTGAAACTGAACAAAGATATGAAGAATTAGCGAAAAATATTAACGCTGAATATTATGAAAGATTAAAAAGCTGCCAAAATTGCGAAGGCGATTCCTCAGATGGATTAGATGAAAGAATTTGCCGAATTCGAGATGAAATTTCAAAGTTGAATATAGAAACAAGTATTGATGACGAAGAAATCGAAGAAAATGTTTCACTCGTAGATAAAAATATTGAAAAATTGAAGAATGAGATTAGAAGAACCGAAAGTGAAAGGAAACAATCATTATGTGTATATAGAGATCAACTAATGGCAAACATTAATCAAATTGAAGAGAATGAAGATTCTCATAGGGCGAAAATACAAGAACTTAGGAAAAAAATTGAAAGTGATGAGTACATGTATGAAGAAGCCCTCAAATCAAAATATTTTGCCTGGAAAAATGAAAAAACTATCCTTAATGATAAATGTGTATCATCTGAGCTTATGTATAAAAAGTTGATAAAGGAAGTATCATCTTTAAGGGATCAAATTGCTCAAGAACAAGCTAAGTGTATCTCAATCATCCCAAACCAGAGATTAGAAGGAGTTGAGATTTCTTTTAATAATGATGATATCAACAAAAAGAAAACCAAACTGACTCAACTTCAAACAATATATTCCAAAAAAGAAGAAAAGCTTATCAATCTTCAGAATAAGAATATGAGCCTTAAAAGGAGGCTCTATGAAATTACTTTCGAACAAAGAATGAAACAAAATATTTATTGTTTGTATAAGTAACCTAATGTTATCTCAATAGTTAACATTTAGAATCGTAAGAAAAACAATTCTTGCACCTGTGTTTAATCAAGTTAGACATTTCAATGTTTCACCTCATGATGAAATATGAGGTGAAATGATAAAATCGATTTTATTGTTTTTCATCGTTTGATTGAGTAACTGAATGTTTGACCTTGATTTGTTCGAGAGATATATTGATGTTGCTATTGTTAATGGTGTTGTGGGGGGAGAAATGGATTTTTTGGCTTCTTTTAGGACAAAATGCGATAATATCCCTGTTTTAAGGCGATTTGTTGAGTTACCAAACGTTTCGAATACTTTAAGATTTTGGGCATCGAATAGCATAAAAGAATTAACCAATATTTATGGATCATCATGGGGAGTTGAATACTCGATCGACCAATTTTTATGGATTTGTAGTGTAATGATTGAGAATTATGATTTTATAGACGAAAAATCCCAATTTCAACTTTCTAATGCATTAGGTATTATTGCTGCTTTTCATTGGGAGTTTTGTCAGGAAGACTTTTTTAATTCGGTACAAGGTGTATTTCTTATCAAAGAATATTGTATAAAGCAGTGGGAAAGTGGATTAATCTTGCTACATGGATTGATATCTGGTGTGTTTTTATCAACAAATTCCCCATTAAGGGAATTGTTTTGTACTAGAGTGTTATACCCGTCTTTGATATTCTCTTTGGAGATTATACAACAAGCATCAATCATCAAAGCCAATGAAGAGTACCAGGAGGTTATTTTAAAAGCAACTCAAGTGTGTTTTGATTGCATATCTTTTCCAAAATTACCTACATCAACATTTAAATCCTTTAATGATTATACATATTTACCTCATACATCAATATTCAAGCTTATTTTTGATCATAATTTTATCCAAACATTACTGACTCTTTATTTGTCTAATCCTAGATTCATTGATGCTGCAAAGTGTATTCTATATGTCGGATGTATAGGGGATAATTATTTTTCTTTGATTAAGCAGCCATTAAAGAAGGAAGAGATATTTGTCAACATTATTGAAGTTGTTTTTTCTCAGCTTGAAATGAAAATATCCTCTCAACAAGAATTATTACCATTTGATGAATCCCACTACATTATGAATCTTCTTTGTGTGTTTTCTAGGAAATTAAAATCTGGTATAATGAATGAATTGGCATCTTTTTATCATTTGATTGAATCACTGAATTCCTATTTAATAAGATTTTATGACTTTAATAATGTGACCATTGAGAGAAAACATAATGTTTTCGAGCATGTGGATTATTTCTTTATTGAACCTATGAGTTCGTGGAATATTATGCTAATCAATGCTATTAGTGAAAAGAATAACAATCAATTATTAAATCTTTTGAAAGAATATGTTCCTGAACTCTCTAATCGCTATTTAATCTTTTTACTTCAAGCTGCAAGAGAAATTACTGGTAACTATGATCTTGTATGGAATTCGACTTTATCAAATACGGTAATGGTATTCAAATATCTCATTTTTGCTGATCCTAATAGTATTACATCATCAATGTTAAATGTTTTTAATGATTTAATGTATCAATCACAAACAATACATAATACTGAATCTCTAGTCCCCATTCAGCGCCAACTATCTATTCTTGTTCAAGTTTTTACAATAGTATTGCTAAATCCTATTCAACCTAGGGAACCATCAACCACATGGTATCATCCATCTTTATTTGTATCGATGATTCAATTGATTAAAAAATCTTATGATTGGTTATCACATGAAAAGCTGTTAGAGCAATTAGAAATTAGCATTTTACACTTTTTAGCTCGGTTTTCTGACACTGTTATGTACAAGAATTCTTCGATTAGGGCAACATTATACAACAAAGTGGCACAAATAGACTCATCAATACTCGATGTGCAGCAAGTATCTGAGGTTATTGGATCAAGGTTTTTATTATCATTAAAATTCTTTGGGAATTTTCCCAATGTGATTTCATTAGCTGTGGAGAATTTTTCAAAGATTCCAATAACACAAGTGTTTCTCGAAGAAATATTTAATTCATTATATGATGATTCTTTCTCATTCATGAATATTGAGTCAAATAAGAAGTATAGATCTCTTCTTTATGGAACATTGTTTAATATTGTAACAGAAGATGATAAAGTGATATGGTTCTCCTCAATGATGAAATGTTTTGAAACAAGGTTTCATACCATGACATATATAAGTGATATTGTATTACTATGCAGAGACCTTCGTAGTTTATTTAACGAAGCAAAAAGAAAACATCAATATGATTTATTGTTTGAATGGTTCTTTCCTGACAAAGCTCAAACATTAATTGGTCTTTTTTTACAGTTATCAGGGACTTTTTCTGAGTTTAATGTTGTTCTTAAGCTTTTAGGAAGCATATCAACTTCTGAACCCAAAGGAAGAATAGAATTCTCTCCTTATTCCCCTAATGGAGTATTGATGTTTCAGAAATGTATTGGAGTGATATATTATGTTATTAATCAATTAACATCGTCAGAATTTAGTGATCAATACATTGAAGAGAATATTAATACAATTAAAAACTGTATTCAGATAGTTCAAAACCTTCTTGAAGGATCATACATTGTTTTTGATGCTTTTGAGATATATGGCGATCCTGTGTTTCATGAAATGCTTGCCATATTTACTCTATTATTTTCTAAATTATCTTTGAAATCAATTCATGAATACCCTTCTCTTCATACAGATATAATTCGTTTCTTTAGAGATTTGTGCCACAATCATTTTAAGACAATGATTAACTCCCAACCACAATTAATTGGAATGATTCTTGAAGCACTAAGTTATTCTCTTAGATACTCACAAGGAGTAGCGAGAGTGTTTTCATATGAGACCATTTCATATATTGCTCAATATATGAATGATCATCCAAATAGAAAAAGTACAAATTTTGTGTATGAGAGTTACCTTGATTACTTATCAACCTTGTTTTTTTTGTTGTGGCAGAATGTGTTTAATGATGAGGACCAAATTGTAACAATATCGTCAGCATTAAACAAAATGCTCCTATTAGAGGCTTCTCTATACTCCGAAATGAAAGACAAAATGCTTTCTATATTATCTCCAGAAAAGATGGTTTTATTCAATGAAATGTGCATAGATTTCGAAACTGACATGAGTTTGCTAGGTGATTTGGAGAGCACAAGATTCTTACAAAGATTACACAACTTTAGATTGTTCATTAAATCATGCGGTCTGAAGATCTCTTTAGTGGATCTTGAGACACAATAAACTGTTTACATCAATTTTTTTATGTCTAGAAAGCGCCAATCACTCCGCGATTCTGTTTCTCAAATATTGTATGCATGTTCTGGCGATGATAAGCAACATGAAGAAACCATTAATGCAATTATTGGCGCCATGGAGGTTTACGTAAGGGAATTGACACGAGTTGCTTTACTTAAATCCGAAAACGCCAAAAAACTATCAGATAGTGATTTTAAGAAAGCTTTGGAAAATGACCCAGAGAGAGAATTCATATTTAAAACCATTGATGGAAGCAATTCTGTAAAACCCAGACCGCCTCAATAATATTAAATTAGATTTTTTAGTAACCATAACAATGATGTTGTTAAAGAAAGCTCATTCTATAACTTTTTTTCAAGATCGTCCAAAGTTTTCTTTTTTGAGTAAGGAACAACAGATATCATAGGATTTCCCAATTCAAATATCTGTGAGCCTCCCATATCAGCAAGCGAATCAAATGAATATTGGTGGGGGAGTGGATCTTTGGATACAGATTCTGCTTTGGTTACTTTTGTTGGAAATACTATTTCAACTTCATTTTGCGAATCTTGAGCCTTCATACTACTCAATATGCTGTTATAAATAAAATCTCTATCAGGTGACATTTCCCAAGTATTGAGATTTCTGTCTGTAATTCTGGCTATTTCTTCGTTTCTTTGAACAACGAAGTTATTATTAAATGAAATTGCATCTTCATAATCCCTGTTTAGTGATCTCAAAAACTCGCGCGCTCTACCAGTCTTTGGTTTCCTTTTCTCACAAATTACCAACTTCGATTTATCTTTAATGCCATAATACATGCAACTCAATTCTTCATTGATTATCTGTCCCTTGTATATCACAATTACTTTAACGTTTTCACTTGAAACTACACCATATTTTGCTAAAACATCACCAACTCTGTCATATTTACTGGCTTCAACATGCACTTCTTTGCCAAATGACCAAGACAATGAGAATCGTATCGTATCCATCATAATGATTTTTGCCGATAATAATCTTGGCTTTTTCAATAAATTATCAAATAAACAGAGAAAATTGAGAATGAAATTTCGTAATCTTCAATAATATATTGTGATTGTTTTACAGATAAATAATCTCAATTTTCAATATGAAGGTGACAAAACGATCTCTCGATATGAATACCCTAGTTTTGACAAATATTCTTTTTAGAAAAAGGTGAAGATTTTTTTTATCCATAAACTCTTTTAAGGATGAAAGAACATTGATATTGATTGTTGTTAAGCAATCCCTCCATTTCGGGCTATAACAAAATGAATTGATATTGTTTCAAATATCAACAAAACTATGTGGGGATGAATGATAAATCGTTTTATTCCCATAACACAAAACTGGTAACATCCTGAGAACTCATAAAATATGAAATGATATCCCTTTTCCAGAAACTTAACATCCGAAAATAAATTAGAACAACAACACACCATTAATCATGAATTATTTTTCATCTATTAACTATGAAATCACACAAAATAATATTTCCCAAGAAACAAAGTTGATTGTCATGCAATATGCTGTTCACCATGTTATTTTTGAGAAAACGTGTTCAACTAAATAATGGCATTTTCAGTTTTGTTTCGTTTTGGATAAATTTTAACCAAATATTAAGATTATTTATATAAAAAATTCACAAAATTATGAACTCATTCAAAATCACCAAACAAACGTAATTTTTTTAAAGAACAATTGGTTTCGTTTAAATTTGAAACAATATTAATTCATTTTGTTAAAGCCAGAAATGGAGGGTTTACTAGCCACAGGAGCATTAGATAAACTACTAAACAATAATCAAGAACAATGTTCTTTCATGCTAATTGATTTGAATATACTTCAAGAACTGTATCAGAATTGGGCAAGAACTTTTCCAACAATTCAGCCATTTTTTGCAGTTAAAAGTAATCCAGATCCAATCATTATCGATGAACTTAACAAATATGGATCATGCTTCGATTGTGCATCGTTAGAAGAGCTAAAATTGGTCCATAGTCTGGGAATTGAAAGTAGCAGGATCATTTTTGCGAATACTATTAAACTTAAGAAAGATATCAATTTTGCCAAATCAATTGGGGTAAAGCTCATGACATGCGATTCAATATATGAGATACATAAAATAAGAGAAATTATGAAAGAAGCAGAAATCATTATAAGGATAAAAGTACCTTCAATGGCAACAAATACGACAATACCTTTTGGTGACAAATTTGGAGCATGTCGAAAAACATGGAAACAATTATTAGAATGCGCTAATGAATTAGGATTACAAGTTGTTGGGACAAGTTTTCATGTTGGTTCGGGTTGTAACAATCCAGATTCATATTCATTAGCAATAGATGAGGTGAAAATGTTCATTCATGAAGCAGAAAGAACAAACGAAAACAAAATCAGAATAGTGGATTTGGGAGGGGGATTTTCTTATCCTATTGATGAAAGAATATCAAGAATCATCAATGAAAAACTTAATGATGACATTTTCAGAGGAAGAAAAATCATCGCTGAACCAGGGAGATATATGGTTGAAACAACAACAACAATATTCGCACAAATCATTGGCAAAAGAATAGATGATGTTGATATCCCTGTTAAGTATTGGATATTTGAGAGTATTTATGGTTCATTTGCTGATGTATCACATGGTTACATGTCACCAATATTTTATCCAATCACAAATAACAAACCTTCATTCAAAGGATCAATATTTTATGGATGCTCCTGTGATGGATCTGATGTAATTTATTCTAATAGTGAATTTCAAGAGTTAGAAGTTGGGGATTGGATATATTGCAAAAATATGGGAGCATATACTTGGATTCTAGCCACTAAATTTAATGGAATGGGATTTGATCGCATTCAAAAGGTCTATTATCATTGTGATAAAACATTAACAATGATAGGGAAGTAAACATTTTTCAGCATTTTGTTCTTTAATTCCAGAAGAATTCCGGATTAATCTAATTCTTCTATGTCTTGGTTTGTAGAGTCAATTATTGTCTCACTCTTTTCGCTGGTTATTATTGTTCTAAGTGGATAAATAATATAGAATATTGTTAAAATAAACGAAAAAACATCATTCATAATGTAGGCAAACATCAAATTCATCGCTTTTTTGCTCTGGTCGAAGTAGAAAATTAGAGTGGCAAAAAATGGCACTGTAATTAACTGGGTAATAACTGAGAAAATGGCAGAATGTTTCAGCTTTTTTGCAGATTGAAGGGCTACACTTGTGGCATATTGAGAATGGAATAAAACCAAAGTACACACACCAATTCGTAAAAACTTGGCAGCCCATTCAATTGTAAGCGCATTTGATAGCCAAATAGAGCATATGTTCTTTGAGAAAAGAACACACAAAATAGAAGCAATTCCATTCCAAGATGAACCAATCCATAAGCAATGAATAAAGAGCCATTTGAATCGATATAATCTCTCGGCTCCATATGCATAAGAAGCTGTGGGTAATAATCCTTGTGTTAGGCCAGTATCAATGCAAATAACAAAGGAATAAACTTTCAATACAATATTCATTGAGGCAAAAGCTTCATCATACATTTTCGATTCAATTGCTCGGATGCCAAGATACTTGAAAAAAATAAAAGATGGAAATGTAATTGAGAGAATGGCTATCAATGTTGATAAACCAACTTTGAGAGCTTTGTATGATTCTGGATGTATCTCATTATAAAACATACTGAACTTAGGTTGAATGCTAAATTTCCCCATGAATAATGGTATTAGTAATCCTATAAGAGGTATTAAATTAGCCAATAATGAAGCAACTGTTGCACCCCATATACCAGTACGAAAGTATAAAAGAAACAAGGGATCAAGAGCTATCATATTCAAAAGAAGTGAAGCAGCTTGGCACATCCCAAACAGTGCTGATCGACCTTCAGCTTGCAAGACACCACAAATAATATAATACCAATTCAAAACACAACAACCGCTGGAAATAGGTAATAGGTAATCAAAAGACATCTGAGCAATTTCTGAAGATGACCCAAGCCAAAGTGTGAATGGTTTTATTGTAGACAATAAAATGATGGGAAGAATAATTGAAAATGGAATTGCAAGCTTAATCAAGTCAATGGCAACTTGGGCACATACATCATTCTTCTTTTGTCCATAAAGATAACCAAGACGAGCTGACGCGCAAGAATTAAAGTACTGAGCGAAGCCTAAATTGATTAACTCATATATAGATACAGATCCCAAAGCAGCAAGAGCGTTATCTCCTAAAGCTTTGCTGATCCAATATGAATCTACAATGCCATAAGTCGCTGTGGCAATTTGAGAAATAACGGGACCAAATGACTGCTGCATTAGCGTCTTAATCGGGCTATAAGAACCAAGTCTCTCCTGTTCATCACTACTAAAATCATTCATTTAAGAACTTCTCGTTTGTTTGATAAATTTATATAAATTCACCTATTTGCTTGGCCAAAATAAGGATATTGTCATGATAATAGACTGAATTTTATTCATTAGATATCCATTTTTCAAATGGATGCTCAAAAAAAAAAGATCTATATATAAATGGACATTTTCATGTTAAAATGCCCATTTATAAAATTGTGATGGATCCTCATCTTCAATATGAAGCGAAAAATTCTTGTTTACGATTGGTTTGAGCAAATATTCCGGCTCTTGTTAATGAGAATTCGTATAAAACATTTTCAACATGAGAATACGGGTGTTATGCATAATCCTAGTAGCATATGAAAAAGTCATCTTGTATTACAAGAGATAAAATATGACATTTGGATTCTATCTTCCATCTCAATGATCAGGTTCGAATCCCCATATGAATTTTTTTCTGTTGTTTTTTCGAAAAGTGTCAGAGCCTTTTAAGTTCACAGTTGCCTATTTAATTTTGTGTTAATTATTTCAGTTGCATTTTTTGAATAAAAATTTGTGGTAAACTGGTTCTCAAAAAGAATGTAACATAAAAAACTGGAAATTCAATACTTTGTAAACTTATTTAGTTTTAACTTCGTCCAACTTATGCAAACTCATATGGTGGGTCATTCTTTGTTTTATGTGTTTTTGATTAATGAAACGTTCTTTGTTCCTTCTATTTATTATAATCACACAGCGCAACTATTTTTAGTTGGAGGAGGAGGTGGAGGAGGTGTTGGACAACAATTAGAGTACTTTGGAGGGGGCGGAGGGGGTGCTGGAGGAGTGGTGTTACAAGAATTGGTTCTTCAAAATGAAAGTTATAATATAATAATTGGTCATGGTGGGTCTTCTGGAAAAAACGGGGCAAACAGTTATTTTGGAAGTATTGTTGCATTTGGAGGAGGAGCTGGAGGTGGACACGCTAGCAATGGAGGTTCTGGAGGTTCTGGTGGTGGCTGTGGGAAGGGAAGAAACCCGACTCAAGGAGGGAGTCCTATTACTGGACAAGGAAGAAAAGGTGGCGACTGTCCTTATACCTACGGTGGCTCTGGTGGAGGAGGGGGTGGATATTCTCAAGATGGATATGGAACATCAGGTACTTCTTATGAGCAGGTATATCCTGCTGTTGGAGGGAGAGGGTTAAATATGAGTGAATGGATGTGTTCAATGCTCTCATATGGACAAATTGTTAATGGATCTGTTTTCTTTGCAGGAGGCGGAGCAGGTGGCCACCCAGTAAGTGATAATATTCTTTTAGGAGGAGCAGGTGGTGGTGGAAATGGGAGAGGGACATCAAATGGATCAAACGGACTCATTAATACTGGTGGAGGTGGAGGTGGAACTAGAACAGCAGTTGGTGGATCTGGTGGATCAGGAATTGCAATTCTCAAGATTGGACTTCCAACTTACACAATAATGTTGAAAAAAACATTTGGATCATTTTTAATGATATTAAGTTTTATAATTCTTTAATGTTTTCATTGTATTTAGAAAGAGTCTGCGCGAAATCTATATTAAAGTTATTAAAATAATCTTTTTCATTGATCTTTGCTACTCCGATATCAAATTTTTGGACCATATTAATAAATCGCTCAGACCATTCTCGAGAGTATTCTATTTTCTGGGAAAAATCCATATTGCTTTTATAACAATTCATTAAATAAGACTTGGACATAAACCATAGCCGGTCAAAAATTTCATATTGGAACAATTTGGGATCATATCCTTCAAAAAGGACTTTCCATGTCGCATCGAACACTTTTTTCTCTTTTCCACTTAGTTTTATATCTGGGTAGTAAAATCTAGGGTTCTTTTGATTGAACATGACTCTATATAAAACCAAAAAAAGCATTTATTTGTTCTTATTTTCTGGTAGAAAAAATCTCAGAGTTTTCTATCCTCTCACTTCTGTTTTAATAAATGGGGAAATCTCATTAGTGATATAATAACTTCCCAGGGAATGAATCAAAAACACATTCATCCATAATCCCCTGGTTCAAAAAATATAGAATCGATTTATAATCCATTTCCCGACTAATGCCATCTCGAAAGCTATTTTTGTACTTAGATTTAATAGAAAAATAAATTAAAATTAGAACAATTCAAGATACAATAAAAAATATTAAAATATTCTAAAAATTTAATGTAATATTTCCCTATTTAGTCATTCATATTTGAAATATCGAAATAAATTCCATAAAAAATTGTTGTTTGCCTTCACTCTGAGGAAGATTTACATGACGGTATTGTTTTCCTGCCATTCTCTCAATTTTGTCCAAAAAATGAATTTTGAGGTAACACTTCATTTTCTTGAATGTTCACTTCAAGTGCGTTCCCTTCTGAAACCCATTCATTCCAAGATCCTGAAGATTGTTATGATGGAAATGAATACAGTCACTTTATTGGACAGTATCAAAGAACAACTCCAAGATATGATGTTTTTAAAAGCAAAGATCTGGATATGCTGCTTTATACAAAAAGAGTGGAGAATCAAAAGTTTATTCCACAAGATCTATATTATCTAAGTGGGAAGGTAGATTATTTTGACCTCTCTAATGGCTATAAGAAGCCAAATTATCAAATGGAACGAGCTTCAGCGATTCATTTGAAATAATAAATTATCAGTACTCGGTTTTTTCTTGCTAACTTGAAAATTTGAATCTTCAGTCTCCAAGATCAATTGATCTAGGGATGTTAATTTCTCCCCAAAAACACAAATTGGGCTTTTGGGGGGTGAATTTTACTGGGGTGATGGGGTTAATAATCTATTCACAAATCTTTTCTATTTCATTTTTTTGTCCATATCTAGTTTAATGGATTTTATTATTTGGGGTTTTAAATCAATTCAAAAAAAATTCTTCATTTTCAGTTATTTATGGTTTTTTTTGGGAAAAATTCTATTTTTTTGGGAAAAGTGCTGTTTTTGGTGGAAAAGTGCTATTTTTTGGGGAAAAGTGCTGTTTTTGGTGGAAAAGTGCTATTTTTTGGGGAAAAGTGCTGTTTTTGGTGGAAAAGTGCTATTTTTTGGGGAAAAGTGCTGTTTTTGGTGGAAAAGTGCTATTTTTTGGGGGAAAAGTGCTATATTTGGGGGAAAAGTGCTGTTTTTGGTGGAAAAAGTAGTTATATATATGGGGGCTTAGGGGACACTTGTGTTTTATAACTCATTTTTGGAATATTTTTCAGAATTCACGTTCCGGATACGTAATTTCTAAATCTCAGAGGCCTACTCACCCGCCGTGTGCGAAAAAGGCCTCCTAAAATTTATTTTACACGTATTTTTCACGTGATTTTAGTCAAAATTCGTACAAAATACCCTATAAATTGAACCAAGTGTCCTCCATGGCCTTCTCAATATATGATTATTCACTCCAACTATTTCTACACTCATCCCGAACCCTGAAATGACCCGCCAAATTCCTAAAAACATGACTAAAAATTTTTTTCATGAAAAATATTTCAAATCTCAACCTCAAACACACCGTCAAGGACTTCGTCCCGCGTAAGCTCAGTTACTTTTACGTAAAAATCACTGATTTTCGTGATTGTACGCTCGAATTTCTCTAACGAGACCACTCTACCATGATCATCTCTCTTAAATTTCACACCTGTAGCTAGCAAATCAAAAACTATCGCTTCATTCCTCAATATTTTCTCATACATACACAACGCGTTACCTCCAAAATTATCTTTACACACTGGACAATATCTCAATCCATCCTTATATTTCTTTATCTCGAATTCCTTCTTATCTTTACTCCTATGACCTACTTCGTTTCTATACTTCAAAGCTGCCACACTCACTCCCTTCATTCTCATCATATACCTAACTCCTTCTTTACCCTTCCTCTTCACTGCACAGCAATACATTTTCTTACCACAATAGATACTCTCACAAGAATATTGATCTTCTTTACCCCATTCCGCAAAATCAGAGTGAAATTGACCTAATACTGCCTTACTCTCATTCATTTCTATTAATTTTCTTCCATATTTTTCTTCAAACTTCCTACACAATAATTCTACCTTATCATACTCCATGTGCATAGAATCTGTATCTTGGTAATAAATTCTTATTCCGTTATCTTGAGCACAAATCATTACCTCACTCATAATTCTCTTTGCCATACTCAGAATATGTGATCCTATAATGCAATTATTATAATGACTTTCTATTTCCTTCGTTACATTGAATTGAATTATCTTACTATCTCCCACTTGTTGGAAACTATTGATTTTAATTGCGTTCTTTGCTATATATTTCCTTGTAGGACAATTTGCTATCGCATCATTATATGTATTTAACCCATTAGTTCCTTTTTGATACACTTTTCCTTTCTGAAGATCTTTTAAATTATGTGAATATAAGAATTTTTTGAATACTAACTCTCTATCGTGCGGTTTTTCGATCATTTTACCATAAATCGAGTTCATAATTAATTTTATGCAGTTTTGTAGTTCATTTTTTATACTCTTTAATCTCTTCCTCTCATTGAACAATAAATTGATGAATTTACTCAGACAATAATCTCTTGTACACATAAATCGTTCGTTACCGCATCCATCATACCAATATCCATGTAAAACTTCGCATGTAATTTCTTGAAAATTAATTAGATCTTCAAAATATATATTGTCTACGACCATTGTAATGGGTGAAATTAAATTTCCATCTTCATCTTCGTCAAATGTGTCAATATTTAAATTTGTACCGTCTTTTTCATTTTTATAACACACTAATGGAAAATCTAATTTCTTCCCAATTCTAGTTATTTTAATTTCAACCATGAATGCAGCAATATGTCTGTCTTTTTTCTTAACTTCCTGCCCCTCTTTAAATAAATGCTTTATTAAATATTTTGTATTTAATGCACAATCCGGAATAATTCTCGGTAACCCTGTCGTTAGATATAATCTATTCATAGCAGCTGGATATAGCGAGTATGCGTCTAAATCAACTGTATCTTTCTTAACGTGATATTTTTGATTTTTGTTAGTCATACATCTTCCTCCGTAAATACCTCTTTGCATGAATCCTCTCACCACTCCACACACTTTATACACTTTTCTATTATCAAATAATTTCTGTTTAATAACCTCAGATGCTAACGATGATATGCTGATGAAATTATCTGTATCTAAATTAAATAATTTTATAAAATTCTTTCTATTTTGCTCAAATCCTAACGATAATATTCTTACATCCTGTTTACAATAAAATTTGAAATATTTGTACATATTGAACGTATTTTCATCGACTTTACACCCCTTAATCACATTAATATTTTCTATAAATTGACTCTTCTTTTTACTTTTAATATGGAAAGCTAATGTGTCACTATCAACAGTTATATACTCTAGATCGTCATAATTTTCAAATAATTCGTATGCATAAGTTTCTCTGATTTTATCCATATACTTTCTAATCTCTATTACTCCCCTTTCAATTTCTTTTGCATTCAGTCTTGAAATCACATCTTTATAAATTTTATCAGAAAATCGACTTTCTATATCACATAATTTTACGTATCCCTCCTTTTCAATTTGATTAAATATTCCATCCATATCTAATATTTTATCCTCAATTAACATATCAGTTAGATCACGAATATCAAAATTATGACTATCAAAACCCTCGTAACAAGCTAGTTCATCGATTTTATCATATATTTTCACGATTTTCTTATCTCCGATAAATCTACATGCTTCATTTATTTTTCCTACTGTTTTTTCACTAAACTTTCTCAATGTTTTCTCATTATAATACTTATACGGATATACCTCCTTTTGTATTTTGAAATCCTCACCATATGCATCTCCGAACATACTTGGAAAATTTTTAAGTTTACTCGCAATCATTGCCATTGAATCTCGGAATAATAATGTTTTATTATGATAAATAACTTCCAACTCATACATTAACGATCCTTTTACAATACAACGTTTAATATCCAGTTCACTGTCTTCATTAATCTTCGCATTTTTCTCTGTAGATTTTGTTCCACCTTCTAATATTCCTTCGGGTAGTTCTGATAAAATAATTCTTCCATCATAAC
>Ga0074193_1002148_pt1 | contig 19246 bp, 19 predicted proteins | sample EPASupsiteHSE605_FD_64523 | JGI IMG/M metagenome (GOLD analysis project Ga0074193, IMG submission 64523) | Bioremediated contaminated groundwater from EPA Superfund site, New Mexico - Sample HSE6-05 | ecosystem: Environmental > Aquatic > Deep subsurface > Groundwater > Contaminated ... | reverse complement strand
AAGTGTACTTAACTAAAAGTAAGCCGCACGATTTGTACAGCAACAGATCTGCGGCAGGAGGCGGCATTAGCCCTTGCAAGTCAAGTAGATTTAATGATCGTGGTTGGGGGGAAAAACAGCGCTAATACATCTCGCTTGAAAGAACTTTGCAGTGATGCTGGCAGTATTGTTTATCATATAGAAACAGCCCAGGAACTAATGATACAAGACTTTGCAGGGGTACAAACAGTTGGTATTACGGCAGGTGCGTCTACACCGGATTATTTAATTGAGGAGGTTTTTCAAAAAGTGCAGGAATTTGATAAAATATTAGATAGCGGATTAAAAGAAATAGAGCAAGATAGTATTGTAAAAGGTACTGTGGTAGGTATTCGCCATGCAGAGGTATTTGTCGATATTGGCTATAAAGCAGAGGGGATTATCACCTTAGCAGAACTGGCTTATCCAATACCGGAAAATGCAGCTGACGTGGTTAGCAATGGGGAAATTATTGATGTTTATATACTAGATGCTGAAACCCATGATGGCGTAATTAAACTTTCGAAAGTAAAAGCTGATCAAATAGTAGCTTGGGATAAATTAGATAATGCCCTGCGGAATAAGCAAACTGTAGAAGGCAAAGTACTGGAGGCTGTAAAAGGCGGTTTAAAAGTAGCGGTCTTTGGCATTAACGGTTTTATTCCGGCTTCCATGGTAGAACTGAGCTTTACTGAAGATTTGTCACCCTTTGTGAATCAAACATTCATGCTGAGACCTATTGAAGTTGATTCAATAAAAAAACGTGTTGTCCTATCCCGCAAGGTTCTGCTTGAGGAAGAACGCCACCGCCAGGAAGAGGAACTTTTGGCCACCTTAGCTGTAGGGCAGTCCCTAACAGGTACAGTGCGGCGTATTGTTGATTTTGGCGCTTTTGTTGATATCGGTGGTATCGATGGGCTTGTCCATATTTCAGATTTGTCCTGGCATCGTGTAAAGACACCTCATGAGGTTGTCAGTGTCGGTGATGAAGTACAGGTAACTGTTTTAAAAATTGATCCTACTGGAAAACGAATTTCCTTGAGCTTAAAACAAGCTGGACGTGACCCGTGGTTAGATGTTGTAGAACAATTTGCAATTAATAAGATTGTCACAGCGAAGATTAGTAAAATCACTACATTTGGGGCTTTTGCAGAATTAGTGCCAGGTGTTGAAGGTTTGATTCACGTATCAGAAATGTCTGATCATCGAGTCCATAAGGTTGAAGAAATTGTTAGTTTAGGGCAGGAAGTTGCTGTAAAGATACTAGATATTAACAAAGAAACGAAACGGATTTCTCTCAGCATCAACAAAGCGAAAGAAGATGTTGAGCGAGAAGAATATTGTGAGTATTTAGGGACACAAGAAAGTACAGGTCTTACGCTTGGTGATAAATTTGCTCATTTATTCAAGCAGCAGGATTAGGGAGATGACAGGGTGCGCCAATCACGTAAATTAGATCATATAAAATATTCTCTCGCCCTGGCAGACGGTCCCGGTCTTAGCGGGTTTTCGGATATTAGCCTTGTACACAACTGTTTACCTAATTTAGGGTGGGAAGAAATAAATATTTCAAGTTCAATTGCCGGTATATACATTAATAATCCGCTGATTATTAATGCGATTACAGGCGGCGCTCATGATGTCACCGCAGTGAATGAACAGATTGCTGAATTTGCTTGCCATACACATTCGGCAATGGCTGTTGGGTCGCAATATGCAGCACTGGAAGATCCTGAAGTGCTCCAATCCTATCGAGTTGTTCGCGAAAAAAATCCCAGTGGTATTATTTTCGCTAATTTAGGAGCTTATGCCACTCCGAGACAAGCTCAACTGGCGGTGGAGATGATTGACGCACAAGCCATTCAGATTCATTTAAACGTAGCACAGGAGCTTATCATGACAGAAGGCGACCGAAATTTTTCAGGATACCTAGCTAATATTGCTAAGATTGTGGAGAGTGTTTCTGTTCCTGTTATTGTAAAAGAAGTAGGGTGCGGCATTGCTAAAGAGCAAGCTAAGTTATTAGCAGCGACAGGGATTAAGGCTATTGATGTTGGTGGTATGGGAGGAACAAATTTCCTGGCGATTGAAGCTGCCCGCAGTAAACTTAATCTATATCCGGAGACCTTGAGCTGGGGAATTCCGACAGCGATCAGTGCCATAGAAATAATGTCTGTCCTGCCGAAGCATATGGACATGATGGTGTCAGGTGGCATACGTACAGCCCTTGAGGTAATAAAATCACTGGCACTTGGGGGCTCTGCAGTAGGTATGGCTACACCTGTTATTAGAATATTGCAGGAAAAGGATATGGAGTTTGCGGTCAGTTGGTTTAATAACCTTCTGCATGAGATAAGATGTTATATGTTATTATCAGGGGCAGCCAGCATAAAAGATTTATCAAAAGTACCTGTGGTCATCAGCGGATATACTAAGGATTGGCTCGCGGCCCGTGGAATTGATACAACGCAATACGGAATTAGAAAGTAATACAAAAAAAGCATGACGAGTTGTCATGCTTTTTTGTATTACTTTCTTGATAAGGGGGAAAGATAAGCAATAAAATAGAGTAAGTAGAGGTGGTTAATATGAATATGCCAATAGGAATGATGATGCTATTGGTGGTTGGAGTTTTGGTATACTTTGGTATCGCTCACAGAATACTTGATAGAATGCGTTTAACAGATAAGCAGGCGTTACTATTTATTGCTGCAATCATTGTGGGGAGTTTTATCGACATTCCCCTGATGTCTGCTCCAGTAGCACTTAGTATTAATGTGGGGGGAGCATTACTACCGGCTTTGCTAGCTATTTGGTTGATTTTTAAAGCTGATGAGACAGCTGAGAAAGTGCGAGGAATATTTGCAGCGATTTTGGTAGCGGCTGCAGTAACATTAGGATCACGTTACTTACCATATGAACCAGAGAATATGTTTTTAGACCCTAAACTTATTTATGGTATTTCAGCAGGTTTGATTGCTTATTTAGCTGGGCGGTCAAGGCGCAGTGCCTTTATTGGCGGAGTCTTAGGTATTGTGTTAAGTGATATTATCCACATGGTTACAATCATGAGGTTGGGTATTCCGGGAACAACGGATATTGGCGGTGCCGGTGCCTTTGATGTCGTTATAATTGCTGGTATTGTGGCTGTAATGGTTGCTGAGCTTGTTGGTGAAACCCGAGAAAAATTACAAGGCGGGCCTATTCTAGGCAGCCACCGGCCTGAGGGATTATTTGAATTCAGTAAGGAACTTTCTCACACAAATCAAAAACGTAAAGGCTCTCTTAAACCCACTGATAGTGAAATAAATAATAAAGATGATCAAGAAAATAGAGGTGATAATAATGAATAGGTTGTGGGCCATCCTTGCGTTGTTGTTGTTTCTGTGCAGTAATGCGTATGCTCAAGAGCCGGCTGCGAAGGGCTATGTTTCTTTTGTTGATGAGAATGGCAGTATTGTTTATATAACTGGCTGGAATACACAAGTAGGGGATCAGTGTCTCACAGAAAATAATAAACGATTTGAAGTTGTCAGTGTTGAAGGTGAGATCGCTTACGTAAAGCTAATTGGTGAAGTAGATCTTTCCATGTATAAACAACCGATTAATAATGTGGCGCTGAACATTTTAAGACCGAGTATTGCATGGGCTCAAGGCAACAAAGGTAAGGTGGCTATGTATTATACTCATTCTGATGAGTCTTATGTTCCGACAGATGGTAAAGAAAGCATTTTGGGGTCTGGGGGCATTTATAAAGTAGGTGAGTCTTTTAGCAGTGCCTTGAAAGCGAATGGTATGGAAGTTATTAATTCGGATGCTAAACATGATCCTCATGATAACATGGCCTATGAACGGTCCCGCCGCACTGTTGTAGATCTTTTAAAACAGCAGCCTGATGCTATTTTTGATCTTCATCGTGATGCGACGCCGCCTGAAGTGTATGGTACTACTATAAATGGACAAGATGTTACCAAATTACAGTTAGTTGTTGGTAAATATGGGGCAACGGGTAAACAAATTGAAGACTATGCCCTGCAGATTAAAGCAGCTTCAGATAAACAGCATCCTGGTTTGATAAAAGGCATTTTTTTTGCTAAAGGCGGCGATTATAATCAAGATTTATTCCCCAAATCCATGTTATTAGAGGTTGGGTCCCATACTAATAACCGCCAAGCAGCAGAAAGAGGTATTGCCTTATTTGCGGATGTTATACCTACAGTACTTGGAAAAGCAGGGGCTGGTCCTAATACAGGGGCTGCTCCTGGAAATACAGCGGGAGCAGCAGGATTTGGGACTGCAGATGCAGGACCATCTGGCGCGAGTAAGTCAATGGGTTGGATCGTGGGAATAGTTATTGTGGGTATAGTAGGCTTTTTATTCTTAAGCACTGGCAGTGTAAAAGAAGCAAAAGCAAAACTTAAACAGTTTACTACAACAGAATTTGCCAACTTTTTTGGCTCAGCCAGCAAAGATAAAAAACAGCCTGAAAAAACAAATAATGAAAAAGATAAAGAATAGTATTGACGTAGATCAATTATTTTCACATAATAGAAGGAGTAGCTCATTAAATTTTGTAGTATTTATTGGGAATAGTATAGATTCCGTAAATACAGAGTGATGCTTTTTTCATCACTCTGTATTTATTTGCAGGAAATAATAAAATAACAAGGAATATAGAGGAGAGGTGAGAATTTTGGCATATAGCGGTATTATTGCAAGAGTTATACCAGATACGATTGCCGCTCAAGTGGGATTAGAGCCTGGTGATCGTCTAATCACAGTTGATGGTGAGAGTATCAGAGATATTATTGATTTGAGTTTTGCATTAGCCGATGAGAGTGTAGAACTTATCATTGAAAAGAAAAACGGCGAACAAGAAATTTTGGAAATAGAAAAAGAATATGATGAAGATTTAGGTATCGAATTTGAAAGTGCTGTTTTTGATGGTGTGCGGCGGTGTGCCAATCAATGCATCTTTTGCTTTGTAGATCAAATGGCACCAGGCATGAGGGAGAGTTTATATGTTAAAGATGATGATTATAGGTTATCCTTTTTATATGGGAACTTTGTTACATTAACAAATAACGGTCCTCAAGATTTTAATAGAATTAGCAGACTGCACTTATCACCATTATATATATCAGTACATACTACCAATGGCAGTTTACGTGAAAAAATGTTAAATAATAAGAATGCAGGCAAAATTATGGAGCAGTTAGATACGCTCATTACTAGTGGGATTGAGATGCACACGCAAATTGTATTATGCCCAGATATTAATGATGGGGATGAACTGGAAAAAACTATTACTGATTTATATTCCCTGCATCCTAGTGTTATATCGATGGCTATTGTTCCGGTAGGACTTAGTCGCTATCGGGAAAATTGCTATTCATTAGAAGTATTTACGCCTGAAAAGGCCCTTAGTGTTGTTACGATGGTAAATAAATGGCAGCAAAAGTGTCGTAAGCAAAGCGGAACATCCTTTGTATATTTATCTGATGAATTTTATCTTGCTGCAAATCAACCGATACCCGCCTACGATTTGTATGATGGCTTTCCCCAATTAGAAAATGGTATCGGTCTTATTCGTAATTTCCTGCATGAGTGGCAGCTGGAATCTATCGTGACAACTGGTTACCAGACGCCTCATCACCTAGATGTAGTGTGTGGTGTATCAGCGCAAAAAATTCTGCAGCCCCTCTTAGATGCTGTTAAAATTCATAATTTAACAATTGGTGTGATACCTGTTGAAAATGAGTTCTTTGGTAAAGATATAACAGTCAGTGGTTTATTAACTGGTCAAGATATTGCTAGGGCGCTAACGCAGGACTGTGAGAGGCGCACAGGGGTTATCATTCCCGGCACGTCCTTAAGAAAAGGTGAAGGGATCTTTTTGGACAACATGACATTAGATGAATTGGAACACCATGCAGCTGTACCAGTACGTGCGGCCTATGGGGCTGAGGATTTGCGGGAATTATTACAGAATTGGAGGTAATATTATGGCCGATCTTGGGCTGATTCAAGTATATACTGGTAATGGCAAGGGGAAAACTACTGCTAGCATGGGTTTGGCATTTAGGTCCTGCGGACACGGGTTTAAAGTATGTATGATTCAGTTTATGAAAGATAATGTGGAGTATGGCGAATTTAAGGCTAGTCAATATTTGCCTGGATTCAAAATTATCCAAGTTGGACGCAATGATTTTGTCAATCTAGAAAATCCTGAGGAAATTGACATTAACTTGGCAGTACAAGGTTGGCAGCTGGCAAAGTCTATCATAACTTCTGGGGAATATGATATTATTATTCTTGATGAAATTAATGTGGCTATGGCCTGTAAGCTGCTTGATGTCAATGCTGTCGTAAGGTTTTTAAGGGAAGATTGTAAAACTTTAGGGAAAATGCCGGAAATAATCTTAACAGGCAGATATGCGCCGCCCGAAATTATTGAATTAGCCCATTTGGTCACTGAAATGCAGGAAGTTCGCCATAATTATGCAGATGGGATGGAATCTCGGCAAGGTATTGAATTTTAGAGTTAATAAATAAGTAATATTGAAGTGTATAGGAGATATATAGATATGAGTAAACCAATAGTAGCTATTGTTGGACGCCCAAATGTTGGTAAATCAACTTTATTTAATTACATAGGCCAAAAAAGGGTCTCCATAGTGGAGGATATACCAGGGGTGACCCGGGATCGAATTTACCTTGATGCAGAATGGCTGGATCGTGAATTTACGATGATTGATACTGGTGGCATCGAACTAGAATCAACAGATAAAATGCTGATATCTATGCGTTATCAAGCTAAACTGGCGATTGAAGAAGCCGATGCAATATTGTTTGTTGTGGATGGTAAGGTGGGTTTAACATCTGCCGATGAAGCAGTTGCTGTCATTTTGCGTAATACTCGTAAACCCGTAATCTTAGTTGTCAATAAAGTGGATAATATGCAAAAAGCCAACGAAATCTATGAATTCTACAATCTAGGACTTGGTGATCCTATCGCTATTTCAGCAGCAAATGCCTTAAATATTGGCGATTTGCTTGATGAAGTTGTTAGATGCTTGCCGAATGAGGAAATCGTAGAAGAAGATAATGAAAAAATAAAAGTTGCAATCATTGGTCGCCCGAACGTAGGAAAATCTTCACTGGTTAACATTTTGGTTGGTGAAGAACGAGTAATTGTCAGTAATGTGGCAGGTACGACGCGTGATGCGATCGATACTCATTTTACCAAAGATGATACAGAATTTATCTTGATTGATACTGCGGGCATGAGGCGTAAAGCCAGAATAGAATTGCCTGTAGAACGATATAGTGTTATGCGTGCACTCCGGGCCGTTGACCGCTCTGATGTTGTCTTGATGGTGATTGATGCAGTAGATGGTGTTACTGAACAAGACAAAAAAATTGCAGGATATGCCCATGATGGTGGTAAGGCTTGTGTTATTATTGTTAACAAATGGGATTTAGTGGAGAAAGATAGTAAAACAACTCTTCGCTACACAGAGGATATACGTACAGAGTTGGCATTTATGCAATATGCGCCAGTGCTGTTTGTTTCAGCACTTACGAAGCAACGGATATCAAGGATTACAGAATTAATAAAATTTGTGGCTGATCAACACACCATGCGTGTACCAACAAGTGTTTTAACCCAAGTTATTGAGGATGCTGTGTCTGTTAATCCGCCGCCATCCCAACATGGTAAGCGTTTAAAAATAATGTTTACGACTCAACCGAATGTTAAACCGCCGACCTTTGTCTTCTTTGTCAATGAACCAGAAATCATGCATTTCTCCTATTTGCGTTTTCTAGAAAATAAATTAAGAGAAAGGTTTGGTTTTGAAGGAACACCTTTAAAATTGGTGGTGCGTGGACGTAAAGAAGAAGATTAAAAATAACAGGGGGGAGAGCGTGGCTAAATGGATTATTTAATAATCACGATACTCGGTTATCTGATTGGCTCAATTCCCAATGGACTTATTATTGGTAAAAAGCTATATGATGTTGATCTAAGGCAATTTGGCAGTAAAAATATCGGTGCTACCAATGCTTTTCGGACACTTGGTTTGTGGCCAGCGGTGTGGGTATTCCTAACAGATGCCGCTAAAGGCGTTATTGCCGTGTATCTTGCTGTTTATGTTTTAGATACACCTATCGCACTCTTAACAGGTGGTATTGCCGCTATAGCTGGACACAATTGGTCTGTTTTTTTAAACTTTACAGGGGGCCGTGGTGTTGCTACCGGTTTAGGTGTTATTGCTGTACTTGTTCCTAAGATTACCATATTAATATTTTTAATATGGGCAGTTATTGTATACGCTACTCGCTATGTATCACTAGCTTCCATTGTGGCAGCAGTACTGGTGCCGGTTTTTATGTGGCTTATGGGCGAACGGATTGAATTCTTATATTTTGGTCTTATGGCCGCATTATTTGTTGTTGTTCGACATAAACCCAATATAGGAAGGCTGCTTAAGGGTCAGGAATTGAAAATAAAATTAGGTAAGATGGCAACAGATATTAAAAAAGAAAAATAATAGTGGGAATGAAGAAAGGACTTGGCGATTTGCCAAGTCTTTTCTTTATTTTGTAATATTATTATCAGCATGTCATATATTTATAAGGATGAATTTGCTATTAGTTAATTACTATATGAAATATTAAAGCCCCTTACTCGGCTATGAAATTGCATCAAGGGAGGGATGAGTGCAGGTGTAACAATATGCTCTAATCTTTTACATAAAGCTCAGTTATGGGGAGGGAAAGATTAAATGGAAAAATTTGATTTGTTTAGAGATATTGCCGAACGTACTGGCGGTGATATTTACATTGGTGTTGTAGGTCCGGTACGTACAGGCAAATCTACCTTTATCAAACGGTTTATGGAAACAATGGTACTGCCAAACATTATAGATCCATATGAAAAAGAACGTGCTAAAGATGAATTGCCGCAAAGCGCAGCCGGCAAAACCATTATGACAACTGAGCCTAAGTTTATTCCCAATGAAGCAGTAGAAATTAATGTTAAAGATAATATTAATGTTAGAGTAAGAATGGTTGACTGTGTAGGTTATCCAGTTGATGGAGCTTTGGGTTATGAAGAACAAGCTGGCCCGCGGATGGTACTTACGCCCTGGTTTGATCATGAGATCACTTTTCAAGAAGCAGCAGAGGTTGGTACTCGAAAAGTAATTGCCGAACATTCTACGATTGGTTTAGTGATTACTACCGATGGCAGTGTAACCGATTTGCCGCGAGAAAAATACTTACCATCAGAAGAACGGGTGATTAGTGAATTAAAAGAATTACAAAAGCCTTTTTTGGTGGTATTAAATACTTGCCGTCCTTCAGCCAAAGAAACACGGGAGCTTATCGCTAAGCTTGAGAATGAATATGATGTACCAGTGATACCTGTTGATTGTGCTCAATTAAATCAAGATGATATTTATGCAATTTTACAGGAAGTGCTATATGAATTCCCAGTAAAAGAAGTCAACATTTCTTTACCTAAATGGGTTGAGGAATTAGAAAGTGAACATTGGCTACGAGAAAAATTTGATGGGGCAGTACAGGAAGTAGTACAATATGTAAGACGGCTTCGGGATATTGATAAAGCCATTGATGATTTGTCCGGCTATGAATTTGTAGCAGACGTAATACTCCATGATATGGATCTAGGCAATGGTATTGCCGTCATTGAGATAACTGCTAGAACTGATTTGTTCTATCAAGTATTAGAAGAATTAACAGGCTTTACTATTTCAGGTGAACATCATTTGCTCAGATTGATGCAAGACTTATCTGTAGCCAAACGTGAGTATGATAAACTGGCTGGTGCTCTCGAACAAGTACGCCAGACTGGTTATGGTATTGTGGCGCCGCAACTGGATGATATGGTATTAGAAGAGCCTGAGATTATTCGCAATGGTAATCGATTTGGCGTAAAGCTCAAGGCCTCTGCGCCATCCTTGCATATTATCAGAACAGACGTGCAGGCTGAAATTTCACCGATTATTGGCAGTGAAAAACAAAGTGAGGAACTTGTTCAATACCTTATGAGAGAATTTGAGGGTGAGCCAGAGAAAATATGGCGTACTAATTTATTTGGAAAATCTCTTAATTCTTTAGTCCGGGAAGGTATTCAAAATAAACTCGCTAGTATGCCGGAAAGTTCTCAATTGAAATTGCGTGACACGCTGCAAAAAATTGTTAATGATGGCAGTGGGGGATTAATCTGCATTATATTCTAATTTAAAGATTAGCCAGTCTGTACAGATTGGCTAATTTTTTATTATTTATACTTGTTTTAATAGGATGTTAATGCTATAATGTCTACTGAGAGTAGATAAACATCCGCATGTGTAATACTGAAGGAGGATGAAGTAGTGATTGGACAAAAAGCTGTATTTTTTTTAGTTCGTGAGGAAATATTACCGGAAGCAATAAAGAAGACAATTAAGGTAAAGGATATGTTAAAACGCGGTGAAGCACGTACCATTAATGAAGCTGTAGAGAAAATGGAACTAAGCCGTAGTGCTTATTATAAATACAAAGATTATGTATTTCCTTTTTATGAAGCAAGCAAAGAAAAAATAATCACACTAGCTTTAATGCTTGAGCATAAGCAAGGAGTGTTGTCAAAAGTCCTTAATACAATTGCTTATGATCATGGCAGTGTACTTACGATTAATCAAGGAATACCATTACAAGGTGTAGCAAATGCTACGATTTCAATTGAAACGGCGGAACTGGTTATTGATTTAGAGGCATTACTTGATAAGGTAAGAATGATAGAGGGTGTAAAAAGATTAGAAGTGTTAGGTCAAGCCTAAAGGGAGGATTAAAATGGAAAAGGTAGTGAATGTTGGCTTATTGGGTATGGGCACTGTCGGTACAGGTGTTGTAAAAATATTAGCGAAGAATGCCCACGATATTTTACAAAAAGTTGGGATGCCTGTCAATATAAAAAAAATTATGGTACGTCAGCTGGATAAACCCAGAAATGTAGTTTGTAATGCTGAATTTACCTCTAATATCGATGATATTATAAATGATAAAGAGATAGATGTTGTAGTTGAATTAATGGGTGGTACAGAACCAGCTAAAGATTATATATTGCGTGCGCTGCGTGCAGGGAAGCATGTTATTACTGCTAACAAGGATGTTGTTGCCAGGTTCGGTCAAGAAATACTGCAGGTTGCCGAAGAAAGTAAAGTAGATTTTTTATTTGAAGCGAGCGTAGGTGGCGGTATTCCAATTATTAGACCCCTAAAACAATGTTTAGCAGCTAACAAGATTAGTGAAGTTATGGGAATAATTAATGGTACAACAAATTATATGCTGACAAAAATGACGAATGAAGGCTTAGAATTTGAAAGTGTATTGGCTGAAGCCCAGGCAAAAGGTTATGCAGAATCGGATCCTACTGCTGATGTTGGTGGACTGGATGCTGCCCGCAAAATTGCAATATTAGCTTCTATTGCATTTGGCAGTAGGGTTTCTATTGATGATGTTTATGTAGAAGGTATTACTAATATCTCCAAAGCTGATATTGGTTATGCCAAGGAACTGGGATATGTAATCAAATTGTTAGCAATAGCAAAAGAAGATGAGCGTGGTATTGATGTACGTGTACATCCTGCATTTATTCCTTCCAATCATCCCTTAGCTTCGGTAAATGATGTTTTTAATGCTATCTATATTAAAGGTGATGCTGTAGGCGAAACTATGTTTTACGGGCGGGGTGCTGGCGAAATGCCAACAGCTAGCGCAGTGGTGGCTGATATTATTGATGTAGCACGTAATATTAAGCATCATGCAAACAGTCGGATCTTATGTACTTGTTTTGAAGAAAAAAGTTTTTGTCCTGTAGAGCAGACAGAATCGCCTTATTATATCAGAATGTTAGTGGAAGATAAACCTGGTGTGCTCGCCGCAATTGCGGGTGCTTTTGGTGATCAACTCGTTAGTTTGCATTCAGTCATTCAAAAAAGCAAAGTGGCTAATTGCTCAGAACTTGTACTGATTACCAATCAAGTTGCTGATGCTAGCTTGCGGCTGGCTGTCAGCACGCTTGCTAGTATGTCAGTCGTCAATAAAGTATGCAATGTTATTCGGGTGGAAGCCGATAATTTTGGTTAATTATACCTGAAGAGATAGGAGAAAATGCATGTCAGTTGCTGTAAAAGTTCGTGTGCCGGGGACGTCTGCTAATTGTGGTCCTGGCTTTGATGCAGTAGGCATTGCCTGCACTATTTATAATGAACTGGAACTAATTTTATCGAAACAAGGTAATTTAGTCATTGAGATAGAAGGCGAAGGAAAAGGAATTATTCCTACTGATGAAAAAAATATTGTCTATCAAGTAATACAAACATTATTAAAAAAAGTAGATAAAAAATATCAAGGTATTCATATCAAAATGGTTAATAACATTCCTTTATCTCGAGGACTTGGCAGCAGTGCTGCTGCGATTGTGGCTGGACTATTTGCCGCAAATGTGGCAACAGGCAATACCTTGAGTAAAGAGGATATTTTAGATATGGCAACAGCCATTGAAGGCCATCCGGATAATGTTGCACCTGCTATCTTTGGCGGTGTTACGACAAGTGTATTACAAGGCGATCAGGCTCGTTATTTGCGTTTTGTGCCTCCAGGAAAACTTAGCATGGTGGTAGCGGTGCCAGAGTTTAATTTATCCACCCATGCCGCACGGAACGTCTTGCCCCAGACAGTGCCCTTTAAAGATGCTGTTTTTAATATTAGCCGAACGGCCTTAGTCATTGGGGCTTTATGCCAAGGTGAATTTCATCATCTGCGCTATGCCTTGGAAGATAAAATACATCAGCCTTATCGAGAACATTTGATTCCCGGCATGCAAAAAGTGTTTGATGCCGCCTTACATAAAGGCGCATTAGGAGTGGCTATCAGCGGTGCAGGACCTTGCTTAATTGCATTTGCTCAGGACTGTTGTGATCAGATCGGGATAGAAATGATACAGGCGTTTGCAAGCAATCATATCAAGGCCAGCTATTTAATCCTTGATATTGATACAGAAGGCGCAACAGTAATTAGTGAACCAAACCACTTTATAAAATATTGACATAATGTTAGAAAAAAGGTAAAATAGATTTTGTTAGTCGGGGTGTGGCGCAGCTCGGTAGCGCGTCTGTCTGGGGGGCAGAAGGTCGCAGGTTCAAATCCTGTCGCTCCGACCATTCAATAGGAAGAATAAATACAATAATATAAATACCTTGCAGGTTTTTCCTGTAAGGTATTTTTTTTATGAAGAATTTTATGCTATTATAAAAGAAAGGAAAGTGAGGAAGTTATTATGATAAAAAATGGACGTTATCGTCACTATAAGGACAAATATTATGAAGTGCTTGGAGAGGCAACACATAGTGAAAGTCTAGAAACGATGGTTGTATATAAGGCGTTATATGGAAATTATGGTTTGTGGGTAAGACCGAAGAAAATGTTTACGGAAACAGTATTGTGTAATGGGCAGCAAGTCGCAAGATTCTGTTATGTGGGAGAGGAAAGCTGACCAGTTAGGAAGGGAAGAAAGAAATATATATAATGAAAAAGGCGTTTCTCCATATCTGACATAGGTCAGGTATGGAGAAACGTCTTTTTGCTATTACGCGCAAAAAAGTTTGCGGAGATACTTGCAAGAACATATGTACTATGGTATACTTTAACAAATGGAACAGGTGTTCTGAAGGAGGCGTTTGAATCATATGATGAAAATAGTATTAGCTGTGATTGTCATTATTGGATTATGGTCAATTACACCGCTAGCGAGCTCTAATCCATATCTTGTAGTAGATACTTATACCAATGTTTGCGTAAAATCCGGAGATACAGTATGGAATATTGCTGCGAAACATGTTCAAGCTGGGAATGATATAAGGGATTTAACACAAGCTATTCAGCAGCTTAATGGATTAAATAATAATACACAAATATTTCCGGGGCAAATCTTGAAAATACCGACAAAGGTAAATGAGGGCCGTCTTTAATCAGCTAATCTGTGCCGGATTTTTACGTTGCAGATAATTTTGATACCATTTTTTCAAAAGCAGTATAAGGGTTAAATTAATCCCATAAAACATACATAAAAATAGTATTTGAGACCAATCCCAATAACTATATAATATATAAGTGTCTCCGACGCTGATGATCCCAGCCGCAATAAAGGAAACAATATTTATCTTTATTGCCAGAGACATACCTTTTAAGAGGTTTTTTTCATTTAATAAATTGTTCATATATATTCTCCATAAATTTAATCTTAAATATATTATTACCATAATTTTCTTAATTATTCAGTGCAAAGAAAATTAGTTTGTGCCAAACTTTCATGGCTATTATTTAAAATATTGCAGTAAGATATTTTTTGAACCCTAAAAAATGTCTTTGAAGTTAAAGCAGGGAGCAGTATAATTGATAAAGGATATTTGGATCATCGTTGATGATTCAATATATGGTTATTTATCTATAAATAATACCAATCAGAGGGAGCGTACATATCATGAATAGTGCTTTGCTAACAGAACGATCCTTCGCGGAAATCATCGCAGCTAATGGCGGACGGGTCTTTAGGGTAGGCGGCTGTGTCCGCGACCATTTCATGGGAGTAACACCGAAAGATATTGATTTTAGTATAGTAGGTATGGTTAAGAAAAATTTCAAAATACTTTTTCCGGAGGCCGAGGAGTATGGCAAGTCTTTTCCGGTTTTTCGTCTTTCCATAGATGGTGTGAAGTGCGAATTGGCGTTTGCAAGGACAGAGCGCAAAGTCGGCAGCGGTTATAAAGGTTTTAAGATATCATCCAAACCCAAAATAACGATTGAAGAAGATTTGTTCAGGCGTGATACTACTGTTAATTCTATCGCTATGGATTGTTTAACTGGAGAAATTATAGATCCTTACAAGGGCATCCAGGATATTAATAACAAAATACTGAGAGCTACTAGCCAGCATTTTGTTGATGATCCAATGCGTGCCCTGCGTCTTGCCGGCCAATCTGCACGGCTGGAATTCAAGATAGATGATGGTACTTTAATTTTGGCAAGTGCTGTTGCTGATGAGCTTGCAGAGGAGCCTGCGGAGCGAATGCTTATAGAGCTCACTAAGGTTTTGCTGGAAGCCCAGCAGCCCAGCGTATTTTTCAAAGTTCTAGCCAAGACCAAGCTATTAAAGATTACTTTTAATGAAATTGCGGATTTACGGCCGGAAGATTTTGAAGCCGGGATGGCAGCATTAGATGGAGTAGCAACAGTAACTCAAAACACAAAACTACGGTTTGCTGCCTTGGGTTTATTTTTGGATAAGGAAGATATAGCCTGCTGGAATAATCGCATGACATTACCTGGTGACTGGTTCTATGCGGCTATTGCTGTAGGTAAAACGGCAGCCTTGCTGGAATGCCCAAGCCCGGAGAAGGTGGTAACTGCAATAAATAGCCTCAGACGCGGTTCGTTGTGTGCTAGGGAATTTGATATCATCACCCAAGGAGCAGGACTATCCATCCCCTTATTAAGCCCCTTTAAGGCCGCTATGACATTATTACCAGGGGAAGCTGTTCCAGAGGAACTCACCGGCAAAGAAATTGGAAATTGGTTAAAACAAAAACATGTGCAAGCTATCTCCAAACTTTTGTAATAAAAGAAAAGCTGCCATAAGCAGAAGGCACCTCATTAATTGTTGTTAATGAGGTGCCTTCGATTCTTTTTAGTTGTTATCTATTGTTAATTTCATTCAGTAGATTTGATAATTCATCACCGCTAATATCGTCTTCTGCTAGATTAGAAATTTTTTGACTTCCTATGTATACAGCTCCATCCTCACCAACGAAGGCGGTGCCGATATCCTTATTGTGATAGACTTTGGCAAGGTTTCCAGCAATTAGATAAGCCCGCTCTGCTGCCAGATAGCCGCTTGTCTTGACTGGAGTTAGTACTTCAGTATCATCAATCAGAATGGTCGTATCATTTTTGACCTTAACACGATTATTGCTGTAAGTAGTCAATTTAGTTGAAAAATTATTTACACGGTCACTGGTTTTGGGGTGGTTATTAGGATTGACTATCTTCGCTAATCCCTCATGATTTAATTCACCATAGATGGAGCGCATTTTCACCATGGAGGCCGCAGGTCCGCCAGGGTTAAAGCCTGCAACTGTCGCGTATTTAAAACCTAGATTATCAGCCTCCCACTCCTGAGCCATGGTGAACATTTCATTATTAATAAAATTGGCACCAATGGCAGATAATGCAGTACTGGTGTTATTTTGGTTTTTCGATAAAAACAGGTCAACAGCAAATCCTAGGCTAATGCCTTTTGTTATACCTGCAACCACATGCTTCTCTTCCCCATGACTCATTTCATGACTCATGACAAGGGCCAGTTCATCATCATCAAGACTGTCTAAGGTGCCTTTATTGATGCTGATAACTTGTCCTAGGGTGCAGAACGCGTTAAACTCTTTTTTGGGATTGGCATAAATAGCATACTTTGATTTAATCAGACCTGAAGTTTTCAGTTGATTTTCTATAGTACTTATACGCTGTTTGGCCTCTTCATTATCATATACGCCAGTCTGTTTTTGAGCATTTGCAAGGCTTTCCTTTTGTCCCTTATTATCCACATTGTTATAGTATGCAGTAATCAATGAAACAGCGGCAGCGGAATAAAGGATTTTTTCAAAGAAACTGGCAGCTTCCGCTTTTTTAGTTTGGATTATTGGCATGATAAGTAAGCAGACAGATAAAGAGAATATTAGTGATTTATTCAATAGTGTTTTTCTGTGCAATATAAATCCCCCCCGCATTCTATGATAATGATAATGATGGTAAATCAATCATATAAAATTTGAATGTTTTAGTCAAGAAATACTGGCCAAGCCACTATAGGATCTACAGTTAGAGTAAAAGTTCTGAATACTTTATTTTGTGATTTTATTTGACGAAGCCATAGCATAGGTAATATAAATGGATATGGAATTTTATTGAAAAAATATTTACTTAAAGAATTGAATGTACATAAAAGAGGAATTTAATTACTATTAATAGAAAAGAATATGAAGTAGTACATAATTGTTTGTTGGAGGTGTTAGTATGACTACAGAACAGATTATTAGTGAAACTATTGATAAATATGAAGGATTCGTCAATCCTGCTATGGCTAAGCTGTTTCGTTTCATGGGATTGTCCACAGTGGAATGGGAAGCTGAAGGCAGTATCATTCGTGATATTGATGGAAAAGAGTATATTGATTGTTTAGGTGGCTATGGTGTATTTAGTTTGGGACATCGCCATCCGCGAGTTGTGGAAGCAGTGAAAAAGCAGCTTGATAAGATGCCACTATCTAGCAAAGTATTATTTAATAAGCCGATGGCTGATTTATCTGCATTACTCGCTGAAATAACACCAGGAGAATTGCAGTATAGTTTTATTGTTAATAGTGGTACAGAAGCAGTGGAGGGAGCACTTAAATTAGCGCGTATTCACACTGGACGCTCTAAAATAATCTCAACCATCAATTCCTTTCATGGTAAAACCTTAGGCGCATTAAGTGCGACTGGTCGTGATTTGTTTCGGGATCCATTTAAGCCCTTATTAAGCGGCTTCGAACATGTCCCCTTTAATGATATATCTGCTCTTCGCAATGTTATTGATAGTGAAACTGCAGCCGTTATTATTGAGCCTATTCAAGGGGAAGGCGGCATTATTGTTCCAGGTGATGACTATCTGCCGGCAGTACGCAGGCTGTGTGACGAATATGGTGTGCTGCTGATTTGTGATGAGGTGCAAACAGGTCTCGGGCGTACTGGTAAAATGTTTGCTGTTGATCATTATGATGTTGTGCCAGATATATTAGTTACTGCGAAAGCATTAGGCGGAGGTGTTATGCCAATAGGGGCATTTACGGCTAAACCCCAAATATGGGAAAAGTATATTGCAAGTCCTTTTTTACATACATCTACTTTTGGCGGTAATCCATTGGCATGTGCTGCTGCTATCGCAGCTATCCGTGTTTTGCAAGAAGAAAGTATTGTGGAGAGAGGGGCAAGGACTGGTGCTTATTTTCTTGAAAAATTAATTGCTTTAAAGCAGGCCTTTCCCGATGTTATAGAAGAAGTGCGGGGTAAGGGGCTGATGATCGGTATTGAACTAACGAAAGAAGGCATTGGCGGTTTGCTCATGTCTGAAATGATTAACAAAGGTATTTTAGTAGCTTATACTCTTAATAATCCTAAGGTAATTCGTATAGAACCGCCGCTCATTATTAGTGTAGACTTAGTTGATGTGGTAATGAAAGCTTTGGCGGATGCAGTAGAACTTGCTCATGATATGATTGAAGATTTATAGGGGGATATATTATGCCATATGTTGAAGCGACTATTTCAGTTAAATGCCAGCGTGATAAGATTTATCCAATTTTAAAGGATATGGAGAAATATCCAGCATTTATGACTGATTTGGTCAGTGTAGAAATACTAGAGCGTACCGCTACTACAACTGTAAGCAAATGGGTATCTAATGTTGATGGGCGTGTGATCAAATGGACAGAATTGGATACTTTTGATGATGAAAATATGCACATTTCTTATAATCAGATTGATGGAGATTTAAAAAAAATGGCTGGTGAGTGGATTTTAACACCCACTACAGAGGGGACTGACATAAAATTAACGGTGGAATTCGATTTTGGTATTCCCATGATTTCGGGTCTTTTAAACCCAATATTAAAGAAAAAGGTCCGAGATAATAGTATGAATATGCTGAAAGCTGTTAAAGAAAAGATGGAAATCGGTTCCTAATGTAGATAGATGAGGGGCTGGGATTTTGAATACAGTAAGGACAACAGCTTTATTAGCCGCTCTTACAGGGTTATTGTTAGCTGTCGGCGCATTTTTCGGTGGTACTAGTGGTATGACAATTATGTTTGTGTTATCTTTGCTGATGAATGTTGTTAGCTATTGGTTTAGTGATAAAATTGTTCTTAGTATGTATGGCGCAAGAGAAGTGGCTCCCCAGGATGCTGCTGAACTCATTCGTATGGTATCAGGACTAGTGCAAAAGGCCAAATTGCCTATGCCAAAGGTGTATATTATTGATAGTGATGTACCGAATGCTTTTGCCGCCGGACGTAGCCCTGAGCATGCCGCAGTGGCAGTCACATCAGGTCTCTTGCGCGCCT
>Ga0074193_1002147_pt1 | contig 19257 bp, 18 predicted proteins | sample EPASupsiteHSE605_FD_64523 | JGI IMG/M metagenome (GOLD analysis project Ga0074193, IMG submission 64523) | Bioremediated contaminated groundwater from EPA Superfund site, New Mexico - Sample HSE6-05 | ecosystem: Environmental > Aquatic > Deep subsurface > Groundwater > Contaminated ... | reverse complement strand
TATTATCTATAATGTGATTAAGCATTTAAATACAGAAAAAAATAGAGAAGTTAAGCAGAGAACACAAATCTATGATTTGTTGTGAATCGCTTACTCCTCTGATGATAAGAAGAGGAGTTTCATAATAATACATAAACAAAGGAGAAAAGATAAAGTATGTTGAAAGTAACTCTACTAGAATTATTTTTGCGGGGAGTACCAGAAGCATTCATATTTATTCTTGCAGCATATGCATTTTCAAAAAAATTTGTTAATATTAAAAAATACTTAATTTCAAGTATATTATTTGTTGTTATGGTGTATTCAATTAGATTTCTTCCAATTCATTATGGCATACATGCCATGCTGAATCTTTTTATATTTATTGTAATAACAGTAAATATAAATAAAATTGATTTAATTAAGTCAATGAGAGCAGGTATAATTGCTATTATACTAGAATTTTTGTGTGAAGGAGTTAATGTGCTAATGATACAATACATTTTTAAAGTTGATATTAATTATGTATTTAAAGAACCAGTTTTGAAAGTATTGTATGGCATACCATCAATGGTGATTTTTGCGATTTGTGTAATCATATATTATATTATATTATTAAAAGGAAAAGAGTTGAAATTTATTTAGGATGGAGAACTTATCAAATAGTATTGCAAATAAAATAGCATCAGAGTTAAATATGGATAACGATAAGAAAGAAGTAATAGCCTATGGTACCTTTGCATTATTACAAACATTTCTTTCTATATTTCTTGTACTTGTAGTAGGACATTTATTTCATGTTAGTGTTGAAGCTATTATTATATTATTTACAGCAAGTATACTTAGGAAATACTCAGGAGGGGTTCATGCCAGTTCGCCAGGGAGATGCACTTTTATAGGAGTAATTATTTGTGTTGGACAAGCAGTGTTAATTTCTAATTTAGCAAACAGTTTCATTGATTTTAACATAGCCATAATTATAATGTTAGTTACTTTTATATGGGCATATTTCATGATTTATATGCTAGCGCCTGTTGATAGTTCATCAAAGCCAATTAAAAAGAAAGAAAAACGGCAAAAGATGAAAAAAGGATCATTAATAATTTTAAGTGTTTATTTTGCAATTACAATATCTACAACAATACTTTACGTTAATTTTGAAAAAGCAATTTTTCTTATATATGCTCTATGTGTAAGTGGCGGTATAGTTTGGCAAGTTTTTACTTTAACGAAAATCGGTCATTTATCATTGAGAAAGATTGATGCTTTTTTAAATTATATTATTAAATAATAAGGGAGTGAAAATAATATGAAAAAATTGAATACTAAAATCTTATCTTTAGTTGCAACTATAACTACTCTTGTTGCTGCTTCAGTAGCTACATCTGCATGTGTTTGGTTTACTTACCAACCTGAAGAACCAAAATCTCTTAGAGAAGAATAGTATAAGGTGGTTATATACCACCTTATACTTATTATATGAAGTTGAGGTAAATAGAAAATGATAATACATGAAATTGATAAGCATAAAAGAATATACGGAATATTATCTTTGGTAAAGTTATCTTCGCTACTTTTTTCGGGTATAGTATTTTTAAAAAGTTATTTTTATGATAGTAGTCGTATATTGATAAGTACACAAAATTACTACAGCTTTTTATCTATAATTATTGTTATATTGTTGCTATCTTTAATATATATTATTTGGACATTTTCAACTGTGAAGGAAGTTAATTTAAAAAAGAATAAGTATGTATTGTTTATAGAGAATATTACATTCATTTTAATATTTTTTACTACCATACTTATTTCAGGTTCATATGAGAGTAACTATAAGCTTCTATTTTTGTTTATTATAATAACTGCTACTATTCAATCAGGTATGAAACATGGAATAATTATTGCATGTATTTCTTCAGTCATCATATTGGCAATAGATATCATAGGTGTTCATGGTGGAGAAGTGAATTCTTATTTCGAAAATGATTTAATATTAGTGGGATTATTTATCCTTACAGCATGGCCCTTAGGGTTTTATGTTAAAATAGAAGGGGAACATATAGATAATCTTAAAAGGTTAGTAAATGAAGATGGATTAACCGGTTTATATAATCACAGATTTTTTTATGAAGCATTAAATAAGAAAATATTATCATGTGAAAAGGAACAAAAACCTGTTTCAATGATATTAATGGATATAGATTATTTCAAGTACTATAATGATTTATATGGACATCAAAAGGGTGATGAAGTTCTAAAAAATATAGGAGCAATATTAAAAAATAGTGTTGGTGAAAATGATATTGTAGCTAGATATGGCGGTGAAGAATTTGCAATTGTACTAGCTAATACTGTTGAAAAGGATGCTATTAATATAGCTGAGAATATAAGAATCAAAATAGAAGAAACTTATTTTGAAGGAGAAGAAAACCAGCCAAATGGTAAGATAACTGTTTCTATAGGAGTTTCTGTTTATCCTGATAAAGCAAAAAATGATGTTGATCTAATAAAGAGCGCAGATGATGCACTGTACAGGGCTAAATTTTTCGATAAAAATAGAGTGGAGACATATACTTCTATACTAGATGAGTTAAAGAATGATATTGAAGAAAGTGATATAGATCTTGTAATTTCTATAAAGACATTAATTAGTGTTATTAATGCAAAGGATAAATATACATATGGTCATGTTGAGAGAGTAGTAGTTTATAGCAGAATCTTAGCTGATAAGCTTAGACTTAGCAACGATGATAAAAAGAAATTAATATACGGGGCTTATATGCATGACATTGGAAAAATAAATATTCCAAAGGAAGTATTAAATAAAAAGATGCCATTAACTAAAGAAGAATGGGAACTTCTTAAACAACATCCACAAAATGGGGTTGCAATAATTAAGCCTGTTAAATCTCTAAGAGATATTTCTCAGCTTATACTACATCATCATGAAAGATATGATGGGAAAGGATATCCTGGGAATTTAAAGGGAGAAGAAATTCCTTTTTTAGCAAGAGTCTTAACAGTTGTTGATAGCTTTGATGCCATGACCTCAAATAGACCATATAATAAAAGAAAAACTTATGAAGAGGCAATAGAGGAGCTGAAAAAATGCAGTGGTACTCAATTTGACCCTAGCATAACTAATTCATTTATTGAGGTTATTACAAAAGAGGAATATAAAATTTTAAGATGATAATAAGAACTCCCAATAGTAACAGTACTATAAAACATTATGCTTAAAGCAGCTAACTAAATGGTCATTTATGACACCAGTAGCTTGAAGATGAGCATATATTATAGTACTGCCTAGAAATTTAAAGCCTCTTGATTTTAAATCTTTGCTTACCTTATCAGAAATTTCTGAGGTAGCAGGTACTTGTGAAATATCATGCCAATGATTAACAATAGGTTTATCATTAACAAAGCTCCAAATGTATTTATCAAAGCTTCCAAATTCCTTCTGAATTTCTAGAAAACATCTAGCGTTGTTTATAGAAGCTTCAATCTTTCTTCTATTTCTTATGATTCCTGCATTCCGCATAAGTCCATTAAGCTTATTTTCATCATATAGAGCAACTTTAGTAGCGTCAAAGTTGTCATAAGCCTTTCGATAATTTTCCCTTTTTCGTAATACAGTAAGCCAACTTAAACCAGCTTGAGCTGATTCTAGGACTAAAAATTCAAAATGTTTTTTATCATCATGAACTGGCACTCCCCACTCTTCATCGTGGTATTTAACATATAATTCATCTGTACCGCACCAAGGACATCTATTCATACTATTTCAACACTCCTATTAATATATTTAGACAAAATACTACAAAGATTCAATGATATTACTAAGATTATACCATATATGGTAATTTGATAACACTATAAAAGCCATAGACAAATAAGTTATGAATATATGATAATTTGTGTAATAATGTTATAATTACTCCAACTGAAGAATTACTAGTTAGGTGGAGAATAAACATGGAGAAGGAATACTTAACATCAGGAATAAATAATTGCGGTGGACGATGTATTATTAGAGCTCATGTACTAGATGGGAAAGTAGTTAAATTGACTACTGATTCTAGGAATGGAAAAGATGACGTACCACCACTTTGTTCCTGCACGAGGGGGAAGCAATATATAGAAACCTTTTTGGGGGATAATCGCTTAAAATACCCTATGAAAAGAGTTGGCGAACGTGGAGAAGGAAAGTTTACTAGAATTTCTTGGAAAGAAGCAGTAGATACTATTACAACTGAATGGAAAAGAATAAAGAAAACATATGGTGTGCAATCTAGATATGTAAATTATGCAACAGGTGTAAGTGCATTAATGAAGGGGAATTTACTAGCCAAACGCTTATTGGCTTTAGATGGTGGTTTCTTAGATAGTTACAACAGTTATAGTACAGCGTGTATTAGTACTGCCACACCATACACTTATGGAACAAATTTAACTGGGAATAGCCTAGAAGATTGGGTTAATTCAAAGCTAATTATACTATGGGGACACAATCCTGTAGAAACCAGATTTGGTACTACCTTGTGGCATTTAAGACAAGCAAAAGAAGCAGGAGTAAAAATAATTGTAGTTGATCCCCGTTACAGTGACACAGCTAAAGCATTTGCAGATCAATGGATAGGACTAAGGCCTGCAACAGACAGTGCTTTTATGGATGGAATGGCATATACAATATATTCAGAGAATTTACATGATCAAGCTTTTATGGATAAGTATTGTATAGGATTTGATAGTGAGCATATGCCAAAAGGATATGATGGCAAAGAGAGCTACCTTTCCTATCTTTTAGGAGAAAAAGATGGTGTTGCTAAAACTCCAAAATGGGCTGAGAAAATTACTGGAGTTCAAGAGGATATTATTATTAAACTTGCAAGAGAGTATGCAACTAGTAAACCAGCTGCACTAGTACAAGGCTATGGACCTCAGAGGCATGCAAATGGGGAACAAAATGTAAGAAGTGGCACAATGCTTGCATGTATGACAGGTAATGTTGGAATATCTGGAGGATGGGCTTGTGGAATGGGTTCTGTAGAGCGACATAAAAACCCAAGTTTTCCCGTGAAAGAAAATCCATATAAAGCTAAGATTCCTTGCTTCTTATGGACAGATGCCATTATTAGAGGAAGTGAAATGACCGCAAAGGATGATGGTGTAAAAGGGGTGGAAAGACTAGAGGGTAACATCAAGATGATATTAAATTTAGCTAGTAATACATTGCTAAATCAGCATTCAGATATTAACAGAACCATTGAAGTTCTAAAGGATACTTCAAAATGCGAATTTATAGTTTGCTCTGACTTATTTATGACACCTAGTACAAGGTTCGCAGATATTTTACTTCCTGGAACTTCTATGTTTGAAGGAGAAAACATAACTATGCCCTGGGGATATGGTGATTATCTTTTATATAATCAAAAGGTAATTGAACCACTTTATGAATGCCGCTTTGAATATGATTGGCTATGTGAGATTGCAGAAGGTCTCAAGTTAAAAGAACAATTTACTGAAGGTAATGAAAGTGTACGAGATTGGCTGAAAGCTTTATATGAAGCTTTAAGGGAGAAAGAAAGTGAACTGCCGGAATTTGAAGTCTTTGCCTCTAAAGGTGGATACCAGTATAAAAACAATCCTAAGGTAATTGCTTTTAAAGAGCAGATAGAAGATTTGGAACACCATCCTTTTCCAACACCTTCTGGGAAAATTGAAATTTTTTCAGAGGCTTTATTTAAAATGAATAAACAAGAGGATATTCCTGCTATTCCTAAGTATATATCTTCCTTTGAAGGATTAGATGATACTTTAAGAGAAAAATATCCACTACAATTAATAGGATGGCATACAAAACGTCGAACCCATTCTACCCATGATAGCAATGATACATTAGAGAAAATTGAAAAACAGAGAGCTTGGATTAATTTTAAGGATGCTAAAAGGCGTAATATTAAAGATAATGATTTAGTTGAAATATGTAATGACCGAGGGAAGATTCGCATTACTGCTTTTGTTACTGAAAGAATTGTAGAAGGAGTTGTTGCAGTTTCACAGGGAGCCTGGTATACACCAGATAGTGAAGGTATCGATCAAAGAGGATCAATTAATGTGCTCACCACATCGAAACCAACACCTCTAGCAAAAGGGAATCCACAACATTCTAATTTAGTAGAGGTAAAACTTGTAACATGATTCACACTTAAACGAGAAAGGAGGTGACGTAAATCATCTCCTTTCTTAATTAGGCATTGAGAACTAGCTGCTCCAAGTTTCATATAATTCAGGTCTCTCCTTTTTTAAAATCTTAAAAAACTTTTTTGATACCTTTAAATTTCTTAAACCTGATATCATATGCTTTGGATATTTTTCCTTCTTAGTAAAATTATTTTTTAATCCTATTACTTTTAATTTATTATCATCAGTGATAAAAATATGAGAAATACCTGTATCTAATCTACTAAATTCTAAAAGCTTGAAATTATCTATCAAATCAACTAAAGCTAACACCATATCTTCAGAAAGACTATACTTTTTTATATAATCTATTAAGCATGCGCCGCTTATATATTCTCTTATAATGTACCCTAATCTATATTCATAAACCTTTGGAAAGTACTTATTTTCTTGACAATATCGTAAGATTAAATATTCTCGTCTACATTCATCAGTGTTTCTACATATTTTAACTATTTTATTATCGGAGGTAAGGTAGATTTTTTCTTTTTTGCTATGATGTATTATCTTTGAATTACATAAATCTACTCCTGTTAGTATTGCTTCTTCCATACATAATACCTCATTTATATTTATTTAATTAAAGAGATATAATTTTATATAGTATATATTTATAATTATTTGGGTTATAATATTACAATATTCAAAGCTTATTATATAAGTGAGAATATAAGAAAATTACTAGGTAACTTTCTTATAAAACGTACTCTTGACAGTTTATAAAATAGTTGTATAATAAGTAATAATTGTATATAGTTTATTAGCAGGGAAAAAGAGGAGTAAAGATACAGGAGTATTAAGAGAGGAAGGTTCGAGGCTGAAAGACTTTCTATACAAAATATCTTGAAGGTAGCTTTAGAGCTTCTTTATCGAATTATAGTAGATAAAGACGGTGGTTACATCGTTAATATATTAAGTTGCCTGTATTTATTGCAGGAATTAAGGTGGTATCGCGCATTGTCGTCCTTTGGGAGGGCAATGCTTTTTTTATTTGTATTGGGATTTTATATTTGATAAATGAGGAGGAAAAAACATGACTGAATTAAATATTGCTAAGACGTATGATCCAAAAGAATTTGAAGATAGAATTTATAAGGAATGGGAAGATAAAGGTTATTTCACACCAAAGGTGGATGAAAATAAAAAGCCTTATACTATAATGATGCCCCCACCAAATATTACAGGACAATTGCATTTAGGTCATGCTCTTGATGGAACAATTCAAGACTTTCTAATAAGGACTAAAAGAATGCAGGGTTTTAGTGCTCTATGGTTACCAGGAGAGGACCATGCAAGTATTGCAACAGAGGTAAGGGTAGAAAAAGAGCTTATTAAACAAGGTTTTAATAAAAAGCAAATGGGAAGGGAAGCCTTTTTAGAAAAGGTATGGGAATGGTCAGATGAATACAGGGAAAAAATAAAAAATCAATACAACAAATTAGGAATATCTGCTGATTATACAAGAGAGAGATTTACTATGGATGAAGGCTTAAGTAAGGCAGTTAGACAGGTATTTGTTGATTTATATAATGAAGGCTTAATTTATAAAGGAAACAGGATAGTAAACTGGTGTCCAAAATGTCAAACAGCCATATCAGATGCTGAAATAGAATATGAAGAAAAAGAAGGACACTTTTGGCATATTAAATATCCAGTAGTAGCATCAGAGGAAAGTATAGAAATTGCCACTACTAGACCAGAAACCATGCTTGGGGATACTGCTGTAGCAGTAAATCCTAATGACAAGAGATATGCTCATTTAATAGGAAAAACTTTGATACTTCCTCTAGTAAATAGAGAAATACCTATTATTACAGATGAGTATGTAGATATTGAGTTTGGAACTGGTGCAGTTAAAATTACTCCTGCACATGATCCTAATGATTATGAGGTAGGAAAAAGACACAGTCTACCTGAAATAGTAATGATGAACAAAGATGGAAGTATTGCTGAGGGATATGGAGACTATTCAGGACTTGACAGATATGAAGCTAGAAAAGCTATAGTAAAAGATTTAGAGGAACAAGGCTATCTTGTTAAAGTTAGAGACCATTCACATAATGTTGGTACTCATGATAGATGTAATACAATTATAGAACCAGTAACTTCTAAACAATGGTATGTAAAAATGCAGCCCCTTGCTGAACCAGCTATAAAGGTGGTTAAAGAAGGAACAATTAAATTTGTGCCAGAAAGATTTTCAAAGACTTATTTCAATTGGATGGAAAACATTCAAGATTGGTGTATTTCAAGGCAGCTTTGGTGGGGACATAGAATTCCAGTTTGGTATTGTAAAGACTGCGGTGAGGTAATTGCTTCTACTGAGGAACCAAGCTGCTGCCCTAAATGCAATAGCAAAAATCTAGTTCAAGACGAGGATGTTCTTGATACTTGGTTTAGTTCAGCCTTATGGCCATTCTCAACTTTAGGATATCCAGAAAAAACTGAGGATTTAAAGTACTTCTATCCAACCAGTACTTTAGTTACAGGTTATGATATTATTTTCTTCTGGGTAGCAAGAATGATATTCTCAGGACTTCATAGTATGGGGGATATACCTTTTGATACAGTACTTATCCATGGTATTGTTAGAGATTCACAGGGAAGAAAGATGTCAAAGTCTCTAGGCAATGGAGTTGATCCACTAGAAGTAATTGAGAAGTATGGTGCAGATGCCTTAAGATTTATGCTTGTAACAGGAAATGCCCCTGGTAACGATATAAGATATTATGAAGAAAAAGTAGAAGCTGCTAGAAACTTTGCAAATAAAATTTGGAATGCTTCTAGATTTGTAATGATGAATTTAGACAAAGATATAATGGAAGAATTCAAGGATTGTAAGGAATATACAATTGCAGATAAGTGGATTTTATCAAGAATTAATACTGTAGTTAAAGAGGTAACAGAAAACATTGAAAAATTCGAACTAGGAATTGCATCGCAAAAGATTTATGACTTTATGTGGAGTGAGTTCTGTGACTGGTATATTGAGCTTGTAAAACCTGTGTTATACGGTGAAGATAGAAAAGCAAAAGGTGTAGTATTAAACGTATTAAATGAAGTTTTATCAACGGGGTTAAAATTATTACATCCTGTAATGCCGTATATTACAGAAGAAATATACACTAATTTGCCAAAGGCTGAAGAATCTATAGTAATTTCTAACTGGCCTGCTTTTAATGCAGAATTAAAGGATGAAAATATAGAAGCACAAATGAACAATATAATTGAAGCTATTAAGGCCTTGAGAAATGTCAGAGTTGAAATGAATGTACCACCTTCAAGAAAAGCAAAAGTTATTATATTTGCTACTGAAGGAAAGGATGCTTTTGAGGAAGGAAAAGTATATTTTGAAAAACTTGCTTCTGCCTCTGAGGTTGAGTTTGTAAGTTCAAAAGAGGATATTCCAGAAAACTCTGTGTCAGCAGTAATAAAAGGTGCAGAATTATTTATGCCTTTGTTAGATTTAGTTGATTTGGAAAAGGAATTAGAAAGGCTTAATAAGGAAAAAGAAAAGCTTCAAAATGAAATAGATAGGGTTGAAAAGAAGCTTTCTAATGAAAAGTTTGTAAGTAAAGCCCCTGCTTCAGTGGTTGAAGAAGAGAAAGAAAAAGGCGAAAAATATAAAGAAATGTATAAGGCAGTGTTAGAGAGAATAGAAAATCTAAAAAGATAAATAACAAAATGTAGGCGCTGATATGATAAGTATCAGCGTTTTTAAAGAGGAATTATTAAAAATGAAGAGAGGAAGTTATATTGAATTATTTAGAAGCTATGGAATATATAGATGACTTATCTAAATTTAGCATGAAGTTAGGCTTAAGTAGGACAGAAAAGATATTAGAGCTGCTAGGAAATCCCCAAAAAAAACTTAGATGTATACACATTGCAGGAACAAATGGGAAGGGTTCGACCACAGCAATGATATCAAAAATTTTAATAGAAGCTGGATATAAAGTAGGAATGTATACTTCACCATTTATTGAAGAATTTGAAGAGAGAATTCAAATTAATAATCTAAATATTCCTAAAGATAAATTATCAGAAATGATTACAAAAGTTGCTAATACTGTAGAAAAGGTTATAGAGCTTGGATATGATAATCCAACTCAATTTGAGGTAATAACCTGTGCAGGACTTCTTTATTTTTATGAGCAAGCAGTTGATTTTGCAGTCGTAGAAGTAGGCCTTGGAGGTAGGCTTGATTCAACAAATTTAATTGTGCCTATTTTAAGTGTAATTACTTCAATAAGCTATGATCATATGAGTGTTTTAGGAGACACTTTATCAGAGATAGCCTATGAGAAGGCAGGAATAATTAAAGAAGCTACACCTGTAATTCTTTATCCTCAAGAGGAAGAAGCAGAAAAAGTTATAGAAAGAGTTTCTTTAGAAAAAGGATCTAAGCTCATAAAGGTACCAGGAAATTCAGCTAAATTATTAGGGGTAAGGGATGCTCTACTTAATGATGAAGTGATAAGAGTTCAAGATATTGAAATGGATACAATAAATAACAATTATAATGTAAGTTTAACTTTACTAGGAAAACATCAAATTTTAAACTGTGCTACAGTAATTTATACTATGGAGGAACTTAAACGCTTAGGAATAGAAATTTCTAATGAAGCTATAGAAAAGGGATTGAGTAAGGTTAAATGGATTGGAAGAATGGAAATCCTAGAAAGAAGACCGTTAACTATTATAGATGGTGCTCATAATATTGATGGTATTGTTAAGCTAAAGGAAAGCCTTGAAGAATACTTAAACTATAAAGATATAGTCTTGATCCTTGGAATTTTAGCTGATAAGCAGGTAGAAGCTATGATTAGAGTAATAACTCCTATTGCTAAGAGAATCATTTGCGTAACCCCTCACAGTGATAGAGGGGAGCTAGCAGCCACTTTAAAAAGTGAAGTGGAAAAATACAATGTAAACTGCGAAGCCATAGAGGATTACAAAAAAGCCTATGAAAAGGCTTTTAGTTATTGCAAAGAAGATGATTTATTATTAATTTCTGGTTCACTTTATATGATCGGAGATATGAGAAAAGTAATTACTAATAAACATCAGTTTTAATGTTATCTTCTTTATTCTTCTCTGCTAAGCGTTTATCAATATATCTTTGGAGGGTTATTTTTACAATGGCGATAAAAGGTACTCCCAAAAACATTCCTAAAACTCCAAAGGTGCCTCCTCCTAAAATTATAGCAAGAATAATCAAAAAAGGGCTGACACCAACTTGTTCTCCAAGGATTTTAGGACCTAAATACCAGCCGTCGAATTGTTGAAGAAGAAAAATGAACAAAAGTACTTTTAATGCAACAATTGGGCTATAAAAAAGTGTTATTGTAACACCTGGAATCATTCCAATAAATGGTCCAAAGTAAGGGATCATATTTGTAACACCAACTATTAAACTGATTAAGAGAGCATAGGGCACATTAAGAATAGATAATCCAATAGCACATAAAATACCTATTATTGTGGAGTCAATTGCTTTTCCGATAATAAAACGAGAGAAAATGGAATTTACTTCTCCTCCGTAGGTTAAGAAGGATTCAACAGAATCTTTATGAAACATTGCAAAAAGAAACTTTTTTGCATTTTTTATAAAGATTTCTTTATCCTTAAGAATATAAATGGCTATTATAAAACCAAAAACCATTCTTAAAAATGAAGAAGTAAAGGCAATAGCTTTACTAAAAGCTAAATTTAAGATTCCATTTAGAGATATAGTGAATTTTTCTAAGTAGCTATTAAATGTTCTATGTGCATAATTAACTACATCTGGATTATTAGAAAAGCTACTATGGGATAAGTTATTTTCAAACCAAATTTGGGTTTTACTTAAATAAAGTGGAGTATTATTTACTAAATCCTTTATATTCTTGGATATGGTTGGTGAAACTATATTTACAATGAGGGCTACAAAACCAAATACAATAACATAAACTAATATTATACTTAATGCTCGTCTAAGCTTAAATTTATCTTCTAAATAAATCATCATTGGATTTAATATATAAGCTATCCCAAAGGCCCAAAAAAAAGGACTTAAGATCGATATAATAAACCCAAAGCCGCGAGCAAAATAATCAATATTATTTATGATTTTAAAGAGGAAAAATGCAATAATCAAAATTGGAATTAAGTTGGAGTATGGGATTCTTTTACGGTTAATCAAGTATTATCTCTCCTTTGGATATATGGATATATGCATTTATGTATTTATGTATGTATATATGTAGTCCAGTAGATTATATCATCAAAATTAGTGTTATTCTAGTATTTTATTGGAAATTATGATATTTTATAAAAGCGGTATATTATAAAATTACATAATATACCGCCATTATGCTACATACTAACAACAACAGCAGAATATAGGTGCAGCACAACCTAATCCACCAAAACCAAAACCTAATCCACCGCAGAAGCAGCAAATTAATATTATTAATATTATTATGAATAAAAGATTATCATCTCTTCTTATTGGATGGCAGTTGTTACTCATTATAATTTCCTCCCTTCTTGGAGAAATTAAATTGATAGGATTCTCGGCATCTCCTACCAATATCATTATATGTAAAATCACTGATAAGTGTTTAAAAATATAAATTTTAATCTAAATATTTTAAGGAGACTCCACTTATGAAGAAATTAACTAGAGAATTTTATAAAAGAGACACCTTATTAGTTGCAAAGGAGTTACTAGGTAAGTACCTTGTGGTGGATAAAGAAAATTGTACACTGAAGGGCAAAATAGTGGAAGTAGAAGCTTACATGGGAACTAAGGATAAAGCGGCCCATTCCTATAGTGGTAAAATTACAGAAAGAACTAAGGTTATGTACAAGGAGGGAGGTTATGCATATGTATATTTAATATATGGAATGTACTATTGCATGAATGTGGTTACTTTAGAAGAAAACCTTCCTGAGGCAATACTTATTAGAGCAATTGAACCTGTCAGTGAGCTTGAAACCATGTGTAAAAATAGGTATGGTAAAAGCTTTCAAGAACTGAATAGTTATGAAAAGAAAAACATTACAAATGGCCCTGGAAAGCTATGTAAAGCAATGGATATCACAAAATGGCTTAACGGTGAAGACCTTTGTGGAGATAGGTTTTACATTTTACAAGATGAAAATGAAGATAAAATTGAAGTAATATCCTCGAAAAGAATTGGAATTGATTATGCAGAAGAAGCTAAAGATTTTCTCTGGAGATTTTATATAAAAGATAACAAATTTGTTTCAAAGCTAGATTAAAAAGAAATAAGTAAAGAAGCATCACATTAAAGTGAGTCTCTTTACTTATTTTTTTTAACTACTAATTCTTCTAATGCCTTAGCTAGCTGATCTGGACAAGAGGTGGACTTTCTGCCGCAGGTAATACCTTTGCATTTTTCCAAAACTGTTTCTACATCCATTCCCTCAACTAAATTAGAAATACCCTTTAAGTTTCCGTCACAACCACCAATAAAAGAAACATTTTTTAACTTATTGTCTTCTATTTCAAAATTGATTTTTATACTACAAATTCCTTTAGGATTATATGTATACATAAAAAGTCTCCTTTCTAAGTAAAAACTACAGTGTATGATTTAAAAATTATAAGGCATTAAGGATAAATAGTCAAGTAGTTATCCTTAATTAGCTAATTCATAGGGAGTTTTTTTAGTTACTTCGGATTTTCCTATAATAGCAACTAGCAATAGGTTTCAAATTTATTGAGAATATCATATATTGTACAAGGGGGGGTGAGACGGGTGGATGAATATTTATATGTATGTAATACATCTTCAGATAATTTATCTGTTATTGATATAAATAAATTCAGCGAAGAATGTAAGATCTCTCTAGAGGCATCTCAAATGGGGAGAGTAGGTCCACATGGTATTTGCAAATACGGAGATAAGTTACTTATAGCAAATAACTACAGTAATAGCATTTCTATAATAGATAGATACAAAAAGCAAGAAATTGAAAATCATTTTATTGGGATGCATTGCAATGATGCTGTTGTATATGAAGATAAGGCATATGTTATTTGTGGAGAGTCAAATTATGTAGTGGAATTTAATTTACTTACAAATAAAATTGATGAGGAATTACCCTGTGGCAATTTGCCTCATAGTATAGAAATAAATAAGCAGAAAAAGCTTATGATAATTTCAAACTTCGAAAATGATAGTCTGACCTTAATAGATTTAGAAAATAAAAAAAACATACAGGAAATAAAGGTAGGTGCTTATCCAACAAAAGCAGTATTCTCTGTAGATGGAAACCATATTATAATTTGTGAAAGTAATTTAGGAGCAGATGTTAGAGGAAACATAAGTATTATCTCTTTAAAAGGCTTTAGACAAATAAACAAGGTTATGGTTGGTAAGTATCCTGTAGATATGTTTGTGAATTCAGCATACACTTTTGTATCCAATTTCGGAGAAGGGACTGTAAGTATAGTGGACATAAATTACTGTAATGAGGTGAAAAAGATAAATATTGGAGGTATGCCAAGGGGCATTATAAAAATAGGAGATTATATTTATGTTGGGGATAATTATAATAACTTATTAATAAGAGTAGATATAAAAAAAGAAAATAAAAAAGTCATATCCATAGGTGGTGAACCTAATGGAATGACATATATTTAATCATCAATAAGCACTTCAAGCAATTTTTTATATAAATCCGAGGAATTTTTCTTCCACTTTGCACATAAATCCTGAGCCTGCTTATTGGTAGCCACATTTAATTTTATATCCATTAATATATAATTTTTCTCTACAGTTTTTAAATTTACAATATAATTATTGCCTTCAATTGTATACTCAGCGTAAACCGAGATTTCTTTTTTAATATCATCAAGCTGATTATCCAAGTACGTATCAATTGCTTTTATTTTATTTTTAGAAATTCTATTTCTAAATAAAGATAAAACTTTTAAACCATTATCCGATATTACGATTCTATTTTTTCCTTCCTGCTCTATAGTGTCTATAAAGTTGGAATTTAGGAGTTCTGTTATATATTGTTGAAGAGAAAAATAATTAATAAAATTGTTCTCTAAAATTATTTGAGTTATTTTATTATTTGAAATTGGAAGTTTTATTTTCTCTAACAAATAAAGTAAAAGAAGTTTGTCTTCAGCTAAGTCTGAGGTAGTACTATACACAATTCTCACTCCTTTAAGACTATTTATTAAAATATTATATCATAAAAAGCACTGAAATAAATCGGTGCTTATAATTTTTTTCATATTTTAAATATCAAGTATATTTTATTATAAGTAATATTTGGTAATAAGCTAAATATAAATTTAATAAAAAGATTTAAGGAGGAAATATGAAAATAGTTTTTTTTACTACAATATCAAAAAAGCTTATTTCTAGCATATGTATAATTATAACAATGCTAATTATTATCTCTTCTTTTCTATTAAGTAAGTTCGTTATCAGCGTAAATCAAGTAGAAAAGAATTACTTGCCAATATATTCAGTAGAAACTAATGAAAAAAAGGTTGCAATAACTTTTGATTCAACTTGGGGTATTAATAATACCAATGAAATCTTAAATATATTAGATAAGGAAGGAATAAAGGCAACCTTTTTCCTACTTGGAAAATGGGTAGATGAATTTCCAGAAGAAACAAAAGAAATTTATAAAAGAGGAAATGAAATAGGAAATCATTCTGATAGTCATCCAAGCATGAGTAATATTTCTGTAGAAAGACTAATTAAGGAGATTACTCTAGGAGATGAGAAGTTAAAGAAATTAACAGGGAGGAGCACTAAATTATTCAGATTCCCATCTGGAGAATATAATAAAAATTTAGTACAGGTAGTAGAAGGAACGAAACATATTGCTATTCAGTGGGATGTGGATAGTATAGATTGGAAAGAACAGGGAGCAGAAATTGAGTTCAATAGAGTAATTAAAAATGTGAAACCAGGGTCTATAATACTATTCCATAATGGTACTAAGTACACTACTGAAACTTTACCTAAGATAATTGAGAAGCTTAAAAAGGAAGGTTATAGCTTTGTAACTGTTTCTGAACTAATTTATAAAGAGAACTATTCTATTGATAATAGAGGGGTTCAGAAATTAAATAATTAGATTAAGGTTAAATTTCATAAATGTGTTGAAATTTAACTCATAATTGTATTATAATGGAAATATGCTTTAGATGGTATTTATTTGTAATACTACATAATGCATTTTAAGTAGAAACAATTTTATTAATTATTTCAATTTGGTTGTTATATTTTGTTAATTAACTGAATAATTATATTTCAGTAAGATAAATAATAAAGGAAACTAAGGGAGAGATGGGTTATGATGGACAATTTAATGTTAAACAACAAAATTTATTTGGAAGGTACTTGTGTATCAGGCTTAGAATTTAGTCATGACATGTATGGAGAAGGATTTTACTCTTTTAGAATTGCTGTAAATAGGTTAAGTGATGTAAGCGATATCTTACCAATTACAGTTTCAGAAAGACTCCTTACTGAATTAGAAATCAAAGAAGGATTGGACTTGGTTATTGAAGGGCAACTTAGGTCATATAACAAATTTATCGATGGTTCTAATAGACTGATCTTAACAGTATTTGCCAGGGATATACAGCCTTGCATTGAAAAAAGCAAAAATCCAAACCAAATATTTTTAAATGGCTATATATGCAAAGAACCTGTATACAGAACTACCCCTTTTGGAAGAGAAATTTCGGATATTTTATTAGCAGTAAATAGACCATATAATAAATCAGACTATATACCTACTATATCTTGGGGTAGAAATTCTAGGTTTTGTAAATCTTTAAGAGTAGGAGACAATATAAAGGTGTGGGGAAGACTTCAAAGCAGACAATATCAGAAAAAGATAGGAGAAAGTGATACATTAACTAAAACAGCCTATGAAGTGTCTATTTCAAAGTTAGAATATGCAAATCCAGAGGATAATATTAATCAAGAAATTGAATTTTTAGAAGATATAGCAGAATAAAAAAATACTTGGCTCAGCCAAGTATTTTTTATGTTTATTTTCTTAAATCATCAAGTATTTTTGTCTTATCCTTTGTTTTTTCATCTACGTGCTTTATAATTTTAGCTGGGCTGCCTGCAACAACTACATTCTCAGGCACATCTTCTACTACAACAGATCCAGCAGCTACAACAGAATTATTACCTATTTTAACACCTTCTAAAACAACTGCATTAGCACCAATTAAAACATTATCACCAATTTCACAAGGAGATTTGCTTGGGGGTTCTAGAACTCCTGCAACAACAGCTCCAGCACCTATATGAGAGTTTATACCTACCTTTGCTCTAGCACCAAGTACTGCATTCATATCTACCATTGTGCCTTCACCAATTTCACAGCCTATATTGATAACAGCTCCCATCATAATGACAGCATTTTTCGCTATTAGGACCTTATCTCTTATTATTGCACCTGGTTCTATTCTAGCATCAACATATTTTATATCTAATAGTGGTATTGCAGAATTTCTTCTATCCTGTTCCATTCTATACTTTTTAATTTTTTCTTTATATTTTTCTAAAAAATTTAGTATATCTGAACTTTCGCCAAATAGTACATATAAGTTGTTATCCCCAAAACAATCAATATTACCAAAATCACAACCATTTAAATCTCCATCAATATAGACCTTTAGAGGAGTGGTTTTTTTAGCTTCTTTTATGTACCTAGCAATTTCATAGGGATTAGTTAAATCATATTGCATTAAATAGCCTCCTTTAAAAAAATAAGTATAGTTTATATTATAATGAAAAAATCAAATAATTAAAAGTAAGAATATGTAAAAACACACAAATTAAAAATTAAATATAGACCTATATAAACAATTACAGTAAAATGGAATTAATTGCAGTGTACGAGGAGATGAAAATATGAATGAAATTATATCAAAAAATGTAAATAGTATAGAGATATCTGGAATTAGGAAGTTTTATAATAAGGTTCAAAACTATCCAGAGGCATTATCATTAACTCTTGGTCAGCCTGATTTTAAAGTGCCTTCTAAAATAAAAAAAGCTATAATTGATGCAATTGAAAAAAATAAAACAGAATATACATCCAATGCAGGTATCGAAGAATTAAGAGAAGAAATATCATTTTACTTGAAAAATAGTTTTAAGATAAACTTTTCTAAAGAAGAAATATGTCTTACTGTAGGTGGCAGTGAAGGACTTTTTTCTGTATTTAGTACTTTAATTGAACCAGGAGATAAGGTTCTTATACCAACACCAGCCTATCCTGCCTATGAAAGCTGTGTAAAAATTTTAGGTGGAAAGGTTATTAACTATGAATTAAAAAAGGATTTTTCAATTAATTATGAGAAATTAGAAGAAATCTTAAAAAATGAAAAGCCAAAAGCTATTGTAATTTCTTATCCAAGTAATCCTACTGGAGCTATACTTACAAAGGAAGATAGAGATGCTTTATATAATATTCTAAGAGATAAGGAAAGTATAATTATAAGCGATGAAATATATTCTTCCTTAAGCTTTGAAAAAGATTATTATTCTATTGCTCAATTTGAAGATATTAGAGAAAAAGTTATACTTGTAAGTGGTTTTTCTAAAATGTTTTCTATGACTGGTCTTAGGCTAGGTTACATTTGTGCTTCAGAAAGATTAATGAATGGAATAATTAAGGTTCACCAGTATAATGTATCATGTGCTCCTTCTATAGTTCAGTGGGGAGCATTAGAAGGACTTAGAAGTTGTATTTCAGAGGTTGAATACATGAAAAATGAATTTATTAAAAGAAGAGATTTCGTTTATAAAGGATTAGTTGACCTTGGTCTAGATGTGAATATGCCAAAAGGGGCATTCTACATATTTCCTAGTATAAAGAAGTTTAATTTAGAAAGCGAAGATTTTTGTGAAAGGGCGTTAAAAGAGGGGAAAATTGCAATGGTTCCAGGAAATGCTTTTGGTAAAGGGGGAGAGGGCTATCTTAGAATTTCTTACTCCTATAGTATGGAAACCTTACAGG
>Ga0074193_1002146_pt1 | contig 19264 bp, 12 predicted proteins | sample EPASupsiteHSE605_FD_64523 | JGI IMG/M metagenome (GOLD analysis project Ga0074193, IMG submission 64523) | Bioremediated contaminated groundwater from EPA Superfund site, New Mexico - Sample HSE6-05 | ecosystem: Environmental > Aquatic > Deep subsurface > Groundwater > Contaminated ... | reverse complement strand
TACATAATAAAAAGTAAGTCATAAGTTAATTTATATAAGTATCGTTTAAGCTCTTAATATTAATGTTATGTTTCTTTCTCAATGTACCTCTCTTATACGGCAATGTAATAAAGTTCTGCAAATTATAAATCTCGATACAGGCAACTTTTCGTAGATTCTCTCTTAATTTTTATGATTTTCTTGCTATCGTTTTTTTGAAAACCTCCTTGGTTGCTCAAACATATATTTTTTAAAATTCTTACTAAGTTTTCGACTTTTCGCCTTTATTGAGAAACTTCCAGCAGCCATTTTCCTAATTTTCGATTAAGATAATAACTTCAAGTTTTCGAATATGTCTTCAAAAAGAGAACATATTTTCTGTTATCGTTTTTGAAGACATATGCGGAAGTTAGTTAAATTCTCAAGCCACTAACGTTTTAAGATTTATAATTTTTCTGGATTATTTGCATACTCCTCCTTAGGGATTTCATTCAATTTTTCCATTTATTTCTTCCGAATACCCAGGTAAATTCCACCGGCGGCTACCACCACAAAGAGAATTCCGAAGATATCGGAGCCTGAAAATGAGACCCCATTATTCTCAGGTTCTTCGGCAGAATCCTTCTGCATCTCATACCCTTCAACATAATCAGTATCTGCGGATTTCTTAACTTCAGGTTCAGGTTTGGAAGTATCTGTACCATATCCTCCACTTGAATCCTGAGACGTCTGGTTGCTGGATGAGCTGGTTTTCGGTACTACGGTAGCATTTCCGGTATTATGGTCGTGATGACTACCACTACTGCTCTGGGTCTCCTCTGTAGTCTCCAGATCTTTAGCTTTAGTTGCAGTTTCTATTTGCTCAGCGTAGCCTGGAACAGATACCGTTCCACTTACGAACTCATTAAGCAGGGGATTTCCACACGTATGGTGACAGCACGAAACTCCATTCTCTGCCACGGATTCTTCATATTCCTTTGCAAGATTTTCGACAACATCCTCTGAAGGTTTCCAGTAGTCGTGCCTGACTGCCTCAAGCATTCTCGCTGTCACAGATTGGTAAGCATTAGGGTTATTCTTCTTGAACCATTCTTTCATAGAAGGATCATTTACATATGTTTCATACACGTCTTGCCAGACAGTATCGTCCACAAGTTCAGGATCACTTACCTCCCAGCCGAAAAGGTTGTTCACAAAATCGGACATCATGCTGCCGCCTGAATATCCGGAGTTCTTCATTCCTTCTATCCATTTGTCATTGAAATATCTGGCTCGCAGATCCTTGCTGAGGTACTCCTGCATTCCCACCATCTGAGCTCTGTCCAGGTCGCTTGTGTCCGAAATATACATCTCCGGAGTCTTGCCGCTAAGATACCTCGTTGCCAGGTTCATGCCGCCGAAGTACTGGAAAAGGTCATCGTTATCAAGGGAGTCGTAAAGGTTTGAAGAAGACGAATGTACCGATGCTTCAACGCTTTTCAGGTTTCCTTCAAGGAGTTCTCTGCACTGGAAGCCCCAGAAATCTTCTCCGTAAGCGTATCCCATTTTATTCAGGTATACGTTCGCAATAGCTTCTTCATTCTCCCATGTCCCGCTTGCACTGATAGCATCTGAGACTCCTATATCGTAAGTACCGTCCATTACTGCAAAGCAGCGCATTGTAGAGAGCTTTGTTGCAGTCTCGTTGTCATATCCTGCAGCAATCAGAGAGTCATAGAGTGTAAGGGAACTTTGATTAACGTAGTTGGGATAGTTTACGCCAGGAAGAGAACTTGCAAGTTTCACGGCACTGTCTATCATTTTGATCTTATCCGGAAAAGCATCCCTCATTCCTGCTGTTGAGTAGACAACATCAATACGTGGTCTCCCAGGCTTTGAAGTATCATAATTTGGCAATAGTTCTTCTTCAGGGATAGCTTCAACTCCGGTTACATACCCGTTTTCATCCCAGACAGGTTTTACTCCGAGCAGGTAGAGCACCTCAGCTTCCAGAGTCCCGTGATCCGCAATAAACTCCACCCCGAATCTTGAGAATGAAACTTTTTTAGGATATTCCCCATGTTCTTTATAGTAATCCTCAAGCAACTGAATTGCAAGAGATTTACCTACTTCCCATGTTGCCTCTGAAGGATAGAGCTTCGAGTTTATGCTGTAATAGTTGCACCCTGTAGGTACTGCATCAGGGTTCATAATCGGGTCCAATCCCGAACCTGGTGGGATAAAGCCTCCACTCAGGGCTGAAAGAATTCTGTCAATCTCCACGTCGCAGTTAAGAAGCCTGTCCTTATAATCCAGCCCCTGTTCAAGATCAAGTGTAACTGTACTGTTAGTTTTCCCATAAACTGCAGTTTGCGCCTTGGAAATGCTTGTATTATTGGTTACGACCTCCCAGACAAGTTTGGTAACTTTTGTATCATTCAGTGGAATTCCGAGAGGATAAGCAGATTCAGGATAGAAGGCAGCAGTGACATTTTCCTCAAAGTTTCCTCCAAGCATAGCTCTTACCATTCCGGTAAGTTCGTCACTTTCGGGATCTGTCTTATTTGTCGTAGGAACATGGCTGAGAATATGCATACCGTATGGGATATTTTCATTTCCTATATCTTCCAAATACTCATGAAGTGAATTTTTAACAAAATCCCCAAACTCTGTTTCATTATAATTTTGAAGAGTAGTTACGTTATCTATTCCCAGATCAACACTTAGATTGAGTGCTATTATTTCGTTTACTATGGCTTTCTGGTATCCTGCTTTTGTCTGAGAAGAAATTCCTGGATCATAATACCCTTCCACATTAGTTGAAAGGTTTTGCAAATCTCCATAAAGCCCACCACGCTCAAGGGTTGGAGTCAGATGGTCAATAATCAGAGCATTACCTCTGTACTCCGCAGTTATTCCTTCTCCCACGTTGGCAACGATGTAAGGATAGATATTCGGAGTATCCTGCAACAGGAGAGGAGACCAGTCTGAAGTCCGGTTCATGCCGTAAGTAGAACCCGGAAGCCACTCGTGCGTACCGTGAGTACCCATATTAATAAGTGCATCAGGCTGGAACTCGTGGTGTAGCCAGAGATAGAAAGCTATGTACTGGTGTGTGGGAGGTACAACGTTGCTGTGGTAAAGAGTGTCATTGTTTTGTCCTGTTCCTCTGGCAGGCTGGGGCATGAGCCAGACATTTCCGAAGCGTACCGTAGGAATTACAATATATTTTCCGGTTTCATTCTCATAGATCATAACACTCTTATTTTGAGGCAGGTCTTCGGACCAGGGTTCTCCCCATTCAGAGGTTACATTGGATCTCAGATTTTCCGGAATTTCAGACTCAAACCATTCTTTATAGGTATCCATAGGTATGAGTTGCAGTCCCCACTCAGTTCTGTTTTCGACCATTCCATTCAGAATACCGGGAGCCCAGGAACCTACGTTTATACCCTGTGCCTGAAGCATTTCCATGAGCTTACTGCTGTTTTCCGGAACTCCGGAGACCTCATAGCCACTTTTATTCATTGCATTGAGGAGTTCAAACATGCTCTGGGTGGAATTAAGATAATTTGCTACGATGTTGTCTTTCCCTGAAGGGTAATTGTAATAGATGACAGCGACTTTCTTATCCTCATTATCCTTGAACTTCAGGTTCGCCCAGTTAATTGACCTGTTTGCCATCCAGTCAATTTGGGAGGGAAGAGGTTCATAGTTGCTTTCACCGGTTTCGGAATCGTAATTATCAATTCCGACCACAATATACTCGAAAATTCCATCAATGCTCGGGAGTAGAGTCTTGTATACAACCTCTTCACTGGGGATACCTCTATTGCCGTCAGCTATGTCGGTAGAGTTTGCAGGATTTGTAACAACCAGTCCGGTAAGCACGGGGACATCAAGGTCTTTAAGCTCCTGTACACCTTTATCAGGATCATCATAATTCAAACGGAAGCTTTTAAGAGAAATTACGCACTGGACAAGAGGATCTCCATTTTCGTCAAAGTAAAACTTATGAATATCATTGAAAGTATCAAAACCTGCAATTACGTTGCAGCCTTTTCCTTCCAGATCGTGGATGAGTGCATCTATGACCTCAAGGTTGTCACCTGTGTAATCCGAAGCATGGAACCATATCCCTATAGTTGGCTTGCTCTTGTCGTAAATATGTCGTGATTCATTTGAGTTAGTTGAGTTAGAGTACCATTCAAGGTAGTCAGTTGTGTTTTCAAACCAGTCGGGTTGAGATTCGTTAGTTGAAGAACGGGCATCCGGATGGTAAATTGCTGCTTCGGGGAATTCTACAGGGTCTTCATAAACCCAGTTTTTCGTAAGCTCAGGTTTATCTCCATATGTTTTTGCTAGATATGTAATGAAATTTTCAGTGTTTTTCTTCAGGATTCCTCTGGAGCCCATATTGTAAAAGAATTTTTCTTCTGTAGAATTGTATGGTTTGGTCCCGGTAAAAATATGATCATAACTTGAAGTGTTGATATATGTTGAATCTATCGCAGAAGAAATATCTATAAGTGCAGTCCCGTTTTTGTGGGCACTTTCAAGATCGTCCCCAATATCTTCAAACTGAGACCAGAGCATATAAGTGAATATTACATCCTGGTTTTCAAAAGTAACATTGCTAAAGTCAGAATACCCAGAAATATACGTTACATTAATACTCGAGTTGTATGGATTGGACTGCTCTGCTGTCGCAAGAGCACTTCCATCATAACATATAAAAGTAATATTCACATGGTTTCCATCAGCCGATACGTTCTGTGCTAGCATTAAAAGGATTACTGCACATAATACCAATAACCTACTTTGTGCCGTACGCATTTTATCCCCAGAATAATGTCTCATGAACCTTAGAGCACCCCGGAAGAAAGATAACCGGAATGCTTTGTTCACGTTGATTTTATGTTAAAATTTTGCGAATTTTATAAACTTGCCTGAAACAGTCGTTAAGTTCTAAAAGTGAAATGGATGCTCTCGATTTTACTTGCAGTTCAAGCCAAGAACTTCCAAAAATTAATGGGCAGCCGATTCTGTATTACAGATTTAACATTTGGAGCATTAAGGAATAAAATATATAAAACAAGGTTTTTGGATCACAATTATTAGCTATTTAGGTAAAAAGGTCAATAAATAGCATTTTTGCGTTAATATATATTATAGCTCTTCACTGTTTTGCAGAACTCGAGAACAGTTATTCAATTGGAAAATAAGGCGATAAAGAACCATCTTTTTTGAATGTTATTTCCCCAAAACGTTTTCAAAACATTATCTTTGTCAGATCAAATTCAAAAAATAACTATAAGTTACCTGCTCGAAATAGTGAAGAGTATTACTCTTTCGTTCATAAATCAATGAAACTCTTTGATGATTATTGAAATACTACAACTGGATAACTTCACAGCAAAGGAAATCGCTTATTTATTTGAAATCAATTACTTATTAAAATTATTTATTTTCTACTGTTTCTTTCTTTTTATATTCTATAATTTTTATATAATTTAAATCGTCACTTTAACTTGTTTTATTATCTATCTCTTTTATTGGCGGCGCCTTAAGACTACGAAATATTTATATATTTAAATGTAATTTTACTATATGCAAATCAAATTTACTTGATTTGTCACCTGAGGTGCCATTTAAACCTCCGTAAATCTGTAGTTTCCCAGGAGTAATTTGCCATTTTATTCCCCTAAAAACTGCAGTCTTCCGGGAGTAATTTGCTATTTAATACTTTTTTAAAACTGCAGTCTTAAGGAGTAGTTTGCCATTTTTATCTCCTTAAAACTGCAGTCTTCCGGGAGTAACTTGCCCTAAAATTTCTATTAAATTTTTTCTCTCTTTTGTTGTATTTTTATGTCAATTTGTTGTATTGTTGTATTTTTATGTCAATTTGTTGTATTGTTGTATTTTTATGTCAATTTGTTGTATTTTTATTGTCAGCTCTGTCTTACTTTTATGGTCAATTATCTCAATACCAAAACGATGAATTCGATACTTTAACTTCCGCTATGAGCATGTTTGTTAAAATCAGATGTGGAAACGCTTCTAAACTGATTTCTTTAATTGCCGGGATTGATCTCTTTTTTCCACTGGCTCGTACTTGCACTTATCAATTATATTAAAATCAGTATCAATTACATTGAGATCAGTATCAATGTACTGATTTTGCATAAGCTGAAGGTTTACCTGATAATGTCACATAAGCTAAAAAATAACTACTTTTTAATATTTTGTAGACGAGACTTGCTTCACGAAAAATAGTCCTGTAATTGAAGACGAAGAAGCTCTCAGTGCTGGGGAGGTGTCAAGAATTATATACAGTTTCTGAATTAAAGCTATTCATCTTGAAATGACATAACAACGGGAATATTTCAGTAACTTTAGAGCGCTTTTAAGCAAAAACATATTTAGACTTTAAGTGGCCCGCGAAGCATGATTTGCATCTGGTTATACGATTTTTTCACTATTTCAGTGCTTCCTTCCAGTTCTATGATCTCGAAACCGAAGTTATGTGCAAATTCTTCAATTTTTTTCTCAAAATCAGATTCATAGGATAGTTTCGTGTTAATTCTAGCAACTTTTCGGTAACCGAGTTCTCTCATATATTCAGGAGTGAATTCAAAACCCAGAGGAGGTTTATCGCCAACTCTGAAGACAGTCTTCCAGTTTACAGCCCACATAGGAGTTAAGAAAAAGGTATCACTGTGATTTTTCAGGATTTCCCGATAATTAGAGTTGCCTCCGAGAGCTGCTGCAATGCAGTCCTCAACGGGTTTGATTGATTCGCCTGTGCTCCTGTCCTGAAGTGGCTTTATAGGGCATCCTTTATGAGCAAAATCTCTTTGTATCCTGGAAAATGCCTGTCCGCAGGAGCCGTAAAAAAGTAGAATTCCGTCCACAAGCCTGGACATGAGGTCAACGTTTGTATACGTTTTACTTTTAAGCAGGGCAGGGTCTATATGGAGTCCCATTCCCTGAAGCTGAACAATAATGTTGAACTCATTACTACGTTTCAGGTCTGCTTTTATTTTGTAAAAGGGCAGGACAACCGGTTCAAACCCTTCGGATTCAAGCTTGTATAGAAGGCCGTTGTTTTCTTCGTTTTCTATGATGTAGATCCTGTCTATATCAGGGCCGTTTGCAAGCACATGGGTAATTTCATCCTCAAATACTCTACACCCAACTATACCCAGAGCTGTCATAGTTATAAGTTTGGTCTCCGGCTATTAAATAATATCCTTAACGGAAAAGCTAATAACTCTTAGCAGAAAACAAATATACTTATCTGGTACCGCATTTGCAATGTTTCCTTTTCCGGAAGTACCATGAAGTTCTTCTCAATTCGAAGAGACTTCAAAAAATATAAAATAAACAGAGTTTCCGTAAAAATGGACTATTTGCCCGAAAAAATATGGCTGTCATATTTTGCACCGATTTTCCAAAATACAAATTCAAAACATTTTTTTCTTAGCCAGTGGTAGGTTCCACCAGTATAGAATAGTTGATAATGATGTCAATACCAATAGAACTAAAACCGCTATCATTATAAGTTTTTCTTGCATTTTTGTCCCCGGATAATCGATAATGAACCACGGAACATCCCAGGTGAAAGAATATTCAGGATGTTTAGCTCACCAGACTATTTCAGTCTAAAAGTTCTGATTTCGGAAATTCTCAAAAACCTACAGGGAAACAGCCATTAAGTTTTAAAAGTGAAATCGAAAATTCTAGATCTAGATACTAATTTTAAAACCGGAAATTTCTGAAGCTAATAAATGGCTGATTTTGTAATATGTTTTTAACACAATATATGGATATAATATATAAAATAAAGTGTTTAGCTCACAATTATTAGCTGTTAGGGTAAAGAAGCCAATCCGATAAAGTTTTCAGATAATAAATTAAAAATTATACTTAAAGTGGAAAAACCAAAATAAACTAACTTTCCTAGAAAATTAGTAATTGTTCAACCTACCAAAATAAGTTGGGAAATATCATTTTAATAAAAACAGGAACTTCGACAAGTAACCAACGAACCGTAAGAAAAAACATAATCAACACCAACAGTAAGAAAATATATTTGAAAATTTGATACATTGAGTCTTAGTAACGACTGCTATTGATGTTGTTTATCCATAATGAATTGTTACGAAAATGAACATCTTAGGAATAACAGGTGCAAATAAATGAAAGTACCTGAAGTAAACAGGACTTTCAGGCTAATCAATCTGAATTAGATTTGAGTGAAATTACTTTAGGTGGAGCAGACGTACCTGACGAAGAAGATGTACCTGAAGATGTACCTGAAGATGTACCTGAAGATGTACCTGAAGATGTACCATTACCATTATCAGGTACGTAAATTACCTTGCCGTCGGCGAGCCTGTAAGCCGTTCCAAGAGCCTCTCCAGTTCCTCCTCCTATATTATCGGTCATATTCATGACTTCAATGGGTTTACCTTCTTCTTTGATGACGATCTTCATATCCTGGGCTCCCGGATTTTTGACAATGGTAAAATCCTCATTGGAGCTCAGAAGTTCGGGGAGGTGATATGACATAACAAGTGCAACTAATAAAGCTACAGAAAAGACCATTGCAACATCAAAAACATTGGCAACGTTGACCATAGGGTTTTGCTCATCCTCGTCTTTTAAAAGACCTGTCCGTCTGTATCTTCTGGACTTTCTCATGAATTCTTCCTCGCTATTAAGAAATACTAAGCTTCAATTCTTTTCCTCAATGGTATCCAGGATATAATCTATGTCCGACATATCTTCCCAGTACCAGCGCCGTCTGACCTGTGTAAGCACATAGCCTATTCCGGCAGCAAAAAGCCCTACAACGGTTGTCGCAAAAGCAATCATCAGGTTTTGCGCAAGGGTCTCGAGGTCTCCTTTCGAAAGCCCTATCAGAGCAGGGCCTAATGGAATAAGCGTCCCCATAAGGCCAAGCATGGGACCGATAGTTGAGGTTATCTTTGTATGTTCAAGGCGTTTTGCCATCTTGATTTCATATTCCTGCGAAAGCCTCTCAATTGCAGGAAAATGTCGCTCTTTCAGGTATTTTGCAGCGTCTCGTGCAAAAGAAGTGACCATGTAATTTTGTTTGATGCTCTCAAGAGCCCTGGAGGCTTCCGAAAAATCCGAATTCTGAAGATTGAGCTCAATTTTTTTGCAGTTAGTTTCCAGATTCTTCCAGTCCCTATGTCTTTTTGTATACTCGGAAAGGAATTCTCCTAATTGAATTAAGGAAATAAACACGAGAATGGTGAGAAGAAACATCACAGGAATTAGCAAAGCCGTTGAGAAGACATTCATCATGTCGGATAATAAATTCATCAGGCTCATAGGTCATGCCTCCTTATACGGTCCAGGAAAAAACCTGCAAGGACAATGACTCCAAAAGCCATAAGAGGTATTACTCCTGTTTCTCCTCCTCCGGTTGAAACAAGATTCATCTTTTTTGTTTGTATATATGCCGGGATAAGAAGAGCTCCTAATAGATAATAGATCCCTATCAGCATCATTGCACTGCCCATAGTATCAGGAGTCTTTCCAAGTCGAATCTTTCCAAACCTGAAAAGAAAAGAAGAAGCCACAACTGCTATAAAAAAAGCAACCCCAACAAGGAGCCCTACTTTTATCCCGGAAAGATTAAGGCTCTGTGAAAGCAGCATGCAAGATAATGCAAGGGCTGCCATACATACCGGACATGGTACGGATATAGCGAGAAAAGTGTGCCTGGAAACATCTTTTCCTGAGTTCCATTTTTTCTGGGTGTAAATTCCGGTAACTATGAGAAGCAGGGAAACAAGTACATGGATTCCCATGCCCATTGAAGAAAACTTCTCAAAGGCTTCAAGGCTTATGTGGTCAGCAACACTTCCGAATAAAAGAGCCAGGAGAAAATAACTACCTCCAATTGCGAAAATTTCTCTTTTACTTATGTTTGAAAACCCACATCCTATTCCAGATTTAATTCCAAAGACAAGGATACCTATCAAAATACCAATAACAGTTAATGCAGTAGAGTCCATATTACCTTCTGAGCATCTATAGTAGAGTTAAATAAACCCTGGCTTTTGGGTAATATTTGTTATCTTTTAAGGTAACAAGGGCTCACAGAGTGCATTTTTTAGAGTAAAAGTTTATTTCCACCCTGTTTTCTGTCAGAAATGAAAAAGATAACTTAATAAGCTAAATTCAGGACAAGTTTAGAAATTAAATTAGTAAGATAGTAAAATAATACTCTTTTAAAACGATATCAACCGACGATGATAATAAAATAAACTTCTAATTTAACAAGTGTTATGTAAGAATTAATTCTACTTATCAGGTAATGATATAGAAAAAGAAGAAAACAAAAACCTGTAATTAAAGTAAATTTGTTAAAATTAAAAAATAAAAAAGCAATGAAAAGATCGAGTAGTTTACTTTACTTGTTCTGACAAAAGCAATAATTATAAGTATTTGAGATAAAATAGAGCTCATCATGGTAGTAAATGTTGTGCGGAGTTCTGGAATGAATGGCGGCAGAGAAAACCTTTTCAAGGCGATTTCAAGTGATACGCGCCTTTCAATTCTTGAACACCTGAGTGAAGGAGATAAACATATATCCGGTCTGGCAAGAGAAATAGGAATTTCCGTGCCTGTAGCTGCTAGACATATAAAAATATTGGAAAAAGCCGAACTTGTAGAAAGAAAAAAGTTTGGAAATACACATATGATAGGCATCAAACTGAACAATGTCTATTCTTTTCTGGACCACTTTGCAGAAAACAAGAGGCTTGAGGTTGAACAGGGTACGACGCTGCTTGAAGCCCTGAAAAATGTGGCTGCCGTGGAAGTTACGAAGATGGGGAACAGAGTTAAGGTTGTCTCTACGGATGGAGAAGAGGGATTTTATGTATATGAAGTAGATGGCAAGCTTTCTGATAAGACTGTAGACGAATATGAGTTTCACAAAGATGCCGTAGTAGAATGGAAAAAACTAGTGCCCATAACGAAAAAAAGATTGCTGGTAAGCATCAGGCGGTAAAAAGCCCACGATGCCGAACCATTTAGAGGGGCTCATATCCGGAGCCTTTCAATTGTCCACTTATGGAACCCTTAAAATGTTTACCCTTAGAACCTTTAAAATATTTATTCACGGAGTTTTTAAAGGATTTCATGAATCTGCCGAAAATGAAATATTTCCCCTGAAAAATCAGATAATTACTGAAAAGCAGGTATGTCACCTCAACTTCGCCAGGACTCCAAGATGGTCTTCATGATAGGGCTTCAGGTCTTTTGCATTAAGAATCTCAAATCCGGGCTCAAAAGCCTGTTCGAGTTTCTTCACCTCTGCCTTAAAAACTTCTTTTGGGTTTGCTGCAGTATCGATACTCCGCGCTTTAATGGAAAGCAGGAGATATCCATCTCTTTTTAAAAAACGGATTGCGTTCCTTGCAGCAATCTCGGCCTGGTTGGGTTGCGCAACGTCCTGGAAAATAAGATCGACAGGCTCAACGAGATGGGAGTAACTGTCCGGTTTACCGGCATCAGCCAGAATCGGGTGGATATTTTTTCGCCTTGATGCGAGTCTTATCAGATCTCTCATGCTTCTCGGAGCAAACTCAACGGCATAAACTGCACCTTCCGAAACAATATCTGAGACATGGCTTACTGTTGTGCCTGAAGCTGCTCCCAGGTAGAGCACTTTTGAATTTTCCTTAAGGCTAATATTGAATTTTTTCAAGACCATGGCTCCAAGTTTGCTCCTGCGAGGGTCCCAGGTCCGATACTCAGTCTCTTGAACCGGGATCAGTTTTTCTCCATAAACTGCTTTTCCAGGGTCAAGGTTCTTTGTGGCAAGCTGTTTTTTGTCTTTTATAACTTCAAAGATCCCATCTGATAGCTTTTTGACTTCAGGCATTTACTTCCTCCTCCTTTATTTACTTCCTCCTCCTTTTCTTTAGCTTTGCTCCGTTTTCCTGCTTTTTTTGAGGAGGCCTGGGGTTCAGAGTTCTTATCTGCAGGACTTTCGCTTCAAGTTTTTCTATAAGGGAGGGATCTTTTTCCCCAGAATAAAAGTCAATGCGTGCAGCAAGGGAAAGCTTTGACGCAACAGCCCTTGCTACTTTTCCCCTTAACCACCACGGCGCTGTGTTTACTAGAGGATGGCTGTAGATAATCCCATGCTTTGGAGATGGAGCCCGAGCCCGAAGATGCTTGAAAAGAGCCTTGCTGGCTCCTATAACCTGAATTGTGCTGGAAGGAAATTCAGCAAGTTTTTCGAGGCTTCCTGCAAGACTTATTAACCTTGCTCCAAGCATTGGGCCTGCAATATGTTTCAGGTTGGGTGCAACCTGTTCCATGCTGTTCTCAATATAAGCCTCGATCTGTTGTCTCCGTTCATATAGGCTGAGTACACTTCCCGCAAAATCTTTAATAAGTGCTTCGTCGGCAGGTTCAAGTTTTGCACCCATCGAGTCCCTGGCTTTCGAGTAAAGCGGATCTTCAGAGCTGACGTTTTCACGGGAACCGTACTTTACAATAAAAAGTGCCAGGTCTTCCCCACCTAATCCGCTTTCCGGGAAATAGCCTCCATACCATTCAGAAAGTCTTTCAAACAGGGCGTTTGTAGTTTCATTGACATCGTCCAGGGCTTCTACAGCTTGAATAATTCGCTGGTCAGGAGTGATGGCGCTTGAGACCTGGAGTTTTGCAGCCTCCAGAGTAACTTCATGTAAAAGAAAGTAATATTCGGCAGGTGACTCCGCAAACCCTGATTTGATAGCTGCAGCCTTTAGGTCAAAACCTTCAGGAGGTAGATTCGATCTGCTTTCCCTTAGGGAAAGAGAATGAAGTGCAAGCTTCCTGATGTCTTTTGAAAGAAGTCTGGATTCCAGAATTTCTCCGACTATGTCGGTTTCAAGAGTTCCAAACCAGGTATTAATCTTCAATCCAGACCTCCAGAGATATCAGCACCCCGATTCCTTCCCTTTGTGAGCAGGACTCTTCCACCAAGAGATTCGTCAAGCATACGCTGGGTTTCTTGCTGGAGTCTTTTGCCTTCCTCAATGCTTCCGACAATGCCGTAAATTACCGGCCCGAAAGAACTGATACCTGCTCCATGCGCGCCGTTGTCACGCATGTAATTCATGATATCCAGAACAGGCTGTGACTGAAGTTCAACTTCCCTTTTCTTAAAACCTACAGTCTGGATGTGATTAATCGCTTTGCCAAAACTTTCCAGGTCTTCCTCGATAAGTGCAGGAAGCATCTGCATGAGAATTACATGGGAAATTTCCTGAACTTCGGCAAGGGGAATCGGACAATATTTCTTGAAAATGTCAACTTCTTCCGTATCGTGAGCTCCTTTTCCTTGAGGAATTACAAGGACGATAGGCCATTCTGGAAAGTTTCTTCTGAAAAGGACAGGGCCAGGAGGTACGTGGCTAGCTGAAGAAGGAGAAAATGAACCCTTATTCTTGAACTTATGTCCTCCGTCCAGAATAAAACCACCATCCTCAAAAGCAGCAACTCCTATTCCGGATGTGCCTCCCCTGCCAACCGCAACTGCAAGTTCCCTAATACTTTTTTCCAGTCCATAAATCCTATTTACGGCTACTGCTGCCGATAGTGCAGCCTGAGTCCCTGAACCTAGTCCTACATGATCAGGAAGACTATCTTTAATATGCAGTTTTATCCCTTTTCCTGTTGGAAGAAGTGCCTGTACAGCTTTTTTTATTTTACCTGCGAGAAGAGAATTGCCGATGATCTCTATATTATCAGCTTCAGTTGCAGAAATTTCCAGGCCGGGATATTCCAGGGTGATTCCCGCTCCTCCATCGACCCTGCCTATCTCTGCATTGAGGTCTATCAGGGTAAGATGAAGTCTGGATGGAGTCACTACTTTAATCATGTATATCTGTACCTCATTACCTATTCATAAAGCTTAGGAATTACACTTCCTTTAGCTCAGGAATTAAGCTTCTGTTTCCCCCAGAGTTTTTCCTTAATAATCGAATAAGTAAAAGATAAAGTTTTCCTGTTAAACATGAATTTAAGCATTGGATAAATCAGAGAATATATCCTTACACGAATTTCCATATCACCTTTGAAATCCACCATCGGATTCATGAATACAGGGTTAATGGAAAAACTGCAGTTCTTGCAGCGGCTGTAGGCCAATCCTGTAACAGCATGTATAAATCCACAGAGCATGCCTGTGTCTGCAGGATCGGAAAGGCCAAACATTACGTAAGACTCCAAACGTTTAATTTTTATCCCGTTCAGTAAATCGGAAAATAGACGAAATAGGGGTCTTCTGAGAGATCTGAATGCTTCCATGCCCCAGTGAAGTTTTTCTCTGGAGGTCATTCCTGATTCTGGAGCTTTTTCAATTTCAGGCTTCTTTTTTCCTCTTATCTTTTCAATTATACTCCTTTTTTCTTTCTTCTCATTTTCTTCTATTATTTCCTTTTCAACCTCTCTTTCCTTTTCAACCTCTCTTTCCTTTTCGACCTCTCTTTCCTTTTCGACCTCTCTTTCCTCAATATCCCTTTTTTTCTTCACCTCAGTTTTATCCTGTGGTTCTGTAGTAACTCGTACCTTTTCTGTTTTCTTCAGATCAATCTCACTTTGTTCCCCTTTCAATGCCTTGTCTTTTTTTAATTGTTCTGGTCCTTCAGGAAGGCTTTCGCTTTCCTCTGGTTCCTCTATGGAAAAGGTATGGGAAAAGAGCAGCCATTTTACAGTGAATATGCCTTTAAGTTCTTTCTTTTCTTCCAGGCTCAGGATCTTGAGTTTGAAAGTGAGGCCTATTGCTGTAAATAGTATGAATAAGACCAATAGAAAAACCAGTAGAAGAAGAGTTATTACAAGCATATTAACAGGTTCGGGAGAAGAGGATAGTCCTAACTATCCTGAAAACCCCCACTTTCTATATTTTTGCTAAGAATCCCCTAAATAGATTAGTTCCAGAAATTGGGTGGAAAATTAGTGGAAACATCCCCTTTCTTCTATATTGACTTCGGTTCCTTCTACAGTTTCCTTTTTCGGAGTTTCTTTTCCTTTAACTTCCTGTTCCTTAAACTCCTCTTCTTTTTTGTTTTTGCCCCTCATGCCTTTGAGCTTGTCCATAATCTCAGGTACAAGATCGGGAATTGAGCTAAGGATTGATCCGGCATCGCTTCGTTCAGAGAGCCGGAAAATTCTGGCTTCTTCTTCTGAAAGCATAATAAATGCCACAGGCTCTATCTTTGCACCTGCTCCTCCACCTCCTCCGTATCCAGATTCGGTGTCTCTCTTGCCTTCTCCCCCACCTGCTCCAAATCCCATTGAAATCCTTGAAATTGGAATTATTGTTTTCCCAGCAGCAGTAATCGGGTCCCCAACTACGGTTTTTGTAGTCGCAATCCTTTCGAGTTCACCTGCAATTTCTTTAATAGTGGCTTCTACACCCAACTTTTCATCCCCTCTTTATATACTATTTCTTATATGGTGATGATAAAGATTTCCTATTTCTTCATTTTCAATCTAATTTTGAATACATTAATTTTATACTTAATCATATTTGAGTAATTCTGAACCTACAGGTTCAAACGCAGTTCTAATTTGAGAAGACGAACTTATTTTTATCGTCTTGAAGGCTATTGTTCTTTTATCTGGGTAATTCAAGTTTAAATCTTCCTTATTTTGAAATTAATAAATGGTTGATTAATTAAAATAAGACAATAACCTATAAGTAAGATATTCTATTAAGTTAAATAACCTGGGTTATCCTACTATATATAAATTACATAAAGAATATTTTTAAATCCTAATTTATTCAATTTAACATAATTTCAGTATATTTATATTCTATTATTTGAATTCCAGCATAATTAATGGAATTTACTTGAGGCATCTTACAAAAGATAAACAAATTCTTTGAGTAAGAAAATAATTTTGCACTCGTGAGTTTATGTAGGTATTATTCACTGTAAACTCTCTTTAGTTACAATTAAAGTCTTGCCAAAACTTCTTTTAGTGGACGGAGGAATTAAAATTAAAAAATTAACCACTTTGTTAGTACCTATTTTCATATTAGTATTAATATCAAATCTTGGAGTTGCGGCCGAGATTATAGTGCAGCCAGGAAGTTCTATTCAAAAAGCTGTGGATAGTTCTTCTTCCGGCGATATAATTACTGTAAAATCCGGGACCTATACTGAAAATATCAATGTAACTAAAGATGATCTTATAATCCGTTCAGAGTCCGGAAACCCTGATAATACCATGATTAAAGCCAAAAGCTCAGGAGCCAGTGTGTTCCTCTTGCAGGGGGACAACATAAAAATAACTGGATTTAAGGCCGTAGGAGCTACTCGGTCCGGTAATGCAGGAATCTATCTGTCCTCATGCAGTAACTGCATAATTGAGAACAATAAACTTTTGAATAACTGTTATGGAATTTATGTCCTGCGTTCCAAAGTGGACAAACTGTCAAAGAATACAGCTACGAACAACAGGGAATATGGAATTGTACTTGGGACTGCTACAGACAATACCCTTTCAGGAAACAAGGCCCTTAATAACGGTCGTGGGATTCATATTGGTAATTCAGATGGCAATACACTCTCAGGCAACACCATTCAAAACAGCAATGTTTATGGGTTTTATATCTGTGGCAAAAGTGACGCAAACCAGATTTACAATAACTACTTCAATGACACCAATATGACTATTAAAAACGGAATCGGAAATGTCTATAATACCAAAAAGACTGCAGGTACTAATATTGTAGGCGGACCATATATAGGAGGCAACTTCTGGGGAAAACCTGATGGTACAGGATTTTCCAATACCGCAACAGATGTAAACAGGGACGGAATCTCGGATTCAGCGTATAAAAGCATAACAGGCAGTATCTATTCTGACGATCTTCCTCTAGTTGTCTATAAACCCGGATCGATAGAGCCTGTTGCTGCATTTTCTGCATCTCCAACTTCAGGAACCGCACCTTTGAATGTCAGATTTAATGACACAAGCACAGGAACACCAACTAAATGGAAATGGAATTTTGGAGATGGGACCTCCTCAACCTTGCAGAATCCAACGCATAAGTATTCTAAAGCCGGAAATTATGCAGTTGTACTTATAGTAACTAATTCAGCAGGTAGTAATACATTAACAAAACCAGATTATATAAAAGTGGTAACAAAACCGGTTGCAAACTTCTCTGCGAAACCTACCTCAGGAAAAGCACCTTTAACTGTTACTTTTACTGACACAAGCACAGGAGCACCAGTTAAATGGAAATGGAGTTTTGGAGACGGAACAAGTTCAACCATGCAGAATATAACGCATAAGTATTCTAAAGCCGGAAATTATACGGTTGCACTTACAGCAACTAACTCAGCAGGTAGTAACATGGTAACAAAAACTGAATATATAAAAGTCATAGTAAAACCAGTTGCTGCATTTTCTGCATCTCCTACCTCAGGAAAAGTTCCATTAAACGTTAAATTTACTGACACAAGCACAGGAGCACCCACTAAGTGGAAATGGAGTTTTGGAGACGGAACAAGTTCAACCTTGCAGAACCCAACACATAAGTATTCAGCTGCAGGAAAATACACGGTAACACTGACAGTAACCAATTCTGCAGGCAGCAACACGGCAACAAAATCAAGTTATATCACAGTGACAGGAGCTTAACAGGCTTCTGTTACATATTTCTTGGGTTTCCCATTCTCAGGAAAAGCTCTACTGAATGTGTAGTTTAACGACAAAAGCAGCAATAGTCCAACTTCATGGAACTGGAGTTTCGGAGACGGAACCTATTCAACATCTAAGAGTCCTGCACATAAATCAGTAAAGCAGGAAAATATACTGTCAGTTTAACAGTAAAGAATGCTAAAAGCAGTTAATACTAAAACGATTTCTGCATGTGTTATCGTAAGTAAACAATATAAAAAACTCATGAATCAATTGAGGAAACATAGTAAACTCACGAACTAGTTGAAGTGTTGCTATATTTCTCAAAACTCCTTTATTTTTTAATATACCCGAAGCAGTCGAGTTAAAAAAAAGATAAAGATACTGAGTTTATTATAGAGGCTATCCTAAAACTTCACTTAACCTCATCATTGCTGCTAAGATTATAATTCCATTAAGATATTTTTTTATCTCACATCTTGGAAATGCTTTCTTACATGGCTTTCTTACATGGCTTTCTTACATGGCTTTCTTACATGGCTCTATCCAGCTAAAAATTTCTCTATTTCATTTTTCTTCTTTAATGAACTTAAAAGGACCCTATTAAAGTTACATTTGATTTACAATTAGTTGAGTGGACCAAAAATCAGGTTTTTCTTGCAAATTAAGCCGGAATTTTAATTTTATGGTATAAAACTACGTCATAAAACATCAAACAAAAATTGTAACCAAAAAAGAAGTTTTTGAACAAGAATTGGAAACTTTTTAATATAAAAAATCTAAATATAGAATGAATTTATAATTGTAGAACAAAATAACTAAGCTCCTACTATGCAGGATCTAACCTACAATCGATATAACAAGAATCCCTATAATGTTTCTTTTGTATAGAGAATGTGGAAACGATATAAGTACCGACCGTTAACTAACTAAGACAGAATGATATTTAAATTGAACTAAAGAGATTTGTCATTTAAGAAATTTTATACTAAATCTGCAAATTACCTATAGCTACATTCCGATTTTCATGAGTTTATGAACTCCAGTTCAATCTGTTAATTAAAAATGTAGTTATGTAGAAATCTTCTGAAATTAAGAATTTCCAGTTGTTTAAACTGAACTAGCTGACATACTTTTACATATTTATTTCAGAACCTATTGAAACTTATTTAGATAGATCTTCTACAAAATCAAAAGTGAAGAAAATACTAGTGCTGCGTCAACCGTAAAATGTCATATAAAAACGATGAGAATTCTTCGGAATCGTTGAATTCTTGATGATTTACTCGGCACTAGATTTTGGAACTGAGTTTTAGAGCAATATAAACCTGTATTCGGCAGGTCAAGACTAATATTTGGGTATTTTTCAGGATAGTTATCCTACTCAAACTGTAAGGGAAAAAGTAGATCTCATATATTTATTGAAAGTTTAAAAATTTACTAGAGTATAAAAATGCATTAAGACTAAAAATACATTAAGAATCAGTTTAACTTTCAAAATATGTGAAAAATTATTCTAGGTTTTTGGTTAGAATATTTTCCCTTAAATTAAGAGGATGTCAGGATAGTGTTTTTCAAACGCCCCTATTAGTTCGTCCTGTATTTA
>Ga0074193_1002145_pt1 | contig 19264 bp, 17 predicted proteins | sample EPASupsiteHSE605_FD_64523 | JGI IMG/M metagenome (GOLD analysis project Ga0074193, IMG submission 64523) | Bioremediated contaminated groundwater from EPA Superfund site, New Mexico - Sample HSE6-05 | ecosystem: Environmental > Aquatic > Deep subsurface > Groundwater > Contaminated ... | reverse complement strand
ATATAATTAACAGAAACTTTCGCACGGATCGTCCTAACCAGAAATGGACTACAGACATTACAGAATTTCATTTATTTGGTCGCAAACTATATTTGTCACCGATATTAGATATGTATAACGGAGAAATAATAAGTTATGAGCTTTCAGAAAGACCAGTCTTAGAACAAGTAATTATAATGTTGAAGAAAGCTATTGATAAAACCTTCAGTGCTTCGGGGATTATTTTACACTCAGATCAAGGATGGCAGTACCAGCATTCATATTACCAGCGAATGTTAAAAAATCACGGTATAATCCAAAGCATGTCGCGTAAAGGAAATTGCTTGGATAATAGCGTGATGGAAAATTTCTTTGGCTTGTTAAAATCAGAATTGTTATATCTGCAAGAGTTTAACTCCTACGAAGAATTAATAGAAGAAATACACAAGTATATAAATTATTACAACAATAATAGAATAAAGGCTAAACTAAAAGGAATGTCCCCGGTAGAATACCGTGAACATTCCCTATTAGTAGCCTAAATTATATGTCCAACATTTTGGGTGCAGAACACCTATTATTGTAGGCTGCCTGCTCTGTTTTTTTATTCGTTTTTACTTGTTATATTGTTCTTCGACCATATTACTTCCCCACGCTTATTAACATAGTCAGGATTTGAAAGCGATCCAACCCGCGCCAGCCCATAAGCAAAATCTTCTGCTGAACTATATACAGCAGGCACCAACATTTCGCCGCTCTTATTAATGAAGCCCGTTCCTGTTTCAGTGCGCACCGCTGCAAGACCCTCACAGAAAATCATAGGACTACCCCAAATTCGTGGAAGATACTGCGGATCGATAACAATCTTTCCGCTTTTATCCATGAAACCCCAGCGACCATTCACTTCCACAGCAGCCAATCCCTCAGAAAAGTGCTCGGCCCCGTCGAATTCCAACGGTATTACTACCTCGCCCGCAGTGTTTATATAACCGTATTTGCCGTCTTTGACAACCATAGCCAAGCCGTCAAAAAACTGTTCTGCCCAGTCATACTGGAAATCAACCACAGTTTTTCCGCTTATATCGATAAAGCCAAATTTATCTTTACCATTAGGCATAAGCTTGCTAACGGGTGTTATTCTTTCTTCAAACTGCTGATCACGCCAATTAACATCGCAATGATATATCGGTTGAATAATCACAATACCTTGCCGATCAACAAACCCCATACGCCCATTTTTCATAAACGCAATGAGTCCACCGCCAACCGGCCACGCATCGCCAGATACCTCAAAAAGCGCCTTGCCCTTTTTATCAGTGAAAATGGTTTTTCCCTGTTTTTTGACTGGAGCCATACCATTTTGTACTATACTCCCACCATAGCCCTGAATAATCAATTCGCCACTGCGATTAATATACCAGCCATCAGAGTCTTCCATCCTGACCCCAGCCAGACCTTCACTGAAAAAGCTAGCTGTTCTGAATTGTGGAGAAATAATGAAAGTTCCGGTTCGATCAATATAGCCCCATTTGCCGCTTTCCACATCTTGTGCAGCCGCTAAGCCTTCGCTAAATTCACCCACTTCGGCAAATTGAAGTGGAATAATTCCATCACCTTTAATGTCGATAAAACCTGCCAAATTTCCCCTTTTGACGGGGAAAAGATGACCACCATCGCTTGGCGCTGCCACACAAGAAATTTGTATAGCAAAAATTAACCCTATAACCATAGCAAAGAACCTAAGACTTCTAAACATAGCCATCCACCTTCCATTTACAACTTTAGCCTTCTGGCAGCCACGGAATAAGAACATTTCTATACATTGATATTATTAAAATTAGTTTACTTCATTATAGCTAATCGATTGTGGATTTACCATTAGGCTCTAAAGTTTTTTGTTTCTGCAACTACGCTTCAGTGCCATCTTCTGTTAATGGTTTTGGTAAAATAAAAGTACAAAGGGCAGCTAGAAAGGCAAAGAATGTTAAAAGTTCCATTGTTTTTGGCAAACCATAGTTATCTGCAAACTTGCCAATCAGCGGGACAAAAACTCCGCCAATGCTGAAATATAATCCAAGTGTTACACCGGAGGCAAAGCCAATACTTTTTGCCAAATAGTTCTGTCCCAAAACAACTACAGAACTAAACGGTGAAAACATTGCAAAACCAATAGGTACCATTAGTAAAAAACAAAGATAAACATTAGTAGTTTGAGATAAAATAGCAATCATTGGGGCCAAAAGCCAGTAGCTAAACTGCACAACCTTAAGATAACCAATCCTATCTGCCAAAAAGCCACCGATCAAAGTAGTTACTACGCCAAACATAAATAACAGGGTCAACGCCGAACCTGCTACCGCCGTCGAAAGTCCAGTAACTTCAACCAAATACAATGGGATGAAGCTTCGCAACCCACAAACAACAACTGAACTGAACCCGATAATAAGTGTTAAACGAGCAAAAGAAGGCCAATCATTTTTACTTTTGTCATGTTCAGTTAATGAATTAGATCTCTTAGAATTATTTATAATAACACTTTTAGCAATCTCTTCTTTCATTCTTGGCCCAATAACAAGCAGCGCTGCGGAAATAATTATTGCCAAAAAAGAAAATACTACAGTGCCTCTCATGCCAAAAAAAGTAATAACCGACACTGCTATAATCGGCCCAACTGCAAAACCGCCGTTGCCGCCTACAGAAAAGATGCTTAGTGCTGTCCCACGTTTTGCTCCTGATAACTTATTGATAATTCGTGCAGCCTCAGGGTGAAAAATAGCACTGCCAATACCGCTCACCGTAACCAAAGCAAAGATTGACCAATAGTCTTCAAATAAACCTACAAGTCCCATTGCCACGCCTGAAAGCAAAATTCCCAAAGACATCAGCCACGTTTTTGAAGTATGGTCAGCCAACCAGCCAAAAGTTGGCTGAACTAATGATGATAAAAAAGATGAGGCAAACATAAAGCCGGCAACAGCACTATAATCCATACCATAATAGAGAATGAAAAACGGCAGTATTGCTGGCAATGCTCCCATTGCTATATCACAAAAGAAATGCCCCACAGCTACTAAATACACATATTTTTGATTCAACACTTCAACCTCCTAATATATTGCCTACTCTTCTTTCATGATTTCCTCATCATATTCTTGTGTCAAATCATTAAGGAATCTTAAAATGATTTTTTGCTCATCATGACTGTATTTTGATAATATAGTAACTCATCGTTTCCATGTAAACAATAACGATTTTGAGAATAATTGTATTTTCAGAATTATATGGTATATTATAGCTAGGAATTAGTAGCATAGAGAGGAGCAATACCATGCGTTTTATGAAAATATTTCTATTAATTGGATTTATGGTTTCCTGTCTTTTGACTTTTACAAATCCTGCGTCAGCAATGAGTTTTTCCGCTGACTTCTACGGATCTGACGGACAGAGCGGGAAAATTTATATGGACTCTAATAAAATAAGAATGGAAACGCAAGAAATGATCAGTATAACACGTCATGACAAAATGGTTGTTTGGTTACTTATGCCTGGCGAAAAGATATACATGGAACAATCTTTGAACTCTGCGGATGCAAATCAAAAACATTTACCTTCCGAGGAAACCGCAAAAGATGAAATCGAACGAGTTTTTATCTTGAATGAAACAATTAACGGTTATGCTTCTGACAAATATAAAGTAACGATTAATAACCAGGGTTCACACTATGAATGGATATCGAGCGATCCTGGCATAACAATGGCAGTAAAAACCTCCGCAATTGATGGCAGTTGGTGGAATGAATATCGTAATATCAGTCTTGCAGCGCCAGACTCCAGCCTATTTGAAGTCCCATCCGGTTACACTAAGATGAGTATGCCTACAATGGGTATCTAGTAGCATATCACATGTGTTAAGCGTACCGGACCCTAATTCACTTCATCCATCAAACAATATATTACAAAGAAGTAAAGGCAGCAGGATTTGATCCTGCTGCCTTTACTTCTCACTGCTTATCTTCCCTTAGGTTTATTTGAATCAGTTAACAAATATTGCTAATCATCAAACATAACCCTTGACTTTAGCAAGTTTTAAGCCATAATATTTAACTAATATAGTATATATTAAAATATCTAAATGCAAGTTTAGAATTGTGAAAAGAGGCTAATTCCAGGTGAATGATATCAAGAGATATAAAAACAATTTAAGCGAAGAACGCAATAGCGCCGCTTTATACAAAGCAATGGCAGAGCAAGAGAAAAATCCAACAATCAAGGATATTTACTACCGTTTGGCAGCTACCGAAGAAAAACATGCTTCAAAATGGGAAACACTATTGCTGGAAAAGGGTGCCAGCATACCGCCTTTCCATGTATCCTTACGTACAAAAACCTTAATTTGGCTTATGGAAAAATTCGGACCAGACTTTGTGCTGCCAAGTATGGTTTCTTCTGAAGATAGTGCTGCCAATGATTATGCTAACCAGCCGGAGGCAAGCAGTATGGTCAGCTCAGAAAGAGCACATGCTATCTTGTTGGGGCAAATTAATAATTCTGATCAGCTATCTGGTTTGGATGGTCCGACGTTGGCAAAAATGGAAGGAAGACATCGTTCTGCCGGTGGCAATACCCTTCGGGCAGCAGTTTTGGGAGCCAGTGATGGTTTGGTTTCTAACTTCAACCTCGTCATGGGTGTAGCCGGGGCTGCTGTTTCTTCCTCAAATATTCTGCTTACCGGCATTGCCGGCTTGTTAGCCGGCGGTATTTCTATGGCCTTGGGAGAATGGATATCGGTACAAAGTTCCCGCGAGCTGTATGAGCGTCAGATTGGGATTGAAAAGGAAGAAATTGAAACTAACCCAGAAGAAGAAATTGAGGAACTGATTTTGATTTATCAAGCCAAAGGTATTAGTGAAGAAGTTGCCCGTCCTCTTGCAATTAAACTTCTGCAAAATCCAGATACAGCGCTTGACACTTTGGCCAGAGATGAGTTAGGTATTGATCCTGATGATCTTGGCGGCTCTGCTTTTGTCGCCGCCTTTACATCCTTTCTTCTTTTTTCTGTTGGTGCCATCATACCTGTTATACCGTTTTTCATTTTAACAGCTCAAACAGCTGTGTATACGAGTATTGCGTTTAGTACAGTAGGCCTGTTTCTTGTAGGGGCAATTACCACCCTCTTTACCGGTCGAAATATTTTCTATTCCGGCCTGCGGCAAATTCTCTTTGGCTTGTTAGCAGCTGCAGCAACCTATTTTATTGGTAGTCTGATTGGTGTAAGTTTGTCATAGAAGAGGTTAATTGTGATAAACTTTTAACTTATTTTATCTTTCAAGAAAAGCCGCCTCGTGTGAAATTAAATCACGCAAGGCGGCTTTTACTATTTTCTATCAATTGCAACCGCGCAATCAGCGCAGACTATCAATGGAAGGATATGCTATTCTTTTTTACCATCAAAACTAATTCGGTAAACCGCATTTGCTCGATCATCTGACACAAGAAGAGCGCCGTCAGGCATAACGAGCACATCTACCGGTCTACCCCAAGGAACAGCCGAATTCAACCAACCCTGGGCAAAAACTTCCTGGCTTATCGGCTTGCCGTCTTGCAATCTAACTAATACAATCCGATAGCCTATCAGGCTCGTCTTATTCCATGAACCATGCTCAGCGATAAAAATTTGGTTTCTATACTCATCAGGAAACATTTCTCCAGTATAGAAGCGCATGCCTAGCGGTGCCACGTGTGCCTCAAGTTTCATTGCCGGCATAGATAAAGTTGAAATTTGTGGTTGTTCTTTGAATTCGGGGTCAGCTAAATTATCTCCGTAATAATAGGGATAACCAAAATGCATTCCCTTTATTGGGGCATGGTTTAATTCATCAGGCGGCAAATCATCGCCTAGCCAGTCACGCCCGTTATCAGTAAAGTACAGTTCTCCATTCAGCGGATGCCAGTCAAAGCCAACAGTATTACGAACACCGTGCGCAAAGATTTCGGTTTCCGCCCCGGCCAGATTCATTCTCATAATGCTGGCAAATCTTTCATCTTCACTAGCGCAAATATTACAAGGAGCACCAACCGGAACATATAATTTCTCATCCGGTCCAATGCCGATAAACTTCCAGCCATGGTGACGTTCTTTGGGCAGCAGGTCATATACTACAACTGGTGCCTTAGGCTGATTCAGATTCTCCAAAATGTTGTCATACCGCAGTATACGGCTAATTTCCGCAACATAAAGTGAACCTTTATGATAAGCTACACCATTGGGAGTGTCTAAATTGGAGGCAACAGTTAGTACTTCAACCTTTTTGCCATCACCATTTTCATCAACAAGCGCATAAACGCGTCCTTCGCTTCTCGATCCGACGAAAACAACGCCATTGTCTCCCAGTGTCAGAGAACGTGCTCCCTCTATCCCGCTCGCATAAATACTTATTTTAAAGCCAGGCGGCATGCTGATGGCATTTAAGTTTGACTGTGCATTGCCGCAACCGCTTGTAATGGTAACTAAAACCAAAAGATGCACCAGCCAAAACAACAGCAATCTGTTTTTCATCTTGCACCTCCAAACTAAAGGGATCATCCCTTCCCCAAAATCATGCCGGTGAATATTACCGGATCCTTGGCTGTAGAAAATGGTGGTGAATAAGCAAGGTCAAGATTGGCCAAATCCTCGGCTTGAGCGCCAAAGGTGATGGCGGTAACGAAAACGTCAATTCGCTTATCGACACCGGCCGGGCCTATAATCTGTGCCCCCAGCACCCTACCAGTTTTTTTATCTGCGACGGCCTTGATCAGCATATCCTGTCCATCGTAGTACTCAGGTTTGTCTGGCTTGCGGTCATGGCTGACTGTAACTTCATATCCTTCGCGGAGAGCTTCTTTCTCAGTAAGACCTGTTTGGGCCACAGCCATATCAAATACTTTAAAAATGCCTGTACCCAAACCACCTTGAAACTCCAAGTCGCCTCCAGTTATTTGGTCACCGGCTACGCGCCCCATCTTGTTTGCCGTTGAACCAAGCGGTCTGTAAAACGGTTTCCCGGTAATTATAGAAAAGCTTTCAGCACAGTCTCCGCAGGCATAGATATCCTCAACGCTTGTTTCCATTTTCGTATTAACTTGAATCGCTCCGGTTGACCCTAATTGCACGCCCGCCTTTTGTGCCAAACTAACATTTGGTTTTATGCCGACGGCCATAATGACAAAATCCGTCTCTAACATGCGTCCGCTTTTTAAGATTACTTTGTTTACAAGCGGACTGCCTGTAAACTTTGCAGCTGAGTCACCAGTAACGATGGTTACTTTTTTTTCACGCAAATACTTCTCCAACTCTTCCGACATCTCGCTGTCTAAAGTTGGCATGACATGTGGTGCCAACTCAACCATAGTTACCTGAATACCCCTTGCAGAAAAGCTTTCTGCCAACTCCATGCCGATAAACCCGGTTCCTACAATTACCACATTTTTAGGATTTGCTTCCAATACGAACTTGCGGATTTTATCCGCGTTCACAACAGTACGCAAAGCAAAAACGTTTTCCTTCTCACTTCCCTCAATCGGCAACATTGTCGATACTGCTCCTGTCGAAAGCAGAAGTTTATCATACGTTTCATTAAAAACTTCCTGAGTAGCCAAATTCTCTATCGTCAGCATTTTTTCTTCAGGTTTGATTTCCAATACGCTGTGGCCAGTATAAACATCAACATTATATTTTTGCTTAAAAAAAGCCGCATTTCTTGGCACTACTTCTGCTCGGTCCGTTATCTTATTACTTATATAATAGGGCAGCGCACAGCCAGCATAAGAAATATCCTGGTCAGCTTCGAATATCTTGATGTCAGCCGTCTTATCATTACGTCTGGCTTTGGCAGCAGCCGTAGTTCCTCCTGCTACCGCACCGATAATAATTATCTTCATTTTGGTCTCTCCTTTCATTCATGCTTTAACTTCACCAAAAGCCCTTGTACCTACCCTAATTTGGGTAGCCCCTTTGCTCCCAGTAACCTTTATAATTGGCATTGGCGGATAATTCAATTTCGGTTATCCACCTGGCCCATTTATAGCCAGCCTTGTCTTCAGCAACTAGGATAAAAGGATATCCAAGCGCAGGTGGTAATGTTATTTTATTCGAAGAATATGCCAAAATCATCTTCTTATCTAATATTACCTGTAATGGAAGGGAAGTCGTATAACCGTCAATGCTATGAAAAATAACTGTATTTGATTTAATATCAGCCTCAGCCAGTCCTATGATATCGCTTAGAAGAACCCCCTTCCATAATATTGTTGCATGCCAGCCTTCTACACAGTTTAAGGTAACAAGTTTCTCATAAGCCGGGAGCATTAGAACGTCTTTATAGGTCAGGGAAACCGGATTTTTAACAAGCCCTGTAACTTTTAAAGCATATTTCGTTATTTCGACCTTCTGAATGCCATTTATTGAATTGTCTCTAGGTCCAATCGAAGGATCGAGTTTAATGCCGTTATATTCGTTTATCTCCAATTCATTGTATCTGCTTTTTGTGGCACCAGATATTCCATCTTTTGTTTGTCTATCGTTGCTCTTGCATGACGACAGACATAAAGCAAAGACTAATAACGTTATTATACATGCATATTTTTTCATTCCTTATCACCAACTTTATGCCAGGCTTATTTGCACAATATAGTCACTACTACTGAGCCAATCCCTCTATAGAAGCCGTCATGCAGCTATACAAAGAAAATTAAAACTTACAAATCAAAGCAAACATAAGGAATTACGAGCTTTTGGCATTTATTTGACAATAATCTTTCCTGTCATAGATGGATGCGGCGTACAATGATAATCAAAGACACCTGCCTCATTAAAAGTTTGTTTAAAAGATTGCCCCTTAGTCAACGAGCCACTGTTAATTTCTTTCCCTGTTACGGTATGCGCGGCTGAATCTTGATTTATCCAAGTGATTGTTTCTCCCTTTTGTATCGTAATCTCTGCTGCGCTGAACTTAAAGTCCTGGATAGTCACCGTATTCTTCTCCGCTACCGGCGCGGGCGCCTGCGGGCTTTTGCCAGCACCGCAGCCAACAAGGGCCAAGGCCACCAATACGATAATCCAGATATAAAATAATCTATTTTTTTGCATATGCTCTTCCGCCTCCTTGTTTGTTAAACAGTAATTGCTTCATAAAGTAAATATACCCCAATTCAATCCCGCCGCTAGAGCACCATGAAGAATAGCCAGCGCTAATATTACATAGCCTAAAATACGATGCCAGCGAAAGGAAATCGGCAATATTTTTATAGCGCCGGCAATCTGTACAACGATTATAATAAACAAGAGAATGCCTAACCAAAGGTGCAATGGTTGCCGCAGTATTATAGGGATTTTCATAATTTTAATCACCTCTTACGCATTACCTAAAATCATTCATAAAGTTACATGCGGCTTTATTTCAAGAATCCCTGCAAGATGGTTTCTTCTGCTTCCTTTTCCGTCAACCCCAAGGACATGAGCTTGGTCAGTTGTTCAGAAGCAATTTTACCGATAGCCGCTTCATGGATTAATTGAGCGTCCGAATTAAACGCAGTGATTTCCGGGATAGATGATACTTCGGCTTGGTCCATAATAATTGAGTCACATTGAATATGACCGCGGCATCTCGCATAACCACGCATATTCAAATGAAAAAGCTGCTTGGAGTCATTCTGTGCGACTGACCGTGAGATGACCTGAGCTGTAGCATCATCGCCAAGCAAGTGTACTGTGATATTTGATTCAGCCGTTTGGTCTAAATAGGTAAGCAATCTTTCCGTTACAATTAAACGCGCATTTTTGTGCAAGCGTACTTCCGTTTCCCGCAAAGCATTATTGATTCCCCTGATTTGCACCATTTCCAGCTCTGCAGTAGCGTTTTCTTCCACTTCGATAATGGTTTTGGGGTTGAGAATCCTTACGCCGCTGCCTTCGCCCTCGCCATAATGTTTCTCTACATACTTCATCCTTGCACCCTTACGGATAAAAAATTCATGAATCCCATCATGCTGCGCCTTTTTGCTGCTAGGATTATGAATGCCGCAGCCTGCCACGATTAGAACGTCGGCATTCTCGCCAATCTCAAAGGTATTATATACAAGATCATCCATGCCTTCAGACAAAATTACAGGGATATGTACGCTTTCTCCTTTTGTACCAGCCTTTATTGTGACATCGATACCCGGTTTATCTTTTTTTGTTTCAATATTTATATTTGCTGTTGTATGGCGCTCAATGCCCTGTCCATTTTTTCTTATGTTGAAGGCTCCAGGTGGAGTATCATGCAAATCAGCTACTTCGGCTAACAGTTTTTTATCGACTGCATTTAGCATCTGCTCTTCCCCCTCTGTTACAACTCTGCCGACAACGACATGCTGAATCAAGCTGATCTATTTCGCCCAAAATCTTTTGCCGACTCGTTATCTCACGGATAGTTCTGTCAGCAACCAAAATGATCTCATCAGCTAAGTTAAGAATTCGTTCTTGGTGCGATATGATTACGATAGTCGTGTCATACTTTTGATTCATCTTTTCAAAGGTTTCCGTCAATCTTTGAAAACTCCACAAATCAATCCCCGCCTCTGGTTCATCAAAAATAGCCACCTTCAAATTACGGGCTAGAATAGTCGCAATTTCTATGCGCTTGACTTCACCACCGGAAAAACTGGTATTAATTTCACGGTCTAAATAATCCTGGGCGCATAAGCCTACATCATATAGAAGATCGCATAAGTTAATCTGCTTATTATCCCCGGCAGCAAGCGTTAAAAGATCCCTGACCTTAATGCCTTTGAATCGTGCAGGTTGCTGAAACGCGTAACCGATGCCCAGACGAGCCCGCTCATAGAGTTCTTTATGCGTAATGTCTAAGCCATCTAACATGATTTGTCCACTAGTAGGCTGGTAAATGCCCATAATTGCCTTGGCTATACAGGATTTCCCGCCTCCGTTAGGCCCCGTCATCACATATATCTTTTTATTCTGCAAGGTCAGATTAATATCTTTTATCAGTTGCACCTTGCCTTCTTCGCCATTTATGACAACGCTAACATTAGTCATTTCCAGCATTCTTTGTTCACCTCCTGATCATTTTGTTTTACAAGCATTTTAAGTAAATATCCAAATCATTTTTCTGCAATAACATAACATTAGGTTTTTATTGTTTTTATTGAATTTTCTAACTATTTATATATTAACATAAATTTATGGAAAATTAAGATTATTTTTTTTACTAAAATTTCCTTTGTAACTTGATTCAGACTTTTACATCCTGCAAAACTTTTTGGCATAAAAAAAGACCCAGTCAAATGACTGGGTCTTTCATGCTAATTAGCGTTTGTTAGCTTGGAAACAATCTCTGCAATATACAGGACGATCGTTGCTTGGACGGAAAGGAACTTGGGTCTCGCAACCGCAACCTGCGCATGTTACATTGAACATTTCGCGTTGTTGACGTTGTTGATAACCGCCATTGCTACCGTTTCTTTGTTGTTTTTTTGCTGCTCTGCAGTCAGGGCAACGGCCTGGTTCGTTAGTGAAACCTTTTTCTGCATAGAAATCTTGTTCTGATGCTGAAAAAATGAAGTCTGCGCCGCAATCGCGACATGTTAAATTTTTGTCTTGTGCCATTATAATATAGCCTCCTCAAATGTATTACTCAGAAATTTTCGATTCAATCGAACAATCATAAGATCTTCCCGTGTATAAAACACATCTTGAGAAGGGCTAATTTCGTTGTATCTTACTTTCTAGGGTTTCATTATACTATACAATAAATAAAAAAACAATAGTCTTTATATTTATTTATTTAAAAATTATTTTTATTTTAGATTAATTTGTGCTTCCATCAAATTTCACAGTTTTGCTTTCACTTTCCAATGCTAAAGCAAGCTGGTCACTGCAGGATGTTAATTTAGATCCGCATTTAACCCCTTTGAGAAGTTCTACCACTTTATTCTTCGGCATCCCTTCTACAAGACGGCTTATAGCCACCAGATTACCGGGACAGCCTCCAACAAATTTAACATTAAAAACTAAATCATCGTTAATTTCGAATTCAATTTCGCGTGAACAAACCCCTGTTGGTATAAATATTGCCATTACCTATTCTCCCTTATTTATTAAAGTATTTTTAGCCTTGCTTTTCTAATTCATCATTAAAATTTGGCAAAGACTTTGTACGGTCTCTTATTATTTATCATTTTTTAAAAAATATAACAGTTAATATTAACACAGCTTTATGAAAAACTAATAAAAAAAGCAGGACTTTCCTATAAATTCTCTTAATATCGAATTCAGCGGTATTTCTGCATCAGTGACAGGATGAAAATATGACAGCAACCTGATCAAGCGACGAGCTTCCATATGTTCTGGATATTCAGGGCCAATAGCTTCTAGCAAAGGTATCGCGGAATTCCTAAGTACAGCCAATTCGTAAATCAATGCGGAATTAAACATAATATCAGCATCCTCAGAATATGGAAATATATTTTTTTCTTCCCCTCTCATTACAGAAGGCCACATATGCAAAGTCTTGCGGGCATCACGATTTCTGAATTGACTGTCCCGCACAATTCTGCGAATAAGACGTGCGTCTGTAGTTGGAATACGATTATGTTCATCAATAGCTATTTGCGTCATTGCACTTATATGTATTTTAACTTTGTTATGTCTGGGTACACTAGTTGTAAGCTTTTCATTAAGAGCATGAATTCCTTCTATCAAAACCAATTTTCTCTGACCTATTTTGGCCTTTCGCCCTGACGGTACCTGTTTGCCGGTGCGAAAATCAAAATGTGGCAGCTCAATTTCTTCGCCAGCCATCATATGTTTCAGATTATCATTAAAAAGTTCTACGTCTAAGACATCAAGGGACTCAAAATCAACTTTGTCTTTCAGCTTACCCATTTTTTCGCGATCCAAAAAATAATCATCCAATGAAATTTTGATAGTGTCGATGCCCAAAACTTTAAGCTGTATGCTCAGCCTCTGAATAAACGTTGTTTTGCCAGATGAAGAGGGACCAGCTACAAGTATAATCTTGAAACGGTTAATACCTTCTACTATATAATCTGCAATTTCAGCAATTTTTTTCTCATGCAAAGCTTCTGCCACTAAAATGACATTGTTGATTTCTCCATCTTCCACGTATTCATTAAGCCGGCCTATAAAATCGCATTCCACAATCTCAGCCCAACGTTCAGCTTCCAAAAAAACCTTGCCCAGCTTAGGCATCTCTACAAATTCCGGCAATTCACCTGGCTTCTCTTGAAGTGGATATCTCAGTATCATGCCTGGCTCATAATATATGAGTTCAAAAGTTTTTAGATAGCCGGTACTTGGAACCATAGTACGGTAAAGATAATCATACCCACCCCCGCAATAGTACATATTTACCTGTTTTCTATTCATCTGTTTCATTAATTTCACTTTTTCATTTTCACCTATTGCTTCAAAAAGTTTGACTGCTTCTTCTAAAGATACAGTCTTTTTTATAATAGGTAAATCTTCTTCAACAATTTCCCGCATACGACTTTCAACAGCTTTGACATCTTGTGCGCTTAATGGATACTCTAAATGGAATTCGCAATATAATCCCTTGCTCAAAGAGTGCTCTACAATAACCTTGCCATTAGGGAAAAGCTCTCGGGCAGCCAAAAGCATTATAAAAATCAAGCTGCGTTGATATACTTTAAAACCAACTTCCGTCGATAAATCAAAGAAATTAATGGAACAGTCCTCAAAAACTGTCGTAGACATATCTTTAATGTCGTTATTTACTATGGCGGCCACTATAGGTGTTGCATGATATTCAGAAAAATCTTTGCTTATTTCCAGTAAGGTTATCCCTTTATCATACTCATAGCATTTCCCATTAATGTTTACGCTAATCATATCTTTTTCCATCAGAACACCCCCAACTTAAATAACTTCATTATACTGAGAGCCATTAAACTTCACCCATTTATTTGATTGTAGATTATTCCCCTCATTTAAGCAACCTAAAGAGTTTCAAGTACTTATTGACAAAATAGTAAATATTTCTATAATGAAACTCATGGAGTCATTTCCTGTCTTGAAAATTTCATGGTACCAATATACCACTTTATATTGGCAGAAAGGCGTCTTATGACATATTTAGCTACATTGGATTCGAGCATCATTTCATTCATAATTTTGCTATTAATATATATCGATGCTTATGATCGTTCTGAAAAGCTCTTTTTGCCGTATCAATTATTTATGTTACTATTATTAACCAATATGTCTATGATCGTCATTGATATTTTAGGTTGGATATTTAATGCTCTACCAGGACAAACTTACTATCTTCTTAATAAATTTTCTAATTTGATGCTTTACATTTTTGAGCCCGTGCCGGCTATGCTATGGATACTATACACGAATTACCAAGTCTATAAAAACGAAATAAAAATTAATTCTATAGCTAAGAAACTCCTCTGTTTATGGTTTGTGAACGCACTCTTTTCAATTTTAAGTATATATTATGGTTGGTTCTTTTTCATTGATGCCCAGAATATTTATCATAGAGGCCCTTACTTCATGCTTCACGTTGCCTTTTGTTATTTTCTCGTCATCTATTCTTTTATTTTTGTGCTGCATAACCGCAGAACTATAGAAAAACGTTACTTTTTTTCGCTATTGCTGTTTTTTATCCCTGTTTCTATTGGCACAATAATTCAAACAATCCATTATGGTGTTTCTTATAATTGGTCCGGAATGATGCTTTCGTTATTAATCATTTATTTCAATATCCAAAACCGTAGTTTAAATACCGATTATCTTACACAAACCTATAATCGCCGCCAATTAGACGGATATATCAAAGATAAAATTCGTACTAGTTCTAAGTCAGCTTCTTTTTCAGCTATTTTAATTGACTTGAATGATTTCAAAAATATAAATGACAAGTTTGGGCATGATATTGGTGATGAAGCACTAAAAGCATCCGCTCAAATTATTTTGACAAGTTTAAAGCGCAATGATTTCTTAGCTCGCTACGGTGGAGACGAATTCATGGCAATCTTGAACGTTGGTGATGAAACTCTTCTGGAGCAAACAGTTAAACGAATTCATCAAAATGTTGAAAAATTTAATTTGGAAAACGCCAACCCATATTCTCTTAACTTTGCAATTGGCTATGCAGTATATGAGCCTGAAAGCAAAATGACTGCAGATGATTTTTTCAAAAATATTGACCAATTGATGTATGATGCCAAAAGGCAATACCAGCTGTTACGCAATGATAATAAGCCCTTCTAACGTTGCGGTTCGTAGTCACAAATTCTGTTCTATCCAGTCCTTTAATACTACAACATGATTATTTTTTCATCCCTTGCAGCATATAAAAGCGTTACGTTAACCCGTTTGAGCTTTCCATTAATGAAAGCATATAATGAAACCCTAATATTAGCACAGTAAAAAAAATGCACACAATGAAAATATTGTGTGCAAAGCAATTCAACGGAATATATATGGCAAAAGCTTCTTTTCTTCTTTTTTTATACTATCCTCTAAGCGCTTTTCGGCTTCATTCTTGATATCCTCTTTATTAAGTGTAGCTCTTTCCAATGGGTTGAGCCGTTCTAAAACCTCTTTTGATAACTGTTCAGGATAAATGGTTCCGCCAATAGTCTCCATGGCGATGTTGGAGATTTCTGTCACAGCGCCCCGTCTAACGAAATGTCCAGTCATTGTTATAAAAGGTATACCATATGCTTTGCCATCACGAATTAGAAACGTTCCCTGCGTCACTGCCGCTTCGCCCTTCCCACTTACGTGTCCACTAAAGCTGAGCGGTCCTTGCACATCCTTGTCTGTTAAACGGGAACTATCTAGTCCTTGTCCTGACGCATCCAGTTCGTAGCTTTCATCATTCGTCTGTACCTCGCCTTCAGCCGCTACGTTTCCTTGATAAACGGAACCGTAAACATCTTTTAGCCGCATATGTGTGCCAGTATACTGAAAATTACCAATGATCATGTCTATTGGCATACTACTGAAAGTGGCTTGTGGGATATTGAAGCTGCCAGAGATATCAGGTTCAGCCAGTGGTCCGGCAACTTTTACCTGGCAGGTTATCGGTCTTTGCACTGCCAGCCCGGACATAAAAGCTCCTGGGTCAAGATCAGGGACGGATAAGACCGCATCAATACTTACTACACCCTTAGGCCAGGTCAAAGTTCCTTCCCCTGATGCCCGTTGGTCAGAAATCGTGAAACTCATTTTCTCCAGTTTAATACCATCCTGATTGCCACTGAACCGTCCTTGGCCATCAGTGATATTCCTCTTGCCGGTAATTTTTAGACCAGAAAACTCGCCTTCCGTCTGCCACTTCACAAAACCTTTGAGATCCCTTTCTGTCGTCATGGTCAGTGTTGTTGCTTTGCCGCCTTCCAGACTTATCCCTTGAATAGGCGGTATAGCATCACGGAATTCCGGCAAATTGATGTCTTTGCCCTTAATGGAGATCAATGCAAATTGGCCATTATTCCAGTCGCCATCAATATTCATACTGGCTTGACCGATTTTCCCCTTAAAGCTAATACCTAGATTCGGATACGCGTGGAAATCAATTGTTCCGCTCGCCTCATCTAAGGTTTTTGACATCAAAAGTACTTTGCCATATATCTTAGCTGATACAATTTGCAATTTTCCCTGAAATTTATTTTCTTTGCTCTGGTCCTCTTTGATAAAATTTTCCCAGTTCCAATGACTTTTTTCTTCCTGCACCCAGATTTCCGCGCCCTCGGCTGTTATTGTTTCAATATGCGATATGCCAAAGTTAGTTTTTAACAAATCAGACCAATTATACTGTAGCTTTACAATCGGAACCCGGGCCAATAAATCTCCTTGTTTAGAATAGAGTGATACGTCTTTAATTTGCGCCCAGCCATAGAGAGACAAATCAACAGTTCCAACTTGGACTCTCCCGTTTACTTCTTGGCTATAGCGTTCTACTAAGTAATCCTGCAATGCCTGTCCAACCTTTGCTGCAAACAGAGACCAAGAAAAAGTAACTAGCCCAATTAATACAACTACAACCGCCAACAATCTCCGATGCTGAATTAACCATTCTCTCATATTTTCACCTCCACACTTACACCAGCAATTTGTATGAAGTTACTTAAAATGACCCCTTTTTTCCAAAAAAACAAATGACTGCTAGAACGAACCAAATAAATCAGTTGCGGTCTGCAGTCGTGAGCCTAGTTCCCGCGGCTTTCAGGCTCACGGCTTTGCCTCTTTGCCTTTCGGCGAGTTTGCTGAATAGTACCCATCAAAAAACACTTTTTGTGTCTACATTTTATCATAAAGAGTATATCCCTTCAATTTTTAAGAACAATAGTTATTTGTCCGATGGATAGCAGTTGCTTATATTTAGCGGCATAAGGCCACATCCCACTCCCTCTAGCTAATCAAATCTTATTTATGCAACAGACATTGCCAAATTCACAAATCAATCTAACTAAGTTATAATTAGTTAAAATCTTGAAATATCATGAGAGGAATGATTCAGTGGCTTCTGCATTAATGTTTGTTTTCTTTTTCTGTTCGCTGCTGTTGAGTCTCTACGTGGGAATTTCTCTGCTGTACCCGCTGCTTTTGGGGCTTACCGGCTTTGTAGTGTTGGCACTTTTCCGAGGCCATTCGTTGCCGAGCCTGTTTTCGATGATGCTCAATGGTTCAAAAAAGTCGCTGCTAGTTATTCGGATTTTCGTCTTGATTGGCATCATTACTGCTGTTTGGCGTGCTTGCGGAACCATTCCCTTTATCGTTTATTATGGCATCTCTTATTTAAGCGAGCAGTTTTTTGTGCTCTCTGCTTTTATTCTGAGTTCCATCATGTCCTTCCTGTTAGGTTCCTCGTTTGGCACTGCGGGAACCATGGGAGTAATCCTCATGGTCCTGGCGAAAAGTGGGCATGTGGACGTCAATGTTGCAGCCGGGGCAATCATTGCCGGTGCATATTTTGGCGACCGCTGTTCCCCGATGTCCTCCAGTGCTAATCTGGTAGCCGTGCTGACACAAACCCGTCTGTATCTGAATTTAGAAAATATGTTGAAAACCTCTGTTTTGCCTTTCCTTTTGACTTGTGGCGGCTATGCTTTTTTCTCGCTGATCCATCCGCTGATTGGCGGAAATAGCCCTATTATCGCCGCTATACCACATTCGTTCGATCTTAATCCGGTAGTTCTGGTGCCAGCTGTCCTGATCCTGGCGCTGGCTGCTGTACGAGTCGATGTGAAAATATCCATGGGTCTCAGCAGTCTCGCTGGAATAGCAATCGCCTTGTTTATTCAAAAGGTGAGCCTGTCTGATTTGATGGGGTATATCTTTACTGGATACCACCTGCCACAGCCTGGACCTTTGTCTGATGTCATTCAGGGCGGCGGCTTGCTTTCTATGCTTCAGGTTTCGCTGATCGTCCTGATTTCATCCGCATATTCCGGTCTTTTCGCAGGCACGTGACTGCTTCGGGACATTGAACAGATGTATGAGCAGATAAGCCGTAAAGCTGGAATTTATATCGGTACTGTGATTACCAGCTTCGTCACATCTGCTTTTGCCTGCAACCAAACCTTGGCCGTTATGCTTACCCATCAGCTCGCACAAAAAACCTATGAAAAGAAAAGTCTTAATCGATACCGTCTGGCGCTTGATCTGGAAAATACAGTAATTGTTATTTCTCCCCTGATTCCCTGGAATATTGCGGGCGCCGTTCCTGCTGCAGTACTTTCTGCGGATTCAGGCTTTATTCCTTACGCGCTATATCTGTTTTTCGTTCCGTTGACCTATTTCTTTACGCGCAAGACTCCAATCAAAGAGGAAACTTAAACTTTGTATTATAATACTCTTTATATATTAATTTTCTTAAATCAATAAAATATATGAAACTACAAGAACCTCCATGTTATTTAAAAAGGTTGCCGTGCTATGAGTTTATACGCACGACAACCTTTTCCTCTTTTTCAAAGTTATGCCCGGTTTCAATTGCGCCTCTCCTAAACTCATCGGCTAATATTTCAGCCCCCATTTGAAAAAAATCGCCTGAACTACAAGTCCAGGCGAACAAAAACACGTGTATGTTTTTCAGCAATTGAAAGGAAAACGGTTACTAGCAAAAACTATCTTTAATCACGCAAGGTGGTTAATATCGCTTTCGAGATTCAGCGTATGAAGCACGCAATGGGCTTTACCGCTGATTTTTGCCTTGTAGAGAGCGCTGTCGCTTTTGCGCAAAAG
>Ga0074193_1002142_pt1 | contig 19312 bp, 10 predicted proteins | sample EPASupsiteHSE605_FD_64523 | JGI IMG/M metagenome (GOLD analysis project Ga0074193, IMG submission 64523) | Bioremediated contaminated groundwater from EPA Superfund site, New Mexico - Sample HSE6-05 | ecosystem: Environmental > Aquatic > Deep subsurface > Groundwater > Contaminated ... | reverse complement strand
TGTGATGTGTGGTGTACTTTTCGGAGTATATTGTGGGGTTGGCATTAATGTGACGCTTCGAATTGGAGTGAGAATTGGAGTGTGAATAGGTGTGATGTGTGGTGTACTTCTCGGAGTATATTGTGGGGTTGGCATTAATGTGACACTTCGAATTGGAGTGAGAATTGGAGTGCGAATAGGTGTGATGTGTGGAGTGATCTTTGGAGTATATTGTGGGGTTGGCATTAATGTGACACTTCGAATTGGAGTGAGAATTGGAGTGCGAATAGGTGTGATGTGTGGTGTACTTTTCGGAGTAGATTGTGGTGTAGATATCAATGTGGCACTTCGAATTGGAGTGTGAATAGGTGTGATGTGTGGAGTGATCTTTGGGGTGGATTGTGGGGTTGGCATCAATGTGGCACTTCGAATTGGAGTACGAACTGGCGTGAATTGTGGTGTATTCTTTGGTGTCAATTTTGGTGTTGGAATCAATGTTGCACTTCGAATTGGAGTACGAATAGGTGTTGATTTTGGGGTTATTTGCGGGGTGATCTTCGGAGTAGGAATATTTGTTGGACTTACTGTTCGTTTAATTGTTAATTGTGGAGTTCTTTCTGGAAACGGGACATCTGCATTACAGTGAATTGAATTGAAATATGTGAATTGATAAGATGGAAAATAAGAAAACGTATTGTTTTGAACTAGGTTAACACCAGTCCAACTAGTAATACCATTATGATATATATAGCAATGCCTGACGTCAAGATTAGAAGCAATAAAAAGAAGATTTCTATTATTAACAATGTTACAATACTCAATACTACTTGAATAATAAAACCACATTATACATACATCATCTGATATTGGAACACGGTTACTAATAAAGTTGGACAAAGATATTAAAACAACCCCTCCCGTGGGATAAACAGAAAATATGGATTCCGAATTTGCAGCATTATTTGAAAATGTACAAAAAGATATTCTCAAATCTGTTGTTTGTTCAAAATTTCCTCCAGAATGGCTGCACCGATTTAATGAACTGTTTGAATTAGATAAAATTGAACCCCAATATCGTATTGTAAATGAATTGGGGCGTGCTAAATCATCTGAACACTTATTAATAGATAAATAATCGATATTATTCAATTCAACTCCACTAAGAAAAGCAAAATGATCATACCAATCAGCAATACAGTTGCTGGCACAAATTTTATTCAAATTTATTCTGCCCACAGATAAATAAATTGCTCCTCCATAACTATTTGTTTTGCATTCATAAAACATGCAAGTAGATAAGGTAGCATCAAAGTTACCATTGATATAAATAACACCTCCTTCAGAAGAGTAACTATAGGTCCTTGTGAAAAAACAATCCAATATATTGATGTTAGATTGGTAATACGATCTCCCATTTGGTACAGATTCATTGACACAGCTTGATAATAGCCTCGTGATCTTAAACCATATACCTTTTTCAATTTTTGGAAAGTTTTTATACTTCTGATTCGTTTTTAGAATCAATATAAGTAATAATAATAAGAAAACAAAAAAAGAATTTCTATTATTTGCCTCATTTTGATGTTGAACTTTAATAAAACCATCGGCTTCTTTTTCTTTTGTTAAAGAGGACATCATGACCCGAACTCCTAATAATGGATCCTGGTCGATATTTTGCTTATCAAAAGCTTTCCTTAAAGCATATCTTAAACCCTTCATATATTGTAGTTTTAATTGAATTTTTGAAACAAAATTAACAGAAATAAAATTTTGTATTGATCTGATAAAAATGATGGTATTAAACCCATATGTAAATACATCACGATAGTATTTCATGACTGTTTCTTAACAATAATCAATCAAAGATGAACGATATTTAACCTATTTGGTTAGTTGAGAAGTATCCCTCTATTTGAGTATTTATAATGTTCTGTAAATACTAGAAATACATAAAAGGACTATAAAACTTGAGATGGATCAAATAAAGAAAATACTTTAAAAATTTAATCTCCCAAACATTTGATTATCAATGTTCCTTGTGATCTTTTAAACATGGAAACTGGTAAATAATATTGCTTAATCCTCATCAATACAAATAATTTAAACAGATCCTCATTGATTTTGTATTTATCCCTAGAAAGAATCTTTTTTAATGATTTAAACCTCAGGCTTTGAAGAATAATCTATTTAAAACTCCTTCTGCATAAAAATGCAAATAAGACATAAAGCAGAATTAATCGGATGTCACTTCTAATTCATGATAAGCAGAAAAGCAGTATAAAACCATTTTCCCAAAAACCAATTAGCCGAATCAATAGTAGAAAACGAAAAATTATGGACAATTTCTATTAAAGCAATAATATCTTCATTGATGGGAGATTTTATATATTTTATGGAGCAAATATTCGATTAATACATATAAATACTCAATATTATCGATTTATTGGGATATAACCCAAATATCAATTGTGTTTTCTGGGTTTCAATAAAAATTAGCCAATTTGTAACGTTTATATTATGTTAAACTTGATTTAATGATGAATAGCCGCTGATTGAGAACATGAATCGTCGATTTGGAGATGGAACAAAAAACAAAATTCAGAAAATTTGACCTCTGGAATAAGAGTTCATTTCCAAATGAATTAGATCCTAAAAAAATACACCATATTTGATGTATTTAATGGTGCTTTCATATGAACACATGTGAAGTTTTTATTGCCAATACCGAACAATTTGAATTGTGATTATGATTTGTGAATGAATTTTAAAATGGTTCCAATGAATAGTGATTAATTCCATATATATTGTTTGAACAATGGAATTTATTGGGAGGAAATTCATTATGCTTTTGTATTATTTTTATATTTATTGTATTTTATTAATCATTTGTATAAGAGAAATTGAATGAGGCAAATCCTCCTCAAAGAATTTCATTGCGGATTTTTGAATTCCGAGAAGTTCTTTAAGAGATTCCCTTAGCTCACTATCTTCTGATAGCTTTAGCGCATGCTCATTAAGGAATATATTTAAAACAGACTGAATAATCTCAAAATAGGCTCTATTTGATACTGCCCATTTTAACAATTGAATAAAAAGCAGCCTTTCATCAATATCATTGGAGATACCAAGCGATGAAATCTCAATATGTATATCTTCAGGTGGCATATTGATGATTGCTTTTGTACTCAATGAAAAGTCATTGACTTTGGAATCTTCAAGCATTGATGAAACAAATGATGTGATTGGCCTAGAAAACGAAATCATGCTATCTTCTGTCTTTGGTATATCAGCAAAAGGATTACTGCTGATGGAAGGAGCAACTAAAAAAAATGGGATTTGCATTTTTTGTTTGGGGTATTTTAGGGGATCCTTCTGAGGTTTAACAATATTTCTCACTTTTTGGAGAGGCAATTCTGAGTATTGAGCCAGACCTACATGTTCCATTGATATTGATTCTGCACTATCAAACACTTTGGTTATCCTGGATGGAATAAAGTACCAAAGCTTTGTCGCCAGTTTCTCTGAATGAATTGTAGCTACAAAATCTCCATTTGGGTGCACGGCAAAACCAACAACAGGACTATCAACAATGGCTGTTTCAATTAATGTCGATGTAATTATATCAAATAAGTAAACTTGTGGAATAATGGAGCCTACAAAAAGGAATTTACCATTATGAGAAAATGCCATTGTAGATGCTGGTGCTTTAAACTCACGTGCTACATTACGGGTGACACAATCAAGAAGAGTAATACAATCTTGGCCATGGGAAATAGCGATTATTTGGGAATTTGGATGAGGAGCATAATTCTTCAATGGAGACTCGATATGAATTTCCGCAAAGCATTCAAGAGTATTAAACCCATGGAAAAGAATTGAGCCATCTTCTGATCCGGAAACTAAAGTGTTATTAAGTGCATCAACATGGACAAAAACAAGTTTTGATTCATGTGGATGAGAGATAGAGCCTTTCCTTCTTCCGCTTTGATTTACAAAGACCTCGACTGAACCAGAACTTGTTCCTACAATACAATAATTACCACACTTTGTTAGAAATGTACATGTAGCAGTTCTTTCAGCATTAACATCATTAAATGATATTGTTTGATTTGTTTCAATCTTGATTCCATTCTTAGGCATAGCAGTTAAAGCAACTTTTGCAAATCTGGAATTCTCTACGTCCCATAAAAATACAAGAGAACCATTTTCATGCTGCGATGCAATTGAAGCAAACCTGTGTGCATTTGTGGATGAAATGGAATTGATTTTCGAATTCAAATGCTTTGGATTTATTGGAGATAGGGAAAGCAATTGTGCACTTGTTTCGATATGAGGATCTGCGGCAATTATTGAAGCATTTGATGAAGCAGTTATTAATTTAACATTACCCGAAACGTTTGCAAAAGTGATACATTTGGGTGGTTCTGTATGACCAACACGAGATCGATGAAGCCTTAAAACATCTTTTGAATCAGGATCAAAAACCCATTGTCTGATAGCATTATCAGCACCGGCTGTAACAACTAGGTTGACATTCTTCAGGCATGTTACTGATGTTATTTGGGATGAATGGCATTTTGGCAAAGTAGCCAATATGTTTCTAGTGCTAAGATCCCAAACAATGAAATCCCCACTCATTAAACCAACACACAGGTGGGGTGGTCCATCAAGTCTAAATGAAAGAGCTGATATTGGTGATGAGTGTTGCAGTGTGAAAATTGTCTCATCTGTTCTAACATTGTGAAGTACTAGTTTTCCATCAGCACAAGCAAAAGCAAAAATATCTTGAACAGTTGATTGAACAATTTGGGTTATTGTTGAATCAAACCCTTGGTTTGAAAACACCAACGCTTGAGAGTTGATATTCCATATTTGATAAGACCCATCGGTTAATGAGACAATAAACTTATTGACATATCCTAGAGGATGTATAATATAGGTAATATTAAATGGACACTCAATCGAAAACACTAATTCTAGTGTTTTTGTTTTATAACCAGAAAATTTATGATCCTGAGCAATAACAATAAAAGGATCAAAACATTTAAGACAACTTACAGGTGAATCTAGTTCAATTTCAATAAATTCGTTAGATTCTCTTTCAGTTGACCTCAAATGCTTATCAGTGCAGGTAAAAACTCTATATGCATCCGATGCAATATGAGTTATTCTCTCTTTATGAACAGGACCAGTACTTGAAAGTCCTAGTTCCTCTGCACCATAAATATGAAATGATTTCTCGAGCGCGACTGCAAAAAAAGGCCAATTATTAGCATAAGTAACATGAAATGGAATTTCGTTGCATATTTGCCCAACATCCTTGTAGAAATCAAAACAATCAAACATTGACCGACCAGTATCTAAATAAACTTTGTAAAGAGAGCAAGTCTAATATTTGGAGAATTGTTGTTTAATAAGTCTAATATGGTTCTGATTAATCATTTTTTCAAGTGTCCCAAAATCGAAGCTTTGAATACTTTGGATCGAAAGAAGAGAGGATTAGAATTAATTGTATAAATAGAACTAGACAAAGTACGGATTTTGATAATGGAGAATTGTTATGTGATGAGCTGGTTCAAGATGATTCAATCATTATGAATAGCATTGATTTACTTAATTTGCTGATTCAATCAATTGTTGAAGACGAAATAAAGGAATCATTTGATGAATTGGTGTCGATTATACAAAAATATGAATATGTAGCAATTCATATTGCTGAAGTTTCTTCAAATCAGGATTTTTTCCTTGAAATAATTGCGTCAATGAAGAAAAATTCATTATGTTGTAATTTGATGATAAGATTATTTGCTGAATTAGCATATGCTTCAAGCTATTTTGTTACATGTTTGTTGAATAATGGGTATTTGCATAATATAATTGACTTTTTATTGGAGATCAATCCTTCTATTGAAATACAGGGCTCTTTTCTTTTCTTATTTGGAACACTTTACTCTGATTCTCCTGAAGCAAGAGAGGAGATCAAAGAGTATGATGCAATACAACTGATCATAGCTTTTAAATCCTGCTTTAAATATCTTAACACTATGAAGGATGCATTTTTTTGCTGTTCTTTAATGATAAGTAGTGATTTTTTTGATAAGAAAGGTATTATTGATTATGTAAGTGTATTTGAAGAAATTGAACCCCAAATGTCTTTTATTTTTGAGAATATCACCGATGAATCTAGTTATTTAGAGTATTTGCTTAAATTTTTGAAGTTCTTCTGTTCAAATAAATTAATGGTGAATGTTTTTACCAGTAATTCCAATGTATTGTATTTGGTTAACATTAAGGACAGGATTCCTTTGGTTGATTTTGATTACTATCTTGATATAATAATATCAATAATAACCTGGAGTGAAAAAGAGATTGTTGAAATTATTTATAAGAGTTTTGGAATGTCATTTATTATTCAATTCTCTCCCGAGGCACGGGTGAATTTATTATCTACATTCTTTGTATATATAAGTACTCTATGTTCCAAGCTTGAATTTGTTGTTAATGATGTTTTTGAACAAAAGATATTCATTTACTTTCAATCAATACTAAATGAACAATCAGGCCTATATAAGATGGCTTTTTTCAATTTCCTATATTCAATTTTCCCATTCTGCTCTGTTGATGAAGTGAAATCGAATATGATTAACCCTGAAATAATTTCTCTAGCATTAGAAATGTGGGATTTTGAGGGATGCATTGAATCTGAATCCAATAAACCCTATGATTTATTGAAAAAAATTAGTAGAGTTCTATCTATTACCAACTCAAATGAACCATTGTTATCCGAGTGGGAACAGAGTTTCACAAACTTGCTGCTTTGAGTTATTGATTAATACTTAGAATACTCGCTTTTTTTACTTAAGTTTGTCATTGTTATGAAGTGAAAAACGTTCTTTTAAAAAAGAATTTATGTAAAAAAAGCTGGTGGCCGAATTTCAAAGAAAAGCTTTCCAATTTTTATGGAATCGAAGTTTGTTACTCTAGTTAAAAGAAATTATTTTTTTGCGGTAACAGAGTTCAAAAAACAGTCACAATTTTATATGACACAGTGTTTTAATCAATTTTATCGGAGGGGTTCAATCTTTTTGTTCCAAGAAATTCTAGTTAAAAATGGTGAATTCAATAAACCCCCTAAAGGATTATCATATGACGTTAAATGCATTGTCAAGATTATGTGTTTAATAATCGTTTATACATATTATTCTCGAATAAGCGGAATTATCGGAATGAACAAGATTAGGAATATTATAACGAATTCAAATGATTCCTATTCATGTTTTTTTTGGTCCAAAATGGGTATGTATTTAAGTAGCAATTCTGAATGTTTAAACGAGAGTATCAATGAAGGGAGATCCTATTACAAAGTGAATATTGATGTCAATTATTGCTTCTTCTCAAGGCTTTCTGTGTTTTCTGGATATGGAGGAGTAATATTTGCCTCAGGTGGATCATTCTACATGAGTATTTCAAGTTCAACATTCTTTAGATGTTCATGTTCGAATAATGGAGGGGCAATATATTTTGATTCTGTTAATTCTTCACTCGAAATGATATGTGCATATAATTGTTCTGCTTCGAATTTTCATTTTGCCCTCCTACAAGTAACACAAAATGTTGAAATCGAATATCTCTCAATTACTCTATGCTCATGCACTGCATCAGGAGAATCTTCAGTTTATTTATTAGCTGGTATACAAAGGCTTTTCAATTCAAATAGCTCAAAAAATTATGCAAAAATGAGATCTGGCATTGATATTAAATCACCTTCATCATTCATAAGCTCACATTGTACTTTCTCAAATAATTATGTAACTGATTATTATTGTATATGGCTATATTATAGTTCTGGATCTATATCATTCACAAATATAGTTCATAATAACAGTCCAACTAGTGGTGTGTTTTGTGTTGATGCTGGTGTCGGAATGTATCAAATGTATTTTTGTATATTTGATTTGAATCAGGACATTCTTTTCTGCGTTTATTCAGGAACTCTTGAATTGTTCCACTCTCTCATTTCTCACTCAGGAACATTTTCAACTAGAACATCAGTTTTAACATCGAATAATAACTCTATTGACACACTCTATCCACTCGAAAATCGACAAACTCATCATTTGATATTCTTTGAGTCACATATGTGTAATGCTGACTTCCCATTATATAGGCCAACCTCAAAGAATACCGCAGAGACAACAATTCAAAACTCATTAATGAGAACAAATGATGAAACATTCGGAAAAACTCCATCTATGACCCCTCCTAGGACATATGATGAGAAACAAAGAACATTTGCTGAATGCATTCTCTCATGCCAAGTACTCTATAGGAGAGAAATCAAAGTTCTTTTCTCATATTCATATTTCTTCATGTTTTCATAGAATACACTTTCATCATGATCCAACTGAAACACTCTATTGACCTCATATTGGCAAAATTCAGCAATCTTAAAAATTCTTTTCTTGTTGTTTTAAAAGGTCACCAATATTTTATAAACATAACAAAGAATCATCATGAGTGAAACTGAACCTCAAGGAATTACTTTTTCAGGCTTTTCTTCCGAAGCTGATATTCTTTCATGGAAAGAGGAGATAGAAAAAATTGGTTTTATCCAGTTTTTTTACATATTGCAATCTAATTCAACAGGTTACGCTATAGTTTATTCAAAATTAGCGGCAAATGCTATAATTGACGAATATAACAACAGTTTTTGGCCAAAACAAACTCAGAATCAGATTTCTGTTTCTGATTGCACTTTTGAAGAGATCAATGCCATAATTCAGCTATCCAATAAGTTTCCTCCCACAGTTTCAGTTGAAAAACCCGATACATTAGCAAATCTGTATAATATGACCAGAACATTCCCACCGATCTTCTGGCAATACGGAAAAGAGGAATAAAACATAAAAACCTTGTTGTTTAAGCCTTTAAGAAGTTCTGAACTTCAATCTCTTGACCGCCTGGCTTGCACCAAATCTTGACCTGGTAATGGGCTGGGGCGCCATTCTCGTTTAATTCAATAACACCATCAAAGATAAATCCAGCAACAACTTGTTGGGTGGCAGAAATAACACGAACAAACTCTAAACTGGTACCGTTAGTTTCATTCTGCTTTGTAACAGCAGCTCTGAAACTAGCAATAACATGCTCATCTTGGATATTAGCAGCATTTCTTCCTCCACAGCAGCAATGGCAGCACGACATAAAATATGAAGTGATCTAATAAATTTCAAATAAAAATAACGGTAGAATTTTTGAATTAAACCCCAAATAAACTTTACAAAATTGATACATTGCCGTTTAGAAATAAATTTCGATACCTGAGTCGAAAAGTGCAAATGTTCTGGTTACTGGTACTGTTGAGTCAGATCCTGGTTGGGTTTGAGGTTTCATGCTGGTATCTAGGTTCTAAAGTTGATTTATATATGTGTTTTGCTATGGGGATTCCTGTTGGCTTTTCTATGTCGAGCACGGTGTTTTTTTCGTTATCTAGTTTATTTGGAATGAATATTCTTCATATTATTATGCACAGTGCGTTATTGGTATTAATGAGCATATATTTGCATTTTAAGAACTCCAGGATGGCTAAAATTCGCAAGATTGACTTTGGAATTGCTTTTTTTTTGGTTTTTAGCGCAATATTTTCTTATATACTTACATCAAAGTTTTATTTGCCGAAACCGATGCATTTTAGTGCTTCAGTTGAGAATTTTATTCATGAAGAGATATCATTGATTAATTCGTTTGTTCATGGAGCAAATTGTGGTTTTTTAAAGATTTTTAAAATTAATCATCCATATTGTTATAAATGTGTTGCCAGAACAAAGTGGGTTACAGCTCTACATAGTGCTATACTCATACGTGGTGGGGCATCTCTGAGTTGTGCTCTTAATGTTCCTACGTTTCTGCTCACTTTTGCGTTCTCTTTCCTTTTTTTAAAGTTTTCCAATATGTTTTTAGACAACATTTTTTATTCATTATTATCGCTCGTGGCGTTTTTCTTTGCTGGGGGGCTATATTCAATATCTTTATTGTGGTCTTCATTACATCAACAAAAGGGCTATGATTTTGTATACCGCATTAATGGCATTCAAACAGAGTGGTATCATCCCGTTTTGCACTATTATATGGGAATGAGATCTAGTCAGATGGTTTTATCACTCTCAATTGTAATACTGCATGTTTTGATTCGAGTCGGTGATTCATCAAAGAACAATGAACTGTTTTTTATTGGATTATTACTTGGAGTTCTGCCTTCAGTTCAGTTTTCTGGTGGACTTGGAATGATTTTATATTCTTGTGGATTCTTTTATATTCGAACAAGAGAAAGAATACTTAATCATAGAGGCGACCTTTTATCAATACTATTAGGGTTTTTCTCAATGTTTGTATTGGTTCTTCCGCTTTATTTTCCGAAAAATACTAACATGAAATTAATCACAAGACAAAACTTGTATGGACCACTCATTCCTAGAGGGATCTTTTTTGCACCTATTGTTTACTGGCTTGAATCTCTTGGTGTCTTTTCAATTACCACACTTCTCATTGGAGTATTTTTTATGGATGAAAAGACCAAAATTTTTTATATCCCATCATTGATAGCATTTCTATTTGGTAACTTCTTCAAAACTCAGACATTGTTGCAGTATAATATATCATATTTTTATCCCTCATGGATGCTTATTGCATCTATTATTCACATTAAAGCTTTAGCTAAACTTGCAGATATTCCTTCTACTGAAGAAAAGAAGGGAATTACCACTGCAATATCTATCTGCCTATATATACTTTCGGTATCTTCTGGAATAATTGGTTTTGTAAATATGAATCATTCAAACAAGCAGCTATGGACTGAACAAACAACAAAAGTTGCAAACTGGATAATATCAAATACAAACCCAAAATCTGTATTTTATGGTCCTCAGGAAATGTACAATCCTATCACAGTTCTATCTGGAAGAATACTATATACTCATTCTGAAAGAATGCTTCAAGTCTCTGGGCATACTATCGATGAAAAGCAAAGGATAATGGCAGAAGTGATGAAAAATTGTAGTTTTGTCAAAAGTATTTCCAAACTCCAGTATATTCTCTCAAAAACACCATTCAAGTCTCTTCCAATAAACTCCTTCCTTGTATACCAAGATACAGGCGTATATATTTACCAAAATGGGTAAATATACGTTATTCAAATCAAACACGGCATCTCAAATTTTCACAAGAGTTGGTCTTGTATATTCTTCAAGTATGTATTTCGGAGTGATGATAAGTGTAGAACCTCACTGAGATAATGAGGAGAAATGCTCTCAGACTCCCCAATTTCAAATACTAACACACAGGTTTTTAGATATATTAATTTGTAATTAAAACATAATTAAATGTACATTTTTTTAAAATAATGATGAATAATCTTTTATTTAGATAATTAAAAAATCTAAATAGAAAATATGAATATGGATTAAATGAAATATTGAATATTGTATAAGATTTGTTTCTATTTAACAAAAATAATGATAATATTCGGATTTAAAATAGATTTTCAGCATCAGTATATTAAAAATCAGAGATTTTTGAGTTATTTCAAAAAAATCTTCTGATTGTTGGAAATTGAATTCCTTTCATGACAGTTTAGCACATATATTAAAATTTTAGGTCTGAATTTCATTATTTGTTGTTTAAATGTGCCATATTTCGAATGAATCATATAAAAACAATAATTCTATTTTTTAAACTCTAATTCATCCTTCTCTGATTATTAATAACAACTCTTAAGGTGTCATATGCCACTTCCAAACATGTTGAGAATTTTTAGAAATGGTGATAGCCCAATAAAAAAGTCCGAAAAAGATATAAAAGATATTGTTGTTGATATGTTACACTATTTTTTGAAGTGTGACTATAGAAATAGCGCAAAATGTATTCAACAACTGATCAAGTATTCATATTTTGAAGCCGATCTGTCATTTATTGGTTTTTATTTGACTCAAATAATGTCTTTGGATGACTATTATACGAAAATAATTTGTTTTCGGGCCTGCTCTCTTTTTTTGTATCCATCATCCCCTGCTGTAGAGATGATACCTTCAATTTTGCGTAAATCATTCAGATATACCGAATTAGTTAATCATTCTTTACATACTTTGTCATATGTGGTGAACCCTTCGATTTTCTTATCTTTAAAAGATGATTTAGCTGTGCTATCTGATACTATCAATGATACTGGCCGAAAAACTATTCTACACATATACTACAAAGTTACAATCGTGGATGAAACAGCGTTAGATTCTTTGATTTCATTGTTAGAGGTTTCCATTTTGATACCATCACTAAAATATACCTCATGTGCTGTAATATGTGAATTATGTGAAATGCATAAAGAAAAACTGTCTGTACTATTGCCTACGATAATATCAGATTTTTCAATTTGTTCATATTCTGTTTTCACCAAGATTTCCAGAATTTTGATAAGGATGGGACCCTACAGTCCTGATGTTCTCTCCAGCATTGAAAAATCTCTTTCATTATTAATTAACAGGCAAGAAAGTTCATTATTCTTCATTGATTTTGCCCTCATTGCCAAGAAACTTCAACTTAGTTCTCAGATATTCAGCTATATAGGGAAGAAACTAGAGACAATGTTAATTGAAGAAAAGGATATTAATGTAATTGGAGAAGTTTTGAACTCTCTGTACATATTGATACCTGAGTATAAGCCTGAAACATCAATAATTAGCCCTTTTTTAGAATTTAATGAACCAAAAATCAAAGGAATATCCCTAACAATATGGGCAACAGCATCAAAAGACAAAAAACAATCACTATCTGCTTTGTTTAATTTCACTGTTGAAACTCGAAGCAGATCATTTGCTCAAAAACTTCTTTCATTTCTGAAACCAGAGGGCAAAGTATTCACCAAAATCTTATTTGGATTGTATGATTCACAAATTCCCCTTTTTGATGATCTCATAGCTGTTTCTATAATCTCTGTAATTGATGATACTACGAGAAAATCAATTCTGAAGGCAATACGAAACAGAATATTCACTTTACCTGATAGTATTTTTGGATGTGCCTTGGCATCTATCATTTCTGAGTGGTCAAATTCTCCTGATTTATTTCACTTATTATTGCCTCCTAATTTTAGTCATCTCTCGGAGGTAACCCAAAACGCATTTATTGACAGCGCGGCTGTATTCTGGATCAAAAACCCATTCGAGGCAAATGAAGGGTTAAAAAACCGACTTCACTTGATAGTCCAATCCCAATATAGCGGTGTTCGTCAAAGGGCTTCAGAATTGATATCAATGATATGTCAATGAAAAAAGGATCTTCGTTTAATCTTTCATTTATAAAATGTTAACTATATCTTTCATTCTAAAATACTCATGTTTTTTGTGGTACTTGAAAAAATTAGAATTCCTCCCAATACATATCAATTAACACTCTCTGTGGGGCAGGTTTTAGTTGCGAAAGTTATAGAATAAATCAATTGTACTTTTTATTTGAATTCATAATTCCTGATATTTCTTCCAAGCAAAATATTCTGGGGATGGAGCGGTCATCAAAATTCTCAGAAAAAAACTATAGAAACTTTGATAACCAATATAAAGTCGGATGCTCACCTTTCGTTTAAGAGTACCGAGTCCTCTTGAGGGGTCACAACGAATTAAACCGAATCAATTAACCAGCCTCCCTCCCTGGCGTTGAGTCCCTCACTACTAATATATTTGCAAAAAATTAATATGCCAATGTAATCTTAGTATTATGTAATTCATTATATTTTTGGAAAAAATTCAATTGTATTTTTTTCGAGATTGAGAATTCATCAAGGGTTCAATCTTTACCAGAATATATAGCAAATGAATCTCTACCTAATTACAAAGGAAAAATGTTTTATCTCATTTCAAAATGAAGCAAATAAAGGAATACTTTGTTTTCGAAAGTCCATAAATCTTTAGTAGAACAGAGAAATATTATGATGTTAACAAAAAATAGAGTGAAAAAAAAACTTATAATGAATTAACCAAATTAATTGGTGGAATTTCAGAATTGTGCTAATTTTCAAACCGAAATCAAATAGTATGCATTTATAGAATATTTTTAACAGGAAATGGAGCTTATATTACTGTGTTTTGGGGAGAATTTGGATGAATTTAACAAATTCTCAAAAAATGTAGCAAGAAAAAAGAAATATCAGAATTCTAAACAAAAAAAAGGAGGGTTTCGTGGCGTCCCCCCTAACGATTCTCTGACTTCTTTCATACTAATCTCGTATCTAATTTCGACGTGTAAATGCGTACCTGTACTACCCATGCTTGACTATTTCTCGCGGTCTCATTCCCGTAGAATTGAGGGTAGAAGAGGTAAACACGGGTCAGTCCTTGGACATTGACGGCCGTGACGTGGCCGTTGGTACCTGATATTGATGATGAAATGTGAATAAGGATGATGATTCAGAATCGTTTTCCTCCCACCCAAGCTAGGTGGTTCCTCCTCTCTGGAGGAGGAAATTTTTGCAGCTTTGATCTGCTATTCCCAGTGGTGTACTCTGGGAATTGTCCCTGGGGTTTACTTGCGCTCCTTGATTAACTAGATATTCAACAACACTAAGATGACCATTTTCAGCAGCTCTATGAAGAGGAGTCCCAGAGCGATATCCACTTGCTTGAGCATTTATATCTGCTTTTTGATTAACTAGATATTCAACAACACTAAGATGACCTTCTCTGGCAACTAAATGAAGAGGAGTCTCATTAGATATAAAAACTCAACACAATCAGTTTTTACATTTATATCAGCTTTTTGATTAACTAGATATTCAGCAACACTTAGATGACCATTTTGAGCAGCCCAATGAAGAGGAGTCCAATTAAATATATTAACTCAACATACTTATCTTTTGCATTTATATCAGCTTTTTGATTAACTAGATATTCAACAACACTAAGATGACCATTATGAACAGCTAAATGAAGAGGAGTTCCAGATGGATATCCACTCGATTGAGCATTTATATCAGCTTTTTGATCAACTAGATATTCAACAACACTAAGATGACCTTCTTCAGCAGCCCAATGAAGATAACTTTGGCCTTTAATTCTATCTTGAAAATCAGCTCCTCGATGAAGTAGGTATTCAACAACACTAAGATGACCTTTCTCAGTAGCAAAATGAAGAGGAGTCCTATCAAATATAAAAACTCAACACTTCTATTTTTTGCATTTATATCAGCTTTTTGATTAACCAGATATTCAACAACACTAAGATGACCTTTTTGTGCAGCATAATGAAGAGGAGCAGAATCATCTGTATTTTTTGCATTTATATCAGCTTTTTGATTAACAAGATTTTCAACAATACTAAGATGACCTTTCTCAGCAGCATAATGAAGAGGAGTCCATCCATCTTTGTCTTGAGCATTTACATCAGCTTTTTGATTAACTAGATATTCAATAATACTAAGATGACCATTTTTAGCAGCAGAATGAAGAGGAGTAGAATCAATTATTGAAACTCAACAAAAATATTTTTTGCATTTATATCTGCTTTTTGAGTAACTAGATATTCACCAACACTAAGATGACCATTAATAGCAGCTAGATGAAGAGGAGTCTGACTAAATATTATAACTCTGCATCATCATTTTTTGCATTTATATCAGCTTTTTGATTAACTAGAAATTCAACAACACTAAGATGACCATTCACCGCAGCATAATGAAGTGGAGTCTCTTTAAATGGAAAAACTCAACAAAAATATTTCTTGCATTTATATCAGCTTTTTGATTAACTAGATACTCAACAACACTAAGATGACCTTTTTGTGCAGCGTAATGAAGAGGAGTACAATTAAATATAAAAACTAAATAGATGAATTCTTTGAATTGACACAAGTTCCATGTGATAACAAATACACAACACTTGAAAGTTTACCATTTTGAGCAGCATTTATTATGTTATTATCAAAATCTGGTGGTTGGGTTGTTTTCCAAATCTCGAGGAAATCGATTATTGTTTTCCTCATTGCTTTTTCTCTTTCGACTTGAAGCAATAATTTATTTTTCAGTAAAAGGAATAAAGAAGAATGGGAGTGCTTTGACATTATTTCGAGAATTTTGAGTACTGTTTCTTCTGTACAACTATGGAAATCGAGAGAGAAAATCAAAAAGAAAGCCTCGATTCCGTAAGCTTCAAAAAGATTTTTGATAAACAGAAAAAGACTGTTAATTTCTTCGTGGATGCAGGAATTGGATATAATTCTGCTCAAAGCGGAGAGGGGTAATTGATAAAAGCGAGGATCTTGAATCAAAGTAAGAATCTGCTGAGTGGCATTTTCTTCAACCATTTTTTGATCGATAAGATCTCCTTTGGATAAAGCTGACAAAATAAAACTTGTTGATTTTGAATTGATCAAACCTAACAGTGAGTTACACTTCCAGTTCTGGCTTAAAATGTAGACTTCCACTAGTTTTCCATCTTGAGGAAGTGATTTAATTCCATGCAAGCAATCCAAAAACAAAGAGAAGGTTTCTTCTGAGTATTCATCGCTGACAGAAACCACTGTGCCTGGGGAAGATTTGACTTGAGAGCAAAAATAGTGAGATAAAGTTGAAAATGTTCTCAAGTTCACTTGATATTGATGTCCATTGTGAATAATGGTATGATCAAACTCGGATTTTACTTGACTAATTACATTTTTAATTATATCTGAACAACCCCAATCTTCCAGAAGCTGAATAATATTAGGATTCCTTTTGTCTTCGCTATATCTCGAATTTTCTAGTAATTGCAAGAAATCTGAGAAACACTCTTGTGAATAAGGTCCTTCCCAAAACAAATCTTTTCCTTTTTCATAATTATCTAGAAAGTATTCGGAATTCTTCAAGGTCCACCTGAGGATTTCACGTTTAACTCCATTATAAATAAGAGTCACTTTCACACTTGCCATTCGGCCAAAAATGAATTACCGTCCACATTTCAAAAAATCCTGTCTAAAGTGCCTCTATGGAAAATCAGTTGTGTAATACATTCAGGATATTGTGTTTAACTTGTTGAGATTGCTTGATTTTAGTTTCCCGGTTCTCCTTTTTTGATTGGTTATCAGCCTACGAGTCGATTAGGATCGTTTATTACTATTTTTTGATGAAAATCGTGTATTTTTGAGTATTTTTTTCTCTTTTCTCATCTTATTGTCTGATCGAATGAAGATTGTCATCAATTTGACATGAAATTTGCCGATATAGTGTGACTTCATCTCTATTTCTGGATCTATTTTGCATTTTCCTTGATGTTCTCACTTTTTATTCGGTCTAATTCGAATCCCTGTAATTTTGAAGTATTTTTTGTCCTTATTATTTAGGATTCGATATTTTCGTTTTCATTTCCGAAATCTATCAGGATTTAACTCTGATTTTTGAAGGTAACATCAATTTATTATGCTCTTTTGATTTATTTCTACATAATTCTCAACCAGATACTCAACAATATCCGAAAAGCCATAAAAACATGCATGGTGAAGTGGTATCATCAAGAAAAACCAGAGGAAACGAAATCATTATTCTGATTAGTGTCAGCCTTCTGTTTTATCATGAATTCAACTATGCTCATATTGTTTCCAAGAACAGCAAAATGCAAGGGTGTGGAGCCGAGCATCATTTTCAAACTGTTGAATGTTTCGTTGAGATAATGGGAATGAACAGAAAACCCTTTATTAATGAGATATTTGACCATATCTAGTTTTCCTTCATAACATGAATCTTAACAACTCTCTTTAGTTCGTTTTCAAGTAAAGATATAGTTTCTTTGTGATTTTTTGATCTTGATAAATCAAATGGTGTCATTAAACCAAAATTGTGAATTGATTTGATTTTGAGGAAATGGATGTGAATATCCTTAATTCTATTAACTCTCTGGAATATAAAGAAAACTTGAATGTTTTTTTACTCATCTTTCTTCTTATTGGAAGATACTGAATCAAGAGAATCTGATAAATCATTCTTCATGTCCTTTTTGTTTAGAAAGATAATAGAAGAAATTACACATAGCCCAATGATTGAACAAATCACAATAATTATGACACTCACGTTATTTGATGGTTCCAGGGTTGATGAAGGATTGTGAGTAATGGCTAAACTCTTGGGATCAATGGTGTTTCCTTTATCATCCTTAACAACAAGGACTGGTGGTAGAGTACCATTAGATCCTGTAAGCTCAACTTCTGTGGTAAGTGTTTCAAATGATAAAGAAGAAGATCCATTATATTCAAACCAATCTTCTGAAAGTTTTGTTTTGCTCTTTTCGGCTAATATGATTGGGAAATTAACAATGTGATTGGCTACTTTGCCTTCAGAATCTCTGGATATAGCTATATTAAGATGATTGTCAATGTTTTGATTGATGAAAGATATTGATCCAAAATTCCCACTAAACACTGGTACAAATACAAAATCATCTGTATTTTTGATAATAAATGAGTCTGATCCAATTTCTATTGAAGATATATTTCCATTTTCAGTCACTATGGACAGATTTGAATCACTTATCATTTGGAAATCCATATTTTTAATTGAATCGAATCCAGCTAGGATTTGTGATCCTGCAGAATACTCTATAGGAGAAGGATTCTCAAGTATTAATTTGCATTTCCCTTCAAATGAATTTACATGAATTGGATTGTTATTTGGTATTGTTGTTAGATTATTCTTGATTGATAAAACAGAATCTGAACTCATAAAGATATTGGCAATTGGGAATGTTTCAGTCTCTTTTGTTGATTTTGTATACTGATTTACTGTAGATTCTCCAATTGTGAGTTCAACATTAGAGGCTGTAACAGCATATTGGGATCCTTCAATTCGGATTTGATAATTCAAAAACTTTGAAAAATCAAAAAGGGTTACTTTGGATGTTAAGTATAATGTAACTAATGATGCATCAATCTTAACATCACATTTATCATCGGTAGTAATCTTTGTGCTTCTTGTTGCAACTGCTCCTTGAAGATTATCAATTTTGCCATTCAATGATAGTTGAACAAACATGTTGATTTGATCAAACCTAACAATTGAGCAAATATCGGTAAATAAGTACTGTAGATTAAGTGTTGTTGATGTGACAGATGAATCATATAAAACTGAGCGAATAGATGTCATTGTTAATGTGTCAATTACTAAAGATAGCTCAGCTGGTACATTTGAATTCTTGTTATGAAGTACCATATTCAGATTTTCAAGCAAGAGAATATTTGGACATTCACCAACATGAGCGTTTAATGTTGAAGAACTTGTAAGGCCTTTAATCTTAAGTGTTTTTCCCTTGAATAAACTCAAATCTAC
>Ga0074193_1002140_pt1 | contig 19325 bp, 18 predicted proteins | sample EPASupsiteHSE605_FD_64523 | JGI IMG/M metagenome (GOLD analysis project Ga0074193, IMG submission 64523) | Bioremediated contaminated groundwater from EPA Superfund site, New Mexico - Sample HSE6-05 | ecosystem: Environmental > Aquatic > Deep subsurface > Groundwater > Contaminated ... | reverse complement strand
GACCGTACGGGTGAGAACTCGGAGGGCGGGAAATACGCTCAGATTCAAAGTCAGGCACATAAGCTCTGGCCGGAGAGCAGAGAACTTAGCCACTGGTCGGCACAGGACTGCATGACGCCGGACGGTGTGCCTTATATTGGCAGGTTTTCGCGCTCGCGTCCTGATTGGTTTGTCTGCACCGGCTTCAACAAATGGGGTATGACAAGCTCAATGGTGGCGGCGCAGATTATAAGCGCTATGATTGCGGGAGAAAGAGCGCGCTTCGCGCCCGTTTTTTCTCCGCAGAGGCAGACGACGCCGCCTGCGGCAAGGGCAATAGTAAAAAACGGACTCCAGGCGGCGAAGGGTCTGAGCCGGGAAATCTTTGCTTTACCTAAGGAGAAAATCGAGGAGCTTCCAAAGGGTCATGGAGGAGTCGTTGAATGCGGAGGCCTAAAATTCGGAGTTTACAAGGATGACGGGGGCATAAGCCATTTTGTAGACGTGAGGTGTCCGCATTTGGGCTGTATGCTGGAATGGAACCCCGACGACAAAAGCTGGGACTGTCCGTGCCACGGCTCGCGTTTCGATATTTTCGGAAAGCTTCTGGACAACCCCGCGCAGGAGGACATCGAAGGCTTCATAAGGTAATATACAATATAAAGCAAAGCAGCGCAGGTGACTGCGCCGCTTTGCTTGCCCTGAAAGACAACTGCGGCAGGAGGTTTTCATCTGCTGTACCGGGATGTATAATAGGGACGGATTATTTTTATATCCGCGAAGGATTTTTGAGTTATTTGCGACTACCTGTTTGAAAGCCCCGAAACGTCGGAGCGCAAAGGAGGGCATAAAGGTGTCAAAACGAATAAAAACGCTTTTCCTTATACTGACAGCAGCGCTTCTTTCACTGTGTCTCGCAGGCTGTATGGGAAGCACCAACACTGTTGAAAAAAGCGTAGTATCAAACGAGCAGTATACCGACGGGGCGGAGCTTGGAGAGGCTAAGCAGCCCGAAGCTCTCGAAGCCGGACAGGATGTATTCGCAAGCGTATATTTTATTGAATCACCGAAGGGTATGGAGTACTCGGGAAAATGGTATTCCGGCGATACCGAGCTTAAGTCGGAGGAGAAGGAAATGACCGCGGACGGCAGCGGCGTCATCGTTTATTTTCTTGAGGCTGACAAGGTCGCCGCCGGCACGCTGAGATTTGAAATCTCTTACGGCGACGATATTCTGCTCAAAAAAGAGATAAAAATTCAATGAGGTTGTGCCTATGAAAGCTCGGAACAGCGCAAAAGAACAAAAATTCACAGACATATATGAGGCTTTCGTCGATGAGGTGTACGGCTTTTTCTATGTGCGCGCAGGCTTTGACTCCGCCCTTGGGGAGGATCTTACACAGGAAGTTTTTCTGGCCGTCTTTAGGGAGCTTGACAGTTTTAAGGGTCGAAGCTCAGTACGCACCTGGATTTTTGGGATTGCGAGAAACAAGCTGAACGATTTTTACAGGGATCGCTGCCGCAGAAAGCCGGAAGCTTGCGGGCTTGACGAAGCGGACGCGCTCTGTGACCCGGAGCAGGACGCCTGTGCTCTTGCGGAAAAGTCGTTTGAGCGCGGATGTGTACGGACCTGCCTCGAAAAGCTGCCTTGGCATTATCAGATGATACTTACATTGAAATACCTTGATGATTACAGTATAAAGCAGATAGCACAGACTGCCGGCATTTCGGCAAAGGCCGCCGAAAGTCTGCTTTTTAGAGCAAAGGCCGCCTTTATAAGAGAATATAAAACGGAGGAAAGCTGATATGAAAAAAAAGAATGACCCTTTTGCGGGCGCTTTTGATAAGCTTGAAAATACAGCCCCGACAGAGCGGCAGAAGCAAAAAATGCTGAGCTTTATTCTCGAGGAGAGCCGGCTGCAGGAGAGAGACTTCATGCAGAAGCTGGGCGAATGGATAATGGTGAAGCCCTGGCGCTTTGCCTTCTGCGCCTCCGCTCTTCAGGCCGCCGCGTTTTCCCTGATGTTCGGGACAAGGTACACAAACCTTCTTATGGGCATCTTCGGAGGTTGAGTGTATGAGAGAAATGCTAAGAGCCCTGAACAGGCCCAAAGAAGCCTTTAAATCGGGAAATACGACATTAACGGTTATACTAGTTCTGCTCACGGTACTCGTAAACAGCGTTCTTGACCCGATTCTGGAGTACTTTTTCGGAAAATTCGGCTGCGAACTCGACGCTCTGCAAATGCTCAGACTTACTGCTCTCGGGCTTGCATCCTATCTCGCAATCTGCGCGGTGATATGGCTTGTGTGCCGATGCTTCGGAAGCAGGGCAAGTTTGAAAGAGCATATACAGACCTGGGGCATGAGCTTTTTCCCGACTCTCCTGTGCGCGCTTGTCGTAGGGGTGACAGAAACTTTTTTCTATGTGTTCTGGAACAGTATAGCGTGGGGCGTTGCTTTCAATGTGCTGTTCGGCGGCATACTGCTTTGGAAAACCGTACTGTATGTGATTTATCTGCGCGAGGTCGCGCAGCTCCGCGGCGGCAGGCTGCTTGGGGCTATGGTAGTTATCTGTGTATTCATTGTTTTCCTCGCATGGGCAGACACCCGTCTGGGACTGAAAAGCCCGGTCATATAAGAAAATGCGGGGCAGTAAGCCCCGCATTTTCACAATATGTCTTTCAGACGTACTTTTCCATCAGGCAAACGGTAAACGGAAGATGGCTGAACACCTTCGTTTCCGTCTCCGCAAATCCGTAGCTTATATACCAGTTTTTAAGCACCGTGTTTTCGTTTATTATTCCGATGGAGACTTTTTTTCCGCCATCGTTTTTAACAAAGGCAAACACAAAGTCCATGATTGCTCCCCCGCAGCCCCTGTGGCGGAAGGACGGCAGCACGGCCAGCTTCTCCATATAATATGTATCCTCTTTTGCCTTTTCGACGGCAACGAAACCGATAACGGCTCCGTTTTCTACAGCCGCAAACATATCGATTTTGTGCTCATGCATCTTGAAAAGCGCGTCCGTTTCGATAAACGCGGGGTTTGTCGGGGCGTTTTCTTTGGTAAGCCCGAAATCGTCTGCGACGGTTATGAAAGCCGTCCTGATGACCTCCGCGCATTCGTCGAAAATTTCGGGCCCCGCTTCAATAAAATCGATATTCATAAAATACGCCCTCCCTGCAGAGTTTTCTGCAAATTTTGTTTATACATTGCCTAATCAAAATACAATCATTATAGTATTATATAATAAATCTATTTTCAAGAATAATATGGAAGTCTCATCCGGAGTGATTTGTATTTTGCCCGCAGATAATAAGAGGAGAAACCGGAGTGGACATTTTAAGAAAGGGCAAGGGTTTATGCCGAATAGACTTATAAGCGAGAAATCGCCGTATCTATCCCAGCACGCCAATAACCCCGTGGACTGGTACCCGTGGGGGGAGGATGCGTTTTCTAAGGCGAAAACGGAGGACAAACCCGTTTTTCTGAGCGTCGGCTATTCAAGCTGTCATTGGTGTCATGTCATGGCGCACGAATCCTTCGAGGACGACGCTGTGGCTGAAATACTGAACAGCGGCTTTGTCGCAGTGAAGGTGGACAGGGAGGAGCGTCCCGACGTGGATGCGGTCTATATGGAGGTTTGTCAGGCGATGACAGGTTCCGGAGGCTGGCCCATGACGATTATAATGACTCCGGATAAGAAGCCGTTTTTCGTCGGAACGTATCTGCCGAAGAACTCCAGATACGGTATGACGGGACTGCTTGAGCTGCTTCATGCGATTTCAAAACGATGGGAAACAAACCGGAAAACGTTCCTAGACGACAGCGAAAGGGTTACAAGTTATATGCAAAGCCGGGAGACCGCCGCTTTTGGCGATGGAGTGCCGGCAAGGAGGCTTGCGCGTGCCGCAAAGGATAGCTTTTCGCGGATTTTTGACGAAAAATGGGGCGGCTTCGGCTCGTCACCGAAGTTTCCAACACCTCATAATATCCTTTTCCTGCTTCGCTTCTCGGCTCTTGAACAGGATGCGCGGGCACGCGGTATTGCGGAGAGTACATTGGAGCATATGTATCGCGGCGGGATTTTTGACCACATAGGCGGCGGCTTTTCGCGTTATTCAACTGACGAAAAGTGGCTGATTCCGCATTTTGAGAAAATGCTTTATGACAATGCCCTGCTGGCGTGGGCATATACCGAAGCGTTTTCGCTTACCGGGCGTCCGCTGTACCGAAGCATAGCCCGAAAAACGATAGCTTACGTTCTGACGGAGCTTCTGGATTCGTCGGGTGGCTTCATTTGCTCGCAAGACGCAGACAGTGAGGGCGTTGAGGGAAAATACTACGTTTTTACGCACGCGGAAGTAAAAAACGCTTTGGGGGAAGAAAAAGGCGACGCCTTTTGCCGTCGTTTTGGAATTGGGCTTAACGGCTCTTTTGAGGGGAAAAACGTTCCAAATTTAATCACTTGTGATGAATACGAAACGGAAAGTACTGAAATGTCGGAGCTTTTGCATGAGCTGTACAAATACCGCCTTTACAGGACAAATCTTCACCGGGACGATAAGATTCTGTGCTCATGGAACGCGTTGATGATAATCGCCCTAGCAAGAGCGGGAAGGGTTTTCGGAGACGGAGGTTATCTGAGTGCTGCGAAAAAAGCCGAAAAATTCGTCGCTAACAATCTCATGGACGGAAGCGGACATCTTTTTATTCGCTGGAAGGACGGGGAAGCCGCAGTAGATGGTCAGCTTGACGATTATGCCTTCTTTGGGATCGCACTTCTGGAGCTGTACGGCGCTGCCTTTGATGTGGAGTATCTCGAAAGGGCGGTGAAAATCGCCGCCGTGATAAACGAACTGTTTGCGGATGAACAAAACGGCGGATATTTCATGTATTCAAAAGACGCTGAGCAGCTTATCACAAGACCGAAACCTATTTACGACGGAGCAATACCGTCAGGCAATTCCGCGGCCGCACTGCTGCTTTTAAGACTTTCAAGACTGACGGCGGACAAGGATTTGGCCGAAGCTGCTGAAAAACAGCTTACCTACGTTTCTGCGGCCGCCGCGGCGCAGCCCCACTCATACAGCCTTTCTCTGCTTGCGCTTATGGAAGCCGAATACCCGTCGGCGGAGCTTGTCTGCGCGGCGTCAGGAAACACAGTGCCCGGGGAGCTTGCGAAGCTTGTTGCGCAGAAGCCCTCGGTCGGACTCTCGGTCATCCTTAAAACGTCCGAAAACGCCGAAAAGCTCAAGGCGGCCGCACCGTTTACCGCTGAATACCGAATTCCCCAAAGCGGGGCAATGTACTATTTGTGCAGAGACAAGACCTGCTTTGAGCCCGCCAACTCCCTCGAGAAACTCGGAGATGCGCTGACAGAGCTTATCTGATCTGCGGTGACACTGCGGCTTTTTCGCAGAAATTGAAATATAAGATGAGAATAACGTCATATTTCGGCTTTCAAAGAGATTTTATAAATTAGCTCTCCCATAAACTCCAATCCCTCATTATATGTGAGGGAGCTTTTTATTGTCATTTATCCTGAACCTTATGACGCTGTTTACATATGATGTATTGGGCGAGGCTGCGTGCCCGCCCGATTTACCACGAAAAATGTCAGAAGACGGATACGGAAAACGCGTAACGAAAAAGTCCGCAAGGTTATGCCTTGCGGCAGAATCTAATGAAAGGAAGGAGGGACTCGATGAATTGCAATAGATGCTGCGGAAATTCATGCGAAACCTGTATTACCGTGCTGGTCGGCGTAGTAGTGGCGACCATCGTCGCTCTGCTGTTCGCGTTCAACTATATTCCGGGTATCATAACGGCGCTGTGGGTCGTCTTCGGTCTTGCGGTGCTGAATCTGATCTTCCTTGTAGTGGGGCACTTCGCCGCGTCACTGGTCAGATACTCGATTTTGGGTAACTGTATGTGCTGTAAAAGTACGATTTTGCTGGTTTCGATTATAGGCACAATCGTATTGACGCTTATCGCTCTGTCAATAACTCTTGTTGTAACAGAGATTACGAGCATCGTTCTCATTGCGCTGGTAGCATTTTTCGCCGTTCTGATGGTGATAGAGTCTATCTGGCTGCTCAAATGCATTCTGTGCGGCCTGTGCATGAGAGACGATTAGCAATAACCCTATTCTACGCCGACTAAAAGCCGGCGCTGAAAGGAGACACTTCGGAAAAAAGAAAGCCCCATGCTTTGCATGGGGCTTTCATCACAGTGATGATGCTTTATTTCATCGTTTCGCAGATTTCGTCCGCGAGAGCTTCAAGCTCGGTTTCCTGCGCGGGCTTGAGTGAGGATTTCAGCGTTACTGAGCAATCGAGCATCGTTACGTTTTTTAGGCAGGAGACGATTTCACGCATGAGTTTCCCGCTTACTGGCGCCCAGGAGCCGTTTTCGATGAAAGCGACCGTGCGGTTCTGGAGATTGTGCGCCTTTACGGCATGCAGCAGGGTCTCCATTCCGGAAAAGATGCCCATGTTGTAGGTCGAGGAGGCAAAGACGATATGGCTGAATCGGAAGCAGTCCGAAATTATATAGGACGGGTGCGTCGAGGAAACGTCGTAAATCTGGATGTTGCGGACACCCCTGTCAGCGAGCTTCATGGCAAGAACCTCGGCGGCGTTTGCCGTGTTGCCGTAGATTGAGCCGTAGGGGATGATAACGCCCGTTTCCTCGGGTTCATAGGAAGCCCACTTACGGTACTTTTCGATATACCAGCCGAGGTTCTCACGCCAGACCGGACCGTGGAGCGGGCAAAGCATTTTTATCTCAAGCTGACAGACCTTGTTTAGCAGTGCGAGCACCTGCGCGCCGTATTTTCCGACGATGTTGGAATAATAGCGCCTCGCGTCCGGGAGCCAGTCCTTTTCAAAGTCCAGCTCGTCGGCGAAGACATTGCCGCCGAGAGCGCCGAAGGTGCCGAAAGCGTCGGCGGAAAAAAGCACCTTTTCGGTCGCGTCGTAGCTGACCATGACCTCCGGCCAATGTACCATCGGCGCCATGTAAAAGGAGAGCGTGTGCCGTCCTGTACAGAGCGTTTCGCCCTCGCTCACGATAATTGCCCGTGAATCGACCTCAAAATCAAAAAACTGCTTTATCAGCGCAAGCGACTTCTGGTTCACGACGAATTTTACCTCGGGATAGCGCAAAACAAGCTCGCCGAGGGTCGCGCAGTGGTCGGGCTCCATATGGTTTACGACGGCATAGTCGAGCTTTCTGCCCCCGAGAAGAAATTCGAGGTTTTCAAAAAAACGTCCGCTCACGGCCTTGTCCACCGTGTCGAGCAGAACGGTTTTTTCGTCGTCAATGAAATATGAGTTGTAGGAGATGCCTCTCGGTATCGGGAAGGCGTTTTCAAATTTAGCAAGCCTTCTGTCGCTTGCACCAAGCCAATGAATGTCGTCTGTCAGTTTTTTTGTGCAGTGCATGTGTGAGCCTCCGCTTCTGTTTTCTAGTTATTTGCGTAGAGATTCATGCCCACGAGAAGGCAGTCCTCGATATAGGGCAGCTTATTTTCGGCAAGGTAAGCGCAAAGCTCCTCACTCCCGGCTCCGGGCTGGATGACGATGCACTTAAAGGGCTTTGAGCATTCTTTAATGAGCTTCAGACCTTTTACCGGATTGATGCAGAGGTCGATGATGTCAATATAGTCCTCAACCTCGTTAATCGAAGAGAGCTCCTTCCCGACACCGTAGGCGGTGTAGCCGCAGCCTTTAAGTCTGTTCTTTATTCTATAGGCGTATTTGCCCTCAGTCAGCGTGTCGCCGACAACGACGAACACCTTTTGCCGCATAACTTCCTGTAAGTCCATTTGCCGTTCCTTTCCTGCACCTTATTTTTCCGGCTGCAAAAGCAGACGTCCTGCGTTATTATTTCCTGTAAATCCGCCGTTTTGAATGACAGGCGTACCATTAACCAGAACAAGGCTGATGCCGAGAGGCCTGCCGTTGTCCGACGCGCCGGGACCCACGGTACTTTCGTCAAAAACCGTGATATCGGCGAAGTAGCCGTCCCGCAGCAGTCCGCGCTCGGGTATCATGTAGCGCTGCGCCGCCATTCCCGTCATTCGGTGTATCATATCCTTGAGGGCAAGCCCGTTTTCGCGTGCGAGCTTCAAAAACCTAGGAAAGCACAGGAAGCAGGAGGGGTTCTGCATGCCCTTTTCAACTATCCAAGCGTCAGTCATGAAATAGCAGTTCTCGTCTTTCATGAGGCGCAGGACGATTTCGTCCGTGAGGTATCTGTGCATGAGGACAAGACCGCGCCCCTCGCTAAGTTCGACGAGCCTTATGTACGCTTCAAGGTGCGAAACGCCCCATTCCTCAGCAATCTGCGCCACGGACTTGCCGATCAGAGCGTCCTGACCCTCCGCGACCCAGGTCATTACTATGTCATTAAAATTAAAGCCCAGAACTCTTTTTGTCAGCCCGATTTCAAAGCCGAGACGCAGCCTTGCGAGCTTACCGCGGCGCTTTTCCTTTGGCAAAGACAAAAACCACGGCGGGAGCACAACGGTGATGACCGAAGCGCCGTAGGTGAGCGAATAGGAGTCGTATTTGAAATCGAAGCCCTCGCCATTGAGCTTTTTGATTATCGCAAGAGCCTCGTCGACTGTTTTCCAGCTTTTTTCGCCGACGAAGATGAGGTGAGAGTGCTGAATTTTGACACCCGTGTCGCGTGCAAGGCGTTCCATTTCATCTATGGCGCGCAGGTTGTGCGCTCTGCCGCCGACAGGGGGATTGTAGGAGGTCGAGGCGGCGGAATTCGCCCTGCCGTGTATCGTAAGTATCTTCCCGTGCTTCGCGCAAAGCGCCGCGGCACGCCGGAGCTCCTCATAGGGTGCGTAGCGGTCAGGCTCGTACATGAGACCGAAGGAAATGCCCGCAGCGCCGTCTCTGAGCGCCTGTTCGAGTATATCCTCGGTGTGCTTAAGCTCGTCCTCCGTCAGCTCGCGGCTGTCGTAGCCTGCGATGCCGACTCTCGCGCTCTCGTGACCGTAGAGCGGAACCATGTTCAAGGGCAGATTTTTTATGGCGGCGGCGAAAGCGGGAAGAGTGCTCGTATCCTCCGCAATGTCGTTGATATCGAGAATGCCGCTGCCGATGAGGTCGCGGTATTTTGTGTCCTTATCGTAGCCGAAGGGGCAGGCACCGCAGTTTCCCGTGACCTGTGTCGTGATGCCCTGCTCCAGAAACGGGGTGAAAAAGCGGTTATTGTCCATCCTCGGCGCGAACCAGTCATTGTGCGAGTGGATGTCGATGAAACCGGGCGACACAACGAGCCCCGAGCAGTCGATGACCGTGTCGGCCCCCTCCGAAATATCGGCGGCGATTTTTTTTATAAGGTCGCCCTCGATGAGTATGTCCGCAAAATACGGTTCCGAACCCGTGCCGTCAACGATTTTCCCGTTTTTCAGAAGCGTTTTCATAAGTATCACCTCATACGGTTTAGTTTGATACTAAAATACTACATTTGGAGTGGGATTGGAAGAGAGAATGTCATTATTAGTGTCATTAAGCTTTATTCTTGTTAAGCGCTTGCAATCATAGTTATGACACCATGTATCTGTTTTAATAATTTGCCATTGGTCTGTATAGCGCCATTCAACATCTTTTTGGCTGACAAGTGCAACATTGACCCACGCTCTATTGTCTTTCCAATGAGTACTACAATATTTAATACCGTCAACATCTGCTGCTTTAAGCATTTTTGAAATATGATTTGTTATGCGATAGATATTTTTATCATTTTGAGCTTTGAAGTAATTTTGAACTAATAAAAGCAAGAAATGCCGTGCTTCATTTGAATTATATGTACCATATTTTTTTCTGTTACTATTCCAGATTGCATCAGTTAAGTCTACTACTTTTTGTGTTTTCCTAATTATGAAATGTCCTACGGAAACAATATCTTCTTCTTTTGCACTTATTTCTGCAAGTGCAGAATCACGAGATTTGCAAATGTATAACAGACTCTCTCCATCTTCGTTGCATCTTCCTTGTTTAGGATTATTCCTGTTCATACCAATGTTTTCAAGTTTAATAAATGGCTCCATTTCATCTGGCGTATGCTTACGAGCTCTTACCCAGCATTCACCTGGATTGAGGTTCCTGCCAACATGAACATTTTCTGTAGCCATTTGAAAAATAACATCATCCCATTTGGTTGAGGTCGCACCTTGAATAACCTGTCGTGCAAATTCCTGATAACCATCAATGACTTTTGAAGAAATACATTTCATCATGTCATCTTCCTTTCATTGCTATTCTCACCATACCCCTTTGTCAAAAAACTGTCAACGCAGAACCCCTGCAAAATTAACAAATCGTTGATAAATTATCTCGCTCTTTGCGCTAGTATCTATCATACAAGGCATAATATAGACACTCGAAAATCCGAACTCAAGGAGGATACTTATGTATTTCGACGTGACTTACCTTTATATCGTTCTGCCGGCCGTGCTTCTGGCGCTGATGGCGAGCGCGAGGGTAAAATCGACCTTCAAAAAATACAGCCGGCAGCTGTCGGCCTCAAATATAAGCGGCGCACAGGCGGCGCAGAGGGTACTTTACGCAAACGGACTGACAAATACCCGCATCGAGCGCATTGCGGGCTCGCTTTCCGACCACTATGACCCGAAGGAAAACGTCATCCGCCTTTCACAGCCCGTTTATGACAGCACCTCGACCGCGGCAATCGGCATTGCCTGCCACGAAGCAGGACACGCCCTGCAGTACGCGCAGAATTACGCGCCCATAAGGCTCCGTGCCGCGATTATCCCCGCGACGAACCTCGGCTCGAAGCTCGCGATACCGCTCGTTATTCTCGGAATTATTTTGAGCTATTATGCGGAGAGCTTCATCACGATTGCCTATATCGGCATCGTGTTCTTCACAGTCTGCGTCGTTTTTCAGCTTGTGACGCTGCCGGTGGAATTCAACGCGAGCCACCGCGCGCTGCTTGCAATCGAGGGGCAGGGCATACTGTCCGAGAGCGAGCTCAAGGGCTCGCGCAAGGTTCTTTCCGCGGCGGCGATGACCTATGTCGCGGCGCTGGCAGTCTCGCTCGCGCAGCTTCTGAGGCTTTTGGTACTGGTTGGCGGCGGCAGACGCAATTAAACTCTGAAGAAAAATTAAAGAGCCGGGAACCAATGTTCCGGGCTCTTTAATTTTTATCCGTCAATACTGATACTGATAAGCCATGCCTCCGTGATTGAAAACAGGCTTTCCGCCTTCAGTTGTTATGTTAAAGGTCCAGATGTCCCAGTCGCCGTTGTTAAGGAGAATTTTGATAGTGTCGCCGGAGACCGTGTAGGTCCCTTCCTTGACCCACGAATCGGCGTAAACAAGATTATCCTGCCCGAACACGAGGTCGAGCGTAACGTAGCTGTAGCCAAGATCGCCGGCATAAGTCCATGTGCCGAGAATACCGCCGGAGCTGTCTTTCTTAACGTAAGAAATGGAACCGCCCGAGCCGGTAAGTGTCTTGTTGGCGTCCGAGCCGGAGATGGTGTATCTGCCAATCAGGTTTCCTGCAGCAGAAGCGCCGGGATTCAGCTTACCTGTGCTATATACACCGTTTTCGTCCAGATATTCGCCGAAAAGTCTGCAGTAACGATAGTAATTGCCGCTTGCGTCGAAAGAGAAACCCAGCGCATAGGAACCGGCCTCTTCCTCAACGATTTGTCCCCAGTTGCCGATTATTGCTTTTGCCTCCGAGCCGTCGCTGACGTAGCTTGAGGACGTATCTATCGAAATCGAACTTGCGGAGCTGTTCCAGCTTAGACCGAAATCGATTTTAGCAGCTATCGCGCGGAGCATAAAATAGTTGTTGCCGCCGATATTATAGGCTGTGAAGGAGGCGTCGTTACCGTCAATGTAGACGGTCGATTGAGTGGCATACGCAGTCTGGGTGCTTGCGCTTCCGTTGACTATGCCCTCACCGCCGACCGGTGTATAAGGTGAACCAGTAAAAATGTTAATGGCGTTTGCTTCTCTGTCAAAACTTACGTCGAACTGTTTATCCGTACCGCTGAGAATCAAGGCTAAATCTCGCAGCTTGAAGTAGTTGTGACCTTCTATGTTGTATGCCTGCAAAGAAACACTGCTGCCATTTAAGAGTATCTTGGAGGAAGAGGGAAGTGCGCTCATAGAATCCGCCGCGGCGGTAACGCCCATTACCGAAATAAGTATAGATAATAGCATTGTCAAACAGAGTGCCTTTTTTAAGTGTTTCATAATACACCTCTATTCAATTTTTGATGCCCAAAATATTTTACCATATATTAGCATGATAACAAGCATAAAACTAATTAAAGTATCCGGTTAAGGACCAAATAAGACAAAAGCACCGAAAACATAAGTTTTCGGTGCTTTTTGGTTTTAGCGCGGAACACTGCTCCGCGCTAAAACAACCAAGGAATAAAGGAAATAAAGTCGAAAAATTATCAGATCTTAACGACTGTCGTGAGATACTCGCCGATAGCGTCCTGCACCTCTTCGGGCGTCTTGTAGCGCCCATCGATGCAGTCAACGTCGAGCAGCAGAGTGGGAATGCCGTAATTTGTCTGGATGTAGTCGGACAGTATCTTAGTGGAGGCCCAGGTGTGCTTGCAGCCGACGTGCCCGAGGAAGATGGAGGTGTTGATGTTAAAGTTGTCCATGAGGTACTTGATGCGGTCGCAGTAGTAGTCGACGGGGCCTGCCGCGCCGTGTATCATCGGCAGGTTCGTCATCTTCTGCGCCATGACCCTGTAGCAGTCCTCAGGATTGTCCAGATGCTCATAGATGTCGGCGTGGAAGTGACCGAGAACGTCCATAATGCAGACTGCGCCGTATTCGCGTTCAAGGTAGCCGTAGGACTTAAGGCTTGTCCAAAGCATGTTCTGGAGGAAGAGCATACGGTATTTCTCGCCGTTCATGCACGCGCCCATTTCGAGGTCAATCATCATCTGACCCATTTCAAGCTCTTTTTCGAGGAAGGTCACCATAGCGGGGTCGGCTGCTTGTCCGCTCATGCAGGCGTTTGTAACAAGGATAGTGCCGGGCAGCGGGCAGGGAGTGTGCTTTCTGAGGTTCGCGCATTGCTCGAGCAGCTCGTTGGTGCGGTTCGCGACCTTCAGGCTTTCCTTGACCTTGTCCCAGTCCAGCTTCTTACCAGTAAGGTTTTCCAAAAAGACGATAAATTCCTTCGTCTGCTGGGCGAGGTAGGCGATTCCGCGCTCGTCGCGGCGGAAGGGCATATCGATGTTGAAGGTAGGGCAGCCCCACATCTTCGACATGATCGGGTAGGCTATACGCGAAGAGTCGCAGGGCACAGTGGAATATACGAATGCGTCCGGTGTAATGCCGTACTGATCGGTGAGCAGAACGCCCATCTCGACCTTATCGAGTGCGCACATGCTCTGGTTGGTCTTGGCTTCGCAGGTGTCTATGAATCTTGCGGTCATCTCCGTGTTCGGAGCGGTTGACAGTGGGAGCTGGTCCAGATAGTAGGGCTGGCAGTCGAAGGCGTAGATGAGGTCTGCGGGAACGGGACCGCCGAAAGCGATGACCTTTTTGCCGTTCTTTTGCGCGTCGCGTATGGTTGCCCACTGAGCGACCTGGATGTCGAATACCCATCTGCCGTCGGGGTCTTTGTTCAGGCAATGCTCTAGCTTACTTTCGGCAGTACCCGCTATATAGTCGAGCGTGCTCATCTCACCGCTAATTACTTTTTGTAGTCCGGTATCAACATATGCCATGTTTCAGACCTCCTTCTCGATCATCTCAATGAATGCTTCCGCGCGGATTTCAAGCTGACCTATGTTAGCCAGCTTTTCCTCGCGTTCAAGGTAGAGAACGGGAATCCCCGCTTCCTTGAGAGCCGGCTCAAGATAGGTGTTCTCGCCGCCCCAGCATTCGCAGTTCTGCATTTTTTCATAAATCAGACCGTCAACCTTGTATTCGACAGCTCTTTTGACGACAAAATTATGGAGCTTGCCACGGTTGTCTATCATGCGGGGACAGACAATGCGGTCAAGATAGTAATTCGCAATTGAGCCGATAACATCGTTCTTGTCGGCCTTGAGCTCATCGCCGAAGGTCATGCTGCCGAGGCAGAGCGCATCGGCTACGACAAGTCCGCCCTTGCTCTCGATAGCTTCGACGTATTTCGGGTTGTCAAGCGCGCTGCCGATGACCATTAGGCGGGCGCGCTGACCCGAAATGGGCTTTCTGTTGTGAGCGTCCGCGAGGAAGGCCTTGAGAAGCTCTATGTATTCCTCAATCGGCATATTGGTTTCCGCAAGCATAATCGTCAGGGCTTCCGCTCCCGTAATCACCGGGTTCTCGGCCTTTTGAAGCTCAAGCACCTTTTTCACGAGAATGCGGGCCTCGTTGTAGACCTCGATGGAATGAAGGAGCTTTTCGTCGTTTATTTTGTTTCCGGAGAGCTTTTCAAGCTCGGACGCGAGAATTTTCAGCTCTTCCTTGTAATATGCCCTTGTTGTGGCGCTATTCATGCGGGGAGCGCCGATCTCGATGATGGTCTGGGCTTTTCCGGCTTTTTTCGAATAGGCCAGCCAGTTGTCGTAGATTCTGACAGCCTGCATACAGCCGTCGGATGCGACAAGCCCGTCCAGATCATAGACATTGTCAATCAGATACTGCAGGATTGACTTTGCAAAGCTGCAGCTGAAGCTGGACATCCATACTTCCGCTTCGCTGTAGTCTTCGCAGCCGGTTGCTCTGAGTCTTACGGGCAAGACGTCCGCCGCGTAAAATATTTCCTGCGGAACGTGGCAGCATATGACACCCATTGCTTTTTTGCCAGCGCCTCTCCATGCGCCGACTGACTCTTTTGAGATATTTGCGTCGAATAACTTTTGATAATCCATGTGTCTCCTCCTCGTTTTGCATAGTTCTTTTGAATATTGATTGAGCGAAAGTCCGTACGCCGGAACTTAAAGACGGCCGCCAACCTCACCCTGCTGCAGCCAAATTCCGACAAACGCTGTAAATAATCAATAAACAACGGTGGTCCAATCACTATTTATAATATATTTTATACAATTAAATAATAAAGAAATTATTTTACAGATTAGTCCCGTTGTAGTACTATTAGCTAAAAGAGTCCCACAAGGAGGAGCTGCGATGACAAAACTTACAAGGGATCATATATTGAATTCGTTTAACCGCCTTCTTAGAGAACATCAGTTTGAAGACATAACGGTTAAGATGATAATGCAGGAAAGCGGTGTATCCAAATCGACTTTCTATAGGCATTATTTCGATAAATACGACGTTATGAACTACAACTATAAGAAGAAACTTGACGAATGGGTCAAATCCCAGAACTGCAAGAGCTGGCGCGAACTGTATCAGAGGATATTCCGTGCCACCGACCTTGACAGGAACAGAGAAAAGAACGCATTTTCTTATGTCGGACCGAACTCCTATTCCGCGTTTTTGTACGATTATTCATATGCGATGATTGAGCAGATAACGACAAAGAGCAGGGGTAAGCCACTGACAAAGGAAGAACGTTTGCAGATTTCGCTGTTTTGCTACGGCGGCATAGCGCTGGATATGGACTGGATTAACAAAAAAATAAGCTGCACACCGGAAGAAATCGCCGAGCAGGTATATCTGGCTATGCCGGCAACGCTCCGCGACGAGTGGTGCAACTGGCCGGTCGAAAACTAGAAAAATGAACAACAAAAGAGCGCCGAAAGCCATTTTTCGGTGCTCTTTTATTACCATGATTTTCAGTTTGAGCTGCTTGCGGCTACAGAATTATTGCAAAGTGCCGGTTGAAGGGACGTTTGCAGAAAATAAAGTTACATAATCCAAAATACACAGAAATATATCTTGATTTTTCGCAGATGTGTTGTAATATTTATTGTATAGAACTACAATACACTTAGTATTTCGGAGGGAATATGGACGATTTAGATGTTGAAATCCTGCGGTTCCTGCAAAAAAACGCGCGCGCATCGCTTTCGGAGATCGGGCAGACTGTTAAGCTCTCGGTTTCGGCCGTGGGTGAAAGAGTCAGAAAGCTGGAGGCCTCGGGCGTTATCAGCCGCTATGTGGCGATAATCGACGGGAGCTTCTTTCACAAGGAACTGACGGCAATCATGTTCATCAGTCTGGAGAATCCGGGCTACACGGAGAGCTTTGTGCAGTTCGTTAAGGACGAAAACGATGTTCTGGAGTGCTTTTACATCGCGGGCAATTATGATTATGTTCTGAAGATTGTGACGAACAACCCCTCCACGCTTGAAAAGCTCCTTAATAAAATCAAAAGCGTACCGGGTATCGCCAAAACATACACAAATGTCGTGTTGGCAAGCCGCAAGAACAATGAATCGGTCTTTCCGGAATTGCAATTCCAATAAAGGACGGATAATTTATGATCATCGGCGTTATTAAAGAAATCAAGAACAATGAGTTTCGGGTCGGGCTTACTCCCGCGGGCGCGCACGCTCTGGCACGCGGCGGGAACACCGTGCTTGTAGAAGCCGGAGCGGGAAACGGCAGCGGTTTTTCCGACGAGGAATATCTTCAGGCCGGCGCGGTTATTTCAGATGATAAAAAAGGCATCTTCGATAAGGCGGATATTATTGTAAAGGTCAAAGAGCCGCTTGCATCGGAATACGGGCTTTTCCGCGCGGGGCAGACCCTTTATACCTATCTGCACCTTGCACCTAATCCCGAGCTTGCCAAAGCGCTGCTTGAGAGGAAGGTGACTGGCATAGCCTTCGAGACAGTCGCGCTCGAAAACGGAGCGCTCCCGCTTCTGGCTCCGATGAGCGAGGTAGCGGGGCGTATGTCCATACAGGTCGGAGCAAATCTCCTGCAGAAGCCTAACGGCGGCCTCGGAGTTCTGCTCGGAGGAGTTGCGGGAGTCCTTCCCGCAAAGGTCGTTATAATCGGCGGCGGAACAGTCGGACTGAACGCGGCAAAAATGGCGGCAGGGCTCGGCGCGGATGTTACGATACTGGACATCAGCCTGCCCCGTCTGAGGTATATTGACGATGTGTTCGGCGGAGGGCTTAAAACGCTCGTCTGTAATTCCTACAATGTTGCACAGGCCGCAAAGGAAGCCGACCTGCTTATTGGCGCAGTCCTCGTTCCGGGAAAAACCGCGCCGAAAATCGTGACGACCGATATGGTCAAAGCCATGAAAAAAGGCTCGGTCATCGTTGACGTCGCCATCGACCAGGGCGGCTCGATTGAAACCGTGGACCACGCGACAACGCACGACGACCCCACCTATGAGCGCTTCGGCGTAATCCATTATTCCGTTGCAAATATGCCGGGAGCCGTTCCGAGGACCTCGACCCTTGCGCTTGAGTCCGCAACGCTTCCATATCTTGAAAATCTCGCCTCAAAGGGCGTTTCCTGTGCGCTTCGAGAGGACGCTGCGCTTATGAAGGGACTGAATACCGCGAAGGGCTTTATGACCTGCAAGAACGCTGCGGACAGCTTGGGCATGGAGTATAAAGACCCTCAGACTCTGGTGGCGTCGCTCTGACAGCCTGATAAAAATTAAAACGCCGAAGCTGATGCATTGCTGCAGCTTCGGCGTTGCTTTTTAGTTTATTTTGAGCGCGCAGGCTTGTTCTTTACGGTTGCGCCGGAGCGGGTGCTTGCGCGGAAGTTGTCCTTGCCCTGCGTTTTGCCTGCTCCGCCAGACGGACGGCCTGCCTTTCGCGGGGCTGACGCAAGCTGAAAAGCATGAGTGGGCTTACCACAGATTTTACAGCCCTTCATCTCCTCCAGAACCTGCTCGACACGGTCGGAGGGAATCTCGACCAGACTTTGATCCTCGGCAATATTGACCTTGCCGATTTCCCTGCCAGAAATTCCTGTGCGGTCCGTAATGGCTCCGATGATATGGTTCGCGCCGACTCTGCTGCTTGAGCCTATATCCAGAACGATTATATCAAAATCTGTCGGACGAGGCTTCGGGCGGACGGCTTTTTTGTCACCGTCGTTCTGCCGTGTCTTTTTGTCGGATGCGTCGCGCCGCGGCGCGATGGGAGGAAGTTCGCCCTCTTCATGCTTAAACTGGGTAACAGCCGCCTGAACGGGCTTTCCGAGGTCCCTGTAGCGCAGCGACATTGCTGCCTCGGCGATACTCTGCAGGGAGTGACCCTTTTGAACAAGGCTGTTTACCATTTCGGTAACAATAGGGCTTGCTTCCCGTGCGATTTGTGCCTCAATCTCGGCGCCTGCCTTTTCGGCTCCCTTTGCCTGAATGTCGGCGGCGGTGGGGAGGGGCAGCTCCTTGATTTCGGACTTAACCGCGACGGCGATCTGTCTTATCTCGTTGACCTCGCGCTTGCTGCTGCAAATGGTTATGCTGCAGCCGTCTTTTCCGGCTCTGCCTGTTCTGCCGATGCGGTGTATATAATACTCCGTGTTTGGGGGAATATCGAAGTTGATGACGTATTCCACATCGCTTACGTCAATGCCGCGCGCGGCAATATCCGTCGCGATAAGAATGGTCGTCCTGCCGGCCTTGAAGTCGCGCATTGTGGAGGTGCGTTGGGTCTGCTTAATGTCGCTGTGGATACTTTCGGCGCTGATTTTGCGCTCTTTCAGAAAGTCCGTGAGCTCGTCTGCCATCTTCTTGGTGCCGCAGAAAATGATTGCGCACTTCGGCTGATAATATTTCAGGAGCATGGCAAGCGCGTCTTTTTTTGATGCGTGCGGAACGTCGATATATCTCTGCTCGATATTCTCGATAGTGACCTGACTTTTGTCGATTTCTATGAGTGTCGGGCTTTTCAGAAACTGACTTGTGATTTTCATAATCGCGGGCGGCATTGTTGCGGCAAAAAGAACCGTCTGACGTTCCTCGGGCGTGTCCGTCAAAATAGTCTCGATGTCCTCCTTGAAGCCCATGTTCAGCATCTCGTCCGCCTCGTCGAGCACTATCATTTTCAGCTTGCCCAGCTTGATGCTCTTGCGGCGCATATGATCCATCACGCGCCCCGGGGTTCCGACAACGATGTTGGCACGGCGTAAATCGATGCACTGTTTTTCAATCGAAGCGCCGCCGTAAATTGCGACGGGATGCACGCCCTCTTTAAAGCGCGCGAGCTTTCTGATTTCTTCTTCGCCCTGCAGCGCGAGTTCGCGGGTGGGGCAGAGAATGAGCACCTGTATGGTGGGCTTCTCCTCGTGCGTATCGATTCTTTCGATTGCGGGTATGGCGAAAGCAACGGTTTTTCCCGTGCCGGTCTGCGAGCGGGCGATAACGTCCACTCCCGTGCGTATTACGGGTATGGCTTCGGACTGTACGGGCGTCGCAAAATCGAAGCCCATCAGGG
>Ga0074193_1002139_pt1 | contig 19330 bp, 14 predicted proteins | sample EPASupsiteHSE605_FD_64523 | JGI IMG/M metagenome (GOLD analysis project Ga0074193, IMG submission 64523) | Bioremediated contaminated groundwater from EPA Superfund site, New Mexico - Sample HSE6-05 | ecosystem: Environmental > Aquatic > Deep subsurface > Groundwater > Contaminated ... | reverse complement strand
GATTAGAGAAATTGGGTTCTTGCTTTGGTTACTGGTAAGTATGCAATTTTGGCAGGAAAAATTCGTGACAGTGAAAATAATGGAAGCGTTGATTAAGACGAAAATATGAGAAACAAAAATAGTAAGGTAAAAATTCTCAAATTGGTGTAAATTTGGGTGGAAATAAGTTATGATACCTACAAAAATGAATTAATTTGACAATGTCAAGTTATAATGTCGGTTGATATATATGCTAGTAAATATATAAGGATGTGCAAACTAAATATATAAAAAAAGATACTCGCGTCTTTATTCAAGGAAGAAAATAATAATAAATAAAAATCGAAGACTGAATACAAAGTTTAAGGATTGAGACTTAATACCTTCTACAAAACAGCAGTTTACGCTCTATTTATATGAGAATCCCTTATTTATGGAGTTTTTCTCTAATTCTTCACGTTTTAATGAACCAGTAGGTATTCATTTCATATCAAAAAATATGCATCTAGTATTACTATGGTCGCATAAAATTTATTTGAATCGAAAATAAGTATCAGATTAATATTTCAAAAGTAAATAGATACAGATAATAAAATAATAACTAAGTTTAGCCGGATAGTTTTAAAAAGCTAAGAGTATAAATTTTGATATATAAAAAGTTCGCATAAAAGAAAAAAATACAAATAGAAGTAGAAAAAGAAAAAAGAAAAAAGAGCACAAAAAATGCTGAATTCAAATTCTCATTGAAACTTTCCTTTTTATTATTAGGACTTACGCGGTTGAACTGAGAAATCAATAGCACTAAGCCTTCAACTGTCTAAAATCCAAATTTAGATCACAGCGTCTATTGTACTTGATTTTGTACCTCAAGTGCGTAAGTCCTAATTATATTAGATTCCATCTGATCATACCGGTTAAAATTATTCAACTCAACCGGCATGGTCAACTACAAACGTAGTGTTACCTTCCACTTTTTCAGAATCCAGACCATTGCCGGTTACTGAAACTTTATACTCTTTCTCGTTTATTTCGGATTTAATCCTGGCTTTGTAGAAATAGTCACCATCCGAGTACCCCAGATAGGTGATTTCAACGTCTTCGTTAGCTGATATTGAGACTGAGGGCTGCTTCTTTAATGCAACTGAAGGAGTAACTTTGATATCCAGGTCTCCGGTATCAATTGTTTTGGGAGTTATCTCGATTTCATAGTTAGGCAGAGAGTTGTCAACTATGATTTCATCGATAATTGATTTTTGATTTCCGTAGAGATCCGTGCATACGGCTTCCACATAAAAATGGTCCCCGTGCGTAATTATGTAACCGCCTGTCCAGGTAACTTCATCAGAAGACGTCAGTTCACCCGAATCGGGAGTACCAAAACCATCTCGAGTGACCAGACAGACAACTGCCTGAAGAGGTATGGTAGAGTTAACAGTAAAGTTTGTGGCATTTTTACAGGGATTGGGGGTAATGTCCAGCAGGATTGCAGGAGTACCGGTATAGACTTTTGTCTGAGTGTCCGGAACTGCGTGTACAGGTTCTTCGTTTCCGGAATTGTCAACGGCTCTTGAACGGAAGTAATAGGTCTGATTCTCCTCTCCGACAAAAGTGGATGAGTTGTCGGTGGTCTTCGGAATCCAGCTTTGCCAGTTAATCCCATCCGTGCTGGCATCTATGGAGTAATAGGCAATTCCTGAAAGATCATCAGTCCCGTTCCAGGAGACATTAAAGGTGTTACTGTTCGTGTAAGCCGGAAGCGGGAGCACAGTTGAAGTCGGGGGAATTGCTTCTACGGTGTTAGATTCTGAAGGATATGAGGAGAGATCTGCAAGAGACTTAAAGGAGATGCTGTCCCACAAGACTTCTACAGGTCTTATTTCTCCATAAGTTTGATTCAAACCGAATGTAAGATTGTTGCTGCCTGCATGCAGAGAAATCGGAACTATAAGATGCTGCCAGTCTTTATTTCCAGTTATTTCTTCTGCCCAGACCGTTGCTCCGTTAACGGTAACATATTTTGCCTGGGCACCTGTTCCGCCGGAGCTTGAATTGGAGGCGCTCTTCACATATGCTGAGAGCAGAACCATAGTGTCTCCTTTACACTCTATGTTTTGAGAAAGTTCTCCATATTCCGGAAGATCGGATAGGTTTCCTTCATATGAATTTGCTATTCTGTATGCAAAGGAAGAACCTATTCCTGAATTGTTCACATATGAGCCTGTAATTTTGTCAGTATTTGAGGTAAATTCCCAGCCTGTTGAAAGCTCCATCTCGCCGTTTTCAATTGCAGGCACTTCAGCGTATTTTTGCGTGTCTATATAATCAATGGCGTTGTTATTTTCTATGTAGAGATGGACGGATCTGTAAGGGAAGTAGTCTGGCTTTTCTTTAAAGAGCGCAAATTCGAGTTTGGACCTGCCATTCTTCAATTTTTCGCGCGTATATGTCATATCCCTCTGCCATTTTTCCCCGTTCTTTAAAAAGACGTCCTTCTCCTCGATTACCTCATCATCAACTTTCATCTGGAGGACATAGTTTACGTCCTGAAGCTCATGGTTTTCAATTCCAACCGTAACAGTAAGAGGGACATCAATCAAGCTCTCCGCGGGATAGCCCTCTGCTTTTCCATCCGGCCCAAGGAGGTAAAGCATTGTGAAAGTTTCCTTTTCTCGAGTTATCTTGGCGTATGCGAGCATTCCACTTGAAATTATTATTGAGCCGATCAGGGCAATTACGAGAGCCTTTTCAATTTCCGGAGGCAATGGCCTCTTTTTTACTTCTGTTTCGGGCTGATACTTTAAACCCTTTGCTTTAGCCTTACTTCGCGACCTGTGAAAACGCCTTTTCTCAGCAGGAAAGGGCTTTGTATCCCCGAATTCATTGTCTTCGGCGGATTCGGAGTTTTCTTCAAGCTCATCGGATTTGAGGTCTTTTATGAACTGTTTGAATGAAAACGAAAACTGCTCATTCTCATCCAGAAGCTTTCGTGTAAAAAGTGCAACTATACTGAAAAACGCAGTTATTCCGATAATAGATATAACAATTGGGGCAGGGCGATATCCCCAGGGAAGCAGACTTATCAAAAATCCATCAAAAACTGTAAGTATAAGACTGAAGCCAACACTCAACGTAAAACGTTCTATCCCACTAATTTCTTTTTTCCCGGGGAAGAGCGCAGATATAAAAGCGTAACCCGGAATAAAAAAGAAAAGAGACAGCGCAAGGGGAATTTTGAAGAAAGTTTCATTGAATGGAGGAATAAGTACAAAGACGGCTCCCAAACACGAGAAAAGGGTGACCGCAAGCAAATCGTCAACATAAACACATTTTTTGAGGGATGGCATTCTATGATGGAGTAATCCATGAAGAGATATAATTGTTTCTATAATAATAGCAGTATTTCAATGAAAAGTCAGGAGTTATAATAATTTAAAAAAGAGATACGTTTTATACAAGAAATATATTTTATATAAAACAATAAAAACAATATTCTTGCAAAAAATTCGTTTCAACAAAACGGGAATTTATCAGAATTATCAGAATCATATGCCAGAAAAGTAAATAGGGTTCTGAAAATAGGGTTCTGAAAAGCAGATTTTTCTGAATCGCACTGAGGAAACTCCAAAAAATATCAATTCGAAAGTTATTTACTTTTTGGGCTACTGTTTAAGAGCATAATACCATTAGTTAAATAAAACCATCAAGTATAAAGGCATCAAGTATAAAGACATCAAGTATAAAACCATCAAGTATAAAGGCATCAAGTATAAAGGTATCAAGTCAGAAATCAGACAGTTGACGGGGACAGAAAAATGGGTTTAGTTGGAGCAGCCGGGTCTACTGAATTTCCTTCAATTATTAATATTTTTTTAGAAGTATTTACAACCAGATATATTTTCTTGATGGAAGGTATAACTTTCCTGATACTTATCCTGTATATTTACATATTTTTCAAAAGCGGCAAATGGATTCTCAAAGGGTATGGCGCACAGGAAATTCAACGAAGTGAAAAATCTCTCTTATATTCTATTCTCGAAGACCTTTCCAGAAAAGCAGAGGTTCAGACTCCGGAACTGTTCAGTTTTAAATCTGAAATCCCTGCAATGTTTACAGTAGGAAGCGGGAGTAAATCCTTTATCACGATTTCAACATCCATGCTGGAGATGTTTAATGAGCTTGAACTGGAAGACTTACTTGCGCATGAAATAGGGCACATAAAAAACAAAGATGTTGGCCTGAACACTGTAACAGCATACCTGGCAGGTTTAATAATGTCCTTCCCAAATTTGATAATGTGGTGCTCGATACTTTCAGGTTTCGGGCAGCCTGAAGACCCGGCCCCCAGGTTCTTCAAGTTTATGGCAACAGCTTTTGCAGCCCCTCCTGCAGCTACCCTCATGCACCTTACAAACCCGGCAAAAAAAGAATTTAAAGCCGACGAAGTTGGCATCAAACTTACCGGAAATCCGCAAACTCTGGCAAAAACTCTTGAGTACCTTGAGAATTACATCCCCCTTCAACCTGTGACCAGCAGGTTCAACCCAGGACATTTTCACCTGTTCAGCACTCACACACAGCAGATAAGAGGGTATCTGTCCGTATTCATATCATTATTTGATACGCATCCCGGAATTGAAGAAAGAGCTGCGAATATTCTTAAACATTCAAACCTCCCCGGAAAAGGCACTTTAAACAGCAAATACGCAAGAGTACCAGGATTCTTTGATTTAAGGAGCTGGAGACTTGCTATGGCAGCGAGCCTAATTTCTTATATGTCGCTCCTTTTCGGAATTATTGTACTTGTAACATTTGCAATAAAAGACTTTAACTTCCTTGTCAATGGAGCCATTGCCGGCGTATACATCGGAGCAGTGCTGCTGCTTATGGGCACTACTGCTCGATTCTCCAGAAGAGGGCATCATTTAAGTAAACTGCCCAGTCACAAAACTAAACTGCCCAGTCACAAAACGATAGTTTCGGGTCCAAAGAAGGTCTTTAAATATTTCATGAAAAAAGGGTGATGTTGTATCCTTAAATTATAGTTCTCACATTAAAAATTGACACTATATAAGTTAAGAAATATGAATTTATATTCTCATATCTAAATTCCTTGACATATAAACGAAAAAAGAACCACGGAAAGCACGGAAAACACGGAAAAAGGAGGAAGGGCACAGTTCTTCCGTGTCTTCCGTGTCTTCTGTGGTTCTCGTTTCTTGCTTGAGTTCTTCCCTGCCCTTTTAAAGTCCCAATAACACTACCTATACATCAATATCATTAAAATAACAAAAATCATAAAGCACAATACTATGAAGCCTATAACAGCTTTAGCTAATTTTTCCATAATCAACCAATCCCCTTACTACTTATTTTAGCCTGATTTCTATTGTCGCACCTGCTGAAAGCAAGATCCAAGTAACTAATTCATCAATTAAATTTTTACATCCCGAATTTTACAATCTTCATTTGCAGTGGGGCTTCATTTCTGGCGGTCTATAAAGTACATGATAAAAGCTGCGACCCCTGCGAATATAATCCAGCCTATGTGGGTATGCACTATCATCATTGTTTCACTCCCGTAAAAATAAGCCGTCAAATAAAGGACAAGGACTCGAAACAGGTTTGAGACATAAGCAATTGCTATACAAAACCCGAGCATCTTGAGAGTTCTGGTACTATCCATATTTTCGATTCTGCTGTATCCGAAGACGATTCCTATTAGAAGGAACATGGAATACAAACCTGAACATGGCCCTCCGATGACCACGGTCATTTCCTCAACACCGCTTACCCGAACGGTTTCCGTAGCAATTACTTCGAGAGGAATTCCTGTCAGACCCAGCATCCGAACGGTTGGGAGAAGTATAAAGTAATGGTCGAACTTGTGCAGGAAATCGATGTTTAAGAAAGCGAACAAAGTATAGAAAATGAGGTACAGCACAACAAAAACAGATGAAATATACATTCCAAAACCGGAGACGCGGACTATATCGATGTTGCGCAGCTGGGTGCCCACAAGAGAGAGCCCGAAGAATACTGTCATGACGTCCAGAGTCCCAAGTTCTCCCCCTTTTTTGAGATTCCAATACAGGTCAGCAAGTACTATGAAAATTCCCAAAGCAAGCCGGGTCTTTGACGTTTTCAATAAGCCTGATTCATTCAGATATTTAAAATTAATTCTTGTCAGCAAAAATACCGAACCCAGAAAGAGCAAAACTCCAACAGCAGTTGAACCCTCACTTATTTCGACAGCCATTCCGGTAAACATCGCGAGCACAAGCAAAATAAGAACAAGGTTTTTGTTTTCGTTTGCCATTAAGAACTCTCATTTTTATACTTATCTATCTTTTTTAGATGAATCCTTTTAAATTTTACCCTCAGAAAGGCTGAGATATGAACCTCATTACCTGAATAATGCTCAGAATCTGAAAAACAAAGAGGGAAATAAGGAAAAGAGAATTACTTTTTTAAAATTCTGACATATAAAAACACAAACTAAATATACTATATTTGAAATTAGTGGCATATTAACAATTAAGTTTGTAAAATGAATAAAAATACTGAAAATAAATGTTCACACTGTCACATTTATATATATTATAATTGAGTTAAATATTCGAGTTAATACTCAAGTTAACAGTCAATAATGCTCAGCTAATCCGCTGGAAAAGACGGACAACCGCATGAATAATCGCATGAACAACCGCACAGCGGTCCTCATGTAAAAAATGGAATCGGGGAAAGAAATTGAGGGATTTTACCTTAAAAAAATACGAGTCTCTTTTACAGGCGATCAAAAGCACAGGTTACCCTGTAAATACCGTACTTGATTTTCTTACTCGCCCGCCCGAAAGATGCATCATCCTCAGACACGACGTTGACCGCGCAGTCAACCGGAATCTGGAGATGGCAAAACTCGAGCACAGGTACGGAATAAAATCAACCTATTATTTCAGGCACATCGAAGAGACTTTTAAACCCGAAATCATTCTCCTGATGGCAGAAATGGGACATGAGATAGGCTTTCACTACGAAGTGATGGACAAAGCAAACGGAAACCCGGAAAAAGCAATCGAGATCTTCAAACATGAACTGGAAGACCTCAGAAAAGTTACCGAAAACGTCACCGAGATCCGCACCGTATGCATGCACGGAAACCCCCTCAAACCCTGGTCAAATCGGGACCTCTGGAAGAAGTACGATTTCAGGGACTTCGGAATTGTAGGAGAGCCTTATTTTTCCATAGATTATAATAAAGTGCTTTACCTGACCGACACCGGAAGAACCTGGGCAGACCGGAAAATCAGGGTAAAGGATACTATTGACAAATCCGACAGATCCGGAATCAATGCAAGCAAAGGCCTTGCAGATATGGGCCTTAAAGACACTGTCCTTAAATCCATTTCTTCTACCGACGATGTAATCCAGCTAATCCGGAGCCAGAAAGTTCCCCAGATCTGCCTGCTCGTGCACCCTAACAGGTGGTGCGAAGATTTTGGCGGCTGGACAAAAGAACTGCTGTTCCAGAATATAAAAAATGTAGGGAAGGCTGGAATTGTGTGGTACAGAAGCAGGACCCAAAAACAAAATACAATAACTGCGGGGCTTTACAGTGATTGAAATTACGGATTCTATTGACCGGGAAAAATGGGAGAACTTTGTATCCAGCCATCCGCAGGGCAATATCTTTCAGAGCAGTTACATGGCAGACATATACAGGTCAGCTAAAAACTACGAACCAGTTTCCCTGGCTGCAGTCGAATCAGAAGCTTCAGGAGGAAAAGCCGGAAACTGCGAAATTCTTGCAGTCCTGCAGGCAGTAATTATAAGAGACGCCCCCGGCCTGGTAGGTTCAATCTCCTCAAGATCAATAATCAACGGCGGTCCTCTCTTTGTTGAAGGAGAAAAAGGACTTGAAGCCCTTGTGAAGCTGCTCAATTTTTACGAGAAGTTTCTGCACAACCAGGCAATCTACACCCAGATCCGCAACTTCTGGGACACTGAAAATTCAAAAAACGCCCTGGACTCTCTGGGATACCAGTACGAGCCCCACTTAAATTACCTGATAGACCTCAACCGCCCTGCCAAAGAAATCTGGGGAGACATTCACAAACCCCGCAGAAAAGGAATAAACAGAGCTGAAAAAGTCGGAATTCAGGTTAGAAAAATCGAAACCCGAGACGAAATAAAAGATTGTTACAAGGTAATGGAGGAGACCTATAAAAACGTAAGACTCCCCCTTGCAGACGTCTCTCTTCTCGAAAGTGCCTACGATAAACTTTCCGGCCCCGGACTTATAGATTTCTACCTTGCAACCCTGGACAACGAAGTTGTAGGCTCAAGAGTAGTCCTGAAGTACAAAGGCCTGGTGCACGACTGGTACGCAGGCTCAAAACAGGAAATAAACTACGTAAACGAAGCCGTTGTCTGGCACATGCTCTCGGAATACGCAGGCAAAGAAAAAGTTTTCGACTTCGGAGGAGCAGGCCACCCTGACAAGCCCTACGGAGTAAGGGAATTCAAAAAACGCTTTGGCGGCGAAGAAGTCAACCACGGGCGATATAAAAAGACCCACAACAAGGCTAGAGAAGAAATCATGAAGTCTGGGTTAAAAATTTACAAAACTGTTGGAAAATACGTAAACATAGGAATCTGATTCTTAAAAACAGTCACCTCGTTAGAGAGTGATAGAGAAAGTGTTAGAGAGTTTTAGAGAGTAATATCCATGAATTCTATTAAACCAGATCCAATGCTGATTCCACGATTCAACATAGATTACGGCATGAAAGATTTCATACACTCTCTGACAAATCTTAAAACCGAAGCAAATACCACACAGTTAACAGAACTGTTTTACAACTCATCAATTGAATATACAAACAGCGGAAGAACTTCCCTTTATGTGATCCTCAAGGCTCTGAACCTGCAAGCAAAATCAAATGTCGGAGTGCCACTCTATTGCTGTCCCAGCGTGTTTGACGCCATAGTCCAGGCTGGCCACAGACCGCTCTTTCTTGACATAGATCCTGAAAACTATACATTAAGTCCTGAGCATCTTGAAGAGAAAATTGACGAAATCGAAGCTCTGATTGCGATACACACTTTCGGAAGACCTGCAGACCTCGATAAAATACAAAAAATTGCAGGCGAAAAGCCAGTTATCGAAGATTGTGCTCATGCCCTTTTAAGCAAATATAAAGGAAAACTGGCAGGAACGATTGCAACTGCAGGATTCTTCAGTTTCCGAACCGGAAAATACATTTCAGCCGGAGAAGGCGGAATGGTAACCACCAGAAATCCAGAGCTTGCAGAAAACGTAAAAAAAGAGATCCAGAAGCTGCCAGAACCTTCAGACACCGATGAAATCAAACACACAGTGAAAACCTATGCACGTTCTACATTATATCACAGGCCCTTGTTTGGACTGGTTTCGTTGCCACTGGGAAGCCGGATTGAAGATAAAGTTGACCTGATGAATAAATACTCTTTCAAAACTACAAAAATTCGAAATACTGATCTGCAGGTTGTTGCTAAAAAGCTGCATAGTTTCCAGGACAAAGTAGAACGGCAGAGAAAAAATTCTCAATATTTGCTTGAAAACCTGGAAGGCACTGGCCTAAAATTACCCTTCGAAACTAAAGATACTTACTGCAACTATTACCTTTTTCCGGTACAGGTGAATGGTCTATCAAAGAGAGATGAAATTGGTGAGTCCCTAAGAAAAAGAGGAATAGATACAGCCAAACTCTTTAGCAAGACACCTGAAATAGCGAAAAAGAATTACGGGTATAAAGAAGGATGCCCAAATACCGAAAGAGTTGCAGAAAACATACTTGTTATACCTAATCATTTTACTCTTAGCAAAAAAGAACTCGACCAGATAGTAGATGCAATAAAAATGACAGGGTGAGTTAAGGATTGAGGGTTTTGTTTGATGTGGGACATCCGACAGATGTCAATGTATTCAGGAATGTCATAAAAAAATTAGAAAAAGAAGGACATTCGACAAAAGTAACGGCAAGAGATAAAGAAAATACTGTTGAGTTACTTAAAACCTATGGCCTGGATTATGAAGTTAGCCCGCACTATAAAGGTATGCTGAACAAAGCTCTGGGGCTTCCAAGAGCCGATTATTTTGTATATAAGGTAGCAAAGGAATTCTCTCCCGATGTATTTGTTAGTGCAGGAACACCCTATGCTGCACAGGTCAGCAAAATGCTAGGAAAACCCCATATCGCATTTCCAAACACTGAGCATGCCAAACTTGCCATATATTTAAGTAAACCATTCACTGACCTGATATGCACTCCTACTTTTTTTAAAAGAGACTTTGGCAAAAAGCAGACCCGTTTCAATAGCTTCAACGAGCTAACCTATCTCCACCCCAACTATTTCACTCCTGATGAGAGTATTGTAGAAGATTTGGGACTTCAGAAAGACAACTACGTTCTCATCAGATTTTCAGCTCTGGATTCCCATCACGACCTCTCAGCAAAGGGATTTGATTTCAAAGACGAGAACGAAGTACTCGAATTCATAGAAAAAATCGAAGAATTCCAGAGAGTAGTTATTACTTCCGAAGTTAAAATGGGAAGTAAATTCGAAAAATATAAACTGAATGTACCTTCTGACAAATGGCACGATTTTCTCTACTATGCAACTATGTACATTGGAGAGGGAGCAAAAACCGCCTCTGAAGGTGCTATACTGGGAGTTCCTGCCATATATGTATCTAACACAAGAAGAGGATATCTCGATGAGCTTGAAGAAAGATACGATATGGCATACACAATTCCTAATAAAGATGAGGCACTCAATAAAGCGATATCTCTACTAAAAGAGGATAATTTAAAAGGAAAATGGCGGTCTAAGAGAGAAAAGATGTTAGAAGATAAAACAGATACTGTTGAGTATATAATTAAGACTATTAAAAAATATGGTGAAGAGAATATTGCCTGATATATGCGGAAAAGAGGCAAAAAACTGTCTCTTAAAATATAGACTTAGAATAATTACTGTATACTTTTAATAAGAAAATACACCTTGCTGATTTTAAAGAAAAAAATATGTCAAAATTACAATTATAAATGGGGTTAGAAAGTGATAGTTGGAATACATCAACCAAATTACTTGCCATATCTCGGTTTTTTTGATAAGCTGAGAAAATCTGATGTATTCGTTATCTATGATGATGCACAGTTCAGCAAAGGGGATTTTCAACACCGAAACAGAATAAGAATATACCATGGGTGGAAATGGCTTACTGTTCCTGTTGAAAAGAAACACATTCCAATTAATCAAATAAAAACAAAAAATGAAATCGAAATAGAAGGTACAACTTGGCAGGAAGCGCATTTAAAAGAAATACACGATAATTACAAAAAAGCCCCTTATTATCCAAATTTTGAAAAAGACATTCGCAGGATCTATGAGCAGGAATACGATACGCTGATCGATATAAACCTGAAGCTAATCGAGTTTCTGATGAAAGCATTTGAGATTAATACTGAGATTGTCTATTCCAGTGAATTCGGATTCATTTCCAAGTCAACAGAGAGACTTGTAGATCTTGTAAGTGCAGTTGGCGGAGATGTTTACCTTTCAGGTCCTATGGGTAAGGACTACCTCAATCTGCAACTATTCGAGGAAAAAGACATAGAGGTTGCTTTTCAGGATTTCAAACATCCAGTTTATCAGCAACAGTACGACGGGTTTGAACCATATATGTCAGCCATAGATGCATTATTTAATAGCGGGAGACCCCCAGAATGAATATAAAAAAGTTAACAAAAGAGATGTTGCTAGAAAATATAGGAGCATTAACAGAAATAGATTCTGTAATAAAAACAGATGAACGTTGGGGGCATGAAAATTTTTTAGTAGAACTTAATGGGAAATGGGATAACAGTTATGTTGCTTTAAAAGAGGACATTATTGCTGGGTTTATAATATGTTCTAAAAAAAATGAAAGTACATTACATATTCACAGATTTGCTGTAAGAGAAGAATTCCAACATATGGGAGTAGGAACACAATTAATCACAAAAGTGATCGGTTCCACAAGCAGCAAGATAAATCGTATTACATTAAAAGTAAAAGCAGACAATAATGTAGTCCAGAATTTTTATACTAAATTAGGATTTAAATATATAAATTCAGAGGATAAAAATTATGTTTATGAGAGGTTATTAAGATGAAAAAAATTCTTGCAGTAAGCGCTCATCCCGACGATATGGAACTCGAATCTGGAGGCACGATTGCGAAGTTTGCAAGAAAAGGATATGATGTGTATCATCTCATTTTAACTTCTGGATATAAGGATAGCGTTAGTGTTTCAGTAAAACAAAGAAAAGATGAAGCTGAAGAAGTAGCAAATATTTTGGGGATAAAAGAGGTTATATTTTTCGATTATCAAGATACTGAGTTATCAGCGAATGGTGAAGTTATTTCCCAGGTAGATAAATTAGTAGATAAAATAAAACCTGATGTTTGTATTTCCCACCATCCTTTTGACTCCCATCAAGACCACAAAGCTGCGTCTGAAATTATGTTTGCAGTTTGCCGTCAAGGACGGGTTAAAAATTTACTGAGTGGTTCTCCGTTGCCGTACCGTCCGAATGTTTTTGCCTTTAGACCTCAATTTTTTGTTGATGTAACAGAAACTATTGACATTAAACTGAATGCAATAAGAGCTTATAAAAGCCAGTATGAAAAATTTGGCGGTGAAAAGTTAATCGAATGCATAAATGCTATGGCAAAAAATTACGGCTGGGCAATGGGATACAACTATGCCGAATGTTTTGAAGTAATAAGAATGGATGATAGTTTATGGTTATGACAAACTATATACTTGTAACTCCATGCAAAAATGAAGAAGAAAGTCTACCAAAACTCACAAAGTCAGTTGTTAATCAAACTATACAGCCTAAGCTTTGGGTAATTGTAGATGATGGAAGCACGGATAAAACACCAAATATATTAAAGGAAATTATTGAAAAGTATGATTGGATAAAAACTATCAGGTTGAATGAAGCACCCAGAGATCTGGGAATACATGTTTCTCATGTATATAGGCAAGGATTTGATTACGCTATACAGTATTGTCTAGATCATAGTATTAATTATAGTTATGTTGGAGTTGTTGATGCAGATATAATTCTTGAAAATAATTATTTTGAAGCTTTAATATATGAATTTGAGAAAAATTCTAAGCTTGGGATTTGTAGTGGTCGCATAGGGAACATTGTGGATGGAAAAGTTCTCTGGAGCGATTTTAGGAATGATTTGCCTAGTGGAGGCGCACGTCTATGGATAAAAGAATGTTTCGAAGAAACAGATAGATATCTTTTAACATGTAGCCCAGATAGCGTTTCAAATGTTAAAGCAAAAATCAAAGGCTGGGAAACAAGACAATATGAGAATATCAGTGCAGTTTCCACAAGACCATATGCAAGTGCTCAAGGACAATGGATAGGATACAAAAAACTGGGATCTAATAATTACTTCATTGGATATACAAAACTACATGTTTTGCTAAAAGGAATGAGTCTCTTCTATAGTAAAAAGGGTTACTTTAAAACTGGAATTGGACTCGCATACATATATGGGTACTTTATAAGTTATATAAAAAAAGGACCAAGAATAAACGATAAAGAAGTTCTCAACTATTACGATAAAAGGCTGGGAAACATACTATGCTCAAAGTTGAAGTTTCAAAGAAAAACAAGGTAATCCTTCTTGCATTGCTATTGATACAGAACATAGTAATAAGGATTCCTTCAATCCCTCACGAAAAAGGATTTGACTCCTTCTTTATACATTCTCTTGCTAATTCAATTACCGCCTTTGGGCAAGCAAACTGGTGGGTAAACTGGTTTTCAATTTCGGGACTATATCCTTATTCTTACGCTAGTGTTTTACCATTTTCACTTTCAGGTTTTTCACAACTTATTGGTTTAACTGGCATATATATGGAGAAATCTATATTATTATATTCGATACTAATAGGCTTACTTAGTGTATTTACAGCATACGTGTTAGCAGGATATATCTACGAAGATTTTTTATTTAAATATTTGACGGCATTTTTTTTCTCCACTTCTCAAGGTATATTAGTTTTTAGTACATGGGAAATAAGCTCAAGAGGACTGTTTTTAATTTTGCTGCCTTTATTTATTTTTATATTATTAAGTAAAATTGGAAACTCAAAGAAAATAGCTCTTTTACTTATATGCGGAGTATTTCTTTCTGCTACACATCACTATTTTTATTTTTTAGTTCCTTTTACAACTATATATTTGGTTTTATTGTTATTTTCAAAAATATTTCCAAATAAAATAAAATATAAAAATAGCCATTATAATAGTAATTATCTCTATATTATTGGACTAGTAACAGTTGGCTTGATACCTTTTGTTACGAAGTCCATGATAAAGTCAGGATCTCGATATAGCTGGATTATTGATATGTTAATTATGAACACTAGATATATTGGACCATTAATCGTTTTTGCGATCTCTGGAATGACCTATTTGATACTCAAGAAAAATAAAAAAATAGAAGAGTGGTATATTCTAATTGTAATGCTAGTATTAATTCCATTTAACTATAATGACATTTATGGAACTTTTATCATTCTATTATACTTAATTATCTTTACATCGGTTGCTTTCAGAAACCTATTAGATGCATCTCATAAGTCCACTATATATAAATTATGTATTATAGTTCTGATACTGGCGTTTACAACATTTTCATCATATTACAACCATGAAAGAACAAAAGATAATTTAGGTGATAGTTGGTTCATGCAAGATTCTACTTATTCTGCAAGTGTGTGGTCGAATAAATATATTCCAGAAAACACACATGGTTTTGGAATTGGAGAATCTAACCGACTCTTCTCTGCATCAAATGGGCACCCGATTATGCCAATAGGAGGGGCTTCAGATTTAGCCTACGGATTTTTTGATAGATCAGAAATAGAAGTAGTTAAAATTAGCCCCAAGTCTGCACACTTTTATTTTGAAGGCCCTTATTCGGTTGAAAACGAAACAAATATTCCAGGGAAAATAGGATGGATACTAGAGAATGATATTGATCATAAAAGCGTGAAATCAATTTTAGATGGTTACGATCTTTCCTATTTTATAATGCCGTCAACACATTCAGGATTAGGAATTCAATCTATAAGATCAAAAAAGAGTTCTATATTTGATGATGGAGGAATTAGTATATGGATAATCGATTGATAAATACTTATGTTACTTTTTCCGACTCAGTACCAAAATCCAGTGATGAACGTAAAATTAAAAATCACTAGATTTTGTAATTGGTTATATCCTGTGAACGTGTCCTCTTGATTGAAGTCTTTAGATACCGAATATTGAGTTTGATTGAAGAAAGAATTCTTCCTGCAAATTCAGTGTTTCAATCGAAAAATGCAAAAATCACTAGATTTTGGACCAGAGTCCTTTTTCCTCTAGAATAATACTGGCTCTTCGCTATTTTGTGTGGGTAACTTATATTTCGCTCCTAAATGTTGAAGTAGTATGTATAAAATGTCGGAACAGTTGTTGTTGAAAATCACATTCAGGCGTGATGTTTCTTTATTTAATCTGAATACTTTCTAACTAAGCAATTATTTTCAACCAATACAAAACAGCGAAGAGCCATAATACTAATTTAAGGAGGCAACGTTTTTAAGGCATAACTTTACTTAAGAAGTGATTATCAAATTAGCTACTATTTTGTATATAGTTTGAGATTTTAGAACCATTCTCTTAGTTTTTAAGATATGTTTAAATAAAGTATATTAGTTTAATATAGCTAACTATTAAACCCGAAAAATGGATAAGGATATATGTCTCTAGCAAAAAGAACAATTCATGGAGCCGCATGGGTTACTTTATCCACAGTTATCGCAAAGCTTACTGATTTTTTAACTAAAATCTTACTTGCTAGATTATTAGTTCCAGAAGATTTTGGTACTCTTGCTATAGGATTACTAATAATAAATTCCATGGATATACTTAAAGATCTTGGTTTTGGGAATGCACTTATATATAGAAAAAAGGACACAGACTATAACGATGCAGCAAACACCGCTTTTCTCTTAATTCCTGTGACTGCATTCACACTATTTATAATTGCTTACTTTTTAGCCCACAAGGTTGCCCTATTTTTTAATAATGTAGAATCTGAACCTGTAATTAAAATACTTGCATTAACTTTTCTTATATCTTCATTTGGGACTGTACCATCCATGTTGCTTGAAAAAGAACTTGAATTTAAAAGGAAATTAGTACCAGAAACAATACCAAAACTTGGATATTCCTTGGTTACTATCTTCCTTGCAATATATGGATTTGGAGTTTGGAGTCTCGTATTTGGGCAAATTATCTCTTCTATTTTAAGCGTCGTACTTACTTGGATGGTATCAGATTGGAAACCTTCTTTCAAATTTAGCAAGAGAATGGCGCTTGAATTGTTTGAATATGGAAAACATGTTATGAACGCAGGTATCCTGATATTTATTATAATGAATATCGATAATGTAATAGTAGGAAAATTGCTTGGAGCAGAGTCACTGGGATTTTACATGATGGCTTTCACAATTTCTAATATGCCAGCTACACAAATCACATTTTTAATTGGAAGAGTAATGTTTCCAACTTATTCAAAACTTCAGGATGATAAAATTGCCTTAAAAAAAGCATACATAAAAACTCTGAGGTTTGTTTCGATGCTAACTATTCCAGCGTCTCTAGGGATACTAATTATTGCTCCAGAGTTTGTGTCAGTAGTTTTAAAAGATAAATGGTTACCAGCAGTTCCGGCAATTCAAATTTTATGTATTTTTGGGTTGCTGCGATCTATAGCAGCAACATTTGGTCCTCTATATCAAGCAACAGGTAAACCAAAGATACTATTAAATTTTTCTTTTTTACAATTAACATTATTGACCTTTTTTATTTTGCCATTAACAAAGAATTTTGGAATTTTTGGGACAGGCTTAGCGACTACTTTATCCTTGCTGATTGTCATATTTATTCATTTTATAGAAGCGGGTAAAATAATAGATGAAACTCCAATATCTATATTTAAAACACTATTTGTTCCAATTTTAAACTCTATCTTAATGCTTATAGGTATTATATGTTTAAAATATATATATAGCATAAATTCATTTCAATCATTTCTTGTATCAATATTTATAGGCATAATCATATATTTAATACTGAATATATTTAATAATAAAAAGTACTTAGAAAGTATCATGGAAACAATTAATTTGTAAAAGATGAAGGGTCGTGTCCATGAGTTATTGATCAATTCCGAAAAAGCGAGTACATCTCCCGTATTTGAGAAAAATATAGAGAGATTCTTATGCTTACGATTTTCTATAACTCAGACCCACAACCAAATGAAGATTACTCTGAAAAAGAAGGAAGGCTCTTCAAAGTTTCTTAGAATGTTAGTATCAGTTAACAGAGGAAGACGATCACAACCTTGAAAATGAGCTCATCCAGAAATTCAAAATTTATTTTAGATCTCATCTTTTAAATAATCAATCGAATTTCCAACAATGAAAGAAGTTTTAGAAAACATTTTAATAGTTACGAGTGAATAGATCTTGTACAAGCTCTATAAGCGAAAAAATGATACCAAAGGCTTGAAAAAAATTGAATATAGTAAGAATCTTACTCTGCTCGATTTTGAATTCATTTTAAGAAAACAGCTGAGAATATTTCTTTATTTTTTGAATTGATTTTTTGAATAAATATCTTAGCTAAAGTTTTATGTAAATACGTAGCTGCTATAGCTAAAAAAAGTACAATAGTGAATTTTATTATAAATGAGTTTGTCCAAATAGGTCTAAAAAATATCGAAAAATCCCATATATAAATAAAAAGAATATGCCATAAATATATCCAGATTGACGAAGAACTCACAAAAGAATGAATACTATTATTGAAAATTTTAGGTGCAGTATTATTTAACAATAAATATAAAGAGAGTAAGGCAAATAGAGAGTATGAGAGATAATAGACTCTTGGTGGGTATTTGTACTGTTGAGTTGGAACAAAATGAGTAGAATAATTTAGGATAGTTTCCACCATAAATACAACTAACGAAATTATTGTTAATAGAAATATTGACTTATTATCCAAGTTTGGCAATCTTAATCCAAACCCGAATAAACAACCATAGGGTAATAAATAGAATAAGAAGTATTTGATTATCAAATCTAGAACATAAATTTCAGTTCCACGATAGAAAAAATATATTAATTCATAAAAAAAATAAATAGTTAGTAGTATGATAAAATATTCTATATCCCTATCAATTTTTTCATTTAATTCGCTCAAAAAAGGAGCAATAAGAGCCACTAATATAAACACACGAATGACCCATACGTAACCTATTCCAGAAATTAGGGCAAAGCTTGAAACTATTGTTTTTTGTGAAAAAGGATACATCCGCCCGCTAATCAAAGTAAATAAATATATTAAAGTAAAAAAGAAAAAGAGAAAGAACCACGTGGGTGCTACTAATCTGAAAATTCTTTTCTTAACATAATTTCCATATGATAACTGCTTATTAGATGCAGATATGCCAAAAACCGCACCAGACACTATTACCATTAAAGGTACATCAAAATTTCTAATTTGAAATAAAATGTCTGGTGGACTTGTGTGTGCTAAAATAATGCATATCAAACCTATAGTCCTTAAAGAATCAAAATTAATATTTCTTGAGTTAGAATATAATCTCGAGATCATTGACGAATTTTCCACCAATTATAATTAAAAATTAAAGTGATACCAAGTCCTTAAATTGGAAAAACTTTTAAATATTATGACTTTAGTGCTGATAGCTTTGATCGCATAAATATTTAACTTACTCAGAATTATTTGTCCTAAAAGTTTATATTATTTATATTATTAATTTTTTTCGAAGATTCTTAACTTTTTAGTGGAAAAACAATTATAAAATATATAGTACTATTCAATAATTTGACAAGCTAATTTTCGAATCAAACTGTTTAAGTTTAAAAGAACTGAAAATGCCACTTTTAATAATACTTTTTAATTGATAAAATATTAGGATGTATTTTCTTAAATATATATTTTTGGCTCTTCGCTATTTTGTGTGGGTAACTTATATTTCGCTCCTAAATGTTGAAGTAGTATGTATAAAATGTCGGAACAGTTGTTGTTGAAAATCACATTCAAGCGTGATGTTTCTTTATTTAATCTGAATACTTTCTAACTAAGGAATAACACATATATAATTTCAAATATTCCTCTTACCTTCTATAATGCTTGTTAAAAGCTGTTACAAATGA
>Ga0074193_1002138_pt1 | contig 19344 bp, 9 predicted proteins | sample EPASupsiteHSE605_FD_64523 | JGI IMG/M metagenome (GOLD analysis project Ga0074193, IMG submission 64523) | Bioremediated contaminated groundwater from EPA Superfund site, New Mexico - Sample HSE6-05 | ecosystem: Environmental > Aquatic > Deep subsurface > Groundwater > Contaminated ... | reverse complement strand
AGGTAAACTTCTGACTTTCGTCTGCAAGAAAACATCGCTGACCCGAATGTTTGCAGGCATGAGTTACATAGCCGTGTACCATTACTTTTTTACCTACCAGCGCTTCGGCATTAAGTAATAAACTATCCAGTGAATACGGATTAACTTCTTTCACTTCAATTTTCTGGGAAGTGCCGGCTACTCCTGCTTGATTAGACTCTTTTTGGTTGCAAGAGATGACAAGTAAAGCCATCGCGATCGATAAAATAATACTTTTTTTCATGATTCTAAATCTTATAGTTAACAATACAAAACCAGAAGAGGTCAAATATAACTATTTTTAGTTATATTACTTCATTGAAAGGTGATATTGAAATTATTTACTTATAACGTAACTTGTATGTCCAAATATATTATATATTTGATAAATTATTTATTTGAAAAGTAATACCTAATTATTGCAATGAAAAATATAAATGAAATTGATTGTCAGGAATCAGAACTACAAAAAGAAGAGAAAAGCACCCCCAATAATTATACTAAGAAATTAGCACCCTCTTATTTGAAGCGAACAGGATTTTTTATGTTTTTATTTTTGTGCTCCGGATGGTTATTGTTTGCGCAAGATGTTAATCAAGCTATGTTATATCCGGATTATCAGCAGGGAGTTGTTTATTTTAAGGATGGGAGGCGTAGTTCTGTTTTATTGAATTACAATACGGAGGTCGAAGAAATGTTGTATAAAAAGGATAGTATTGCATGGGCTATTGCTAATCCGTCCGAAATAGCCGCGATAGACATTCAAGGCGATAAATTTGTCTATTTTAAAAGGAAGGTATTTTATCAGCTAGTTGAAACGGGCCTCGGAACGTTGTATATTGAATGGAAATCTGTAGTTGTTTCGCAAGGTAAAGCTTCCGGGTACGGAGGATATTCTTCTACCGCTGCCATTTCCAATTATTCCTCTATTAGGGAAGGGGGAACAATAACAAAATTAAGTCCCAATGAAAAATTTGCTATACAGCCGGGAAATCGTTACTGGATCAAAAATAAAAAAGGGAAATATATGAACGTCACAACACTTCCTTTGATACAAAAGAATTTTCCAGAGAAAGATATTAAAACTTATTGTCAGAAACATAATCTAGACTGTACGAAGCCATCAGACATGAAACGGATAATGGCTTATTGTTTTCAGTAAAACATATTTTTTTGATCGCTTATAACCACGGGTTTAGCTTTTTTTGGCTTATCTTTGCATTGTAATGCATTTTACGTATGCCATGAAAAAACTATTTATAATCTTCTGCCTGCTCTTTTTTTCTTTTTCTACTTATTGTGTATATTTTAAGCATATTGGGATGAACGAGGGATTGTCTCAACTCTCTGTCATGTCAATTTATCAAGATGAGCTGGGGCGTATGTGGTTCGGAACGCAGGAGGGTTTGAGTATGTACAATGGAGAACATACGGTTTCTTTTAAACCTTCATGGTCTGATAAGCCCGACATTCAAACCAATTCTAATTTGTTAGGAAATAGTAATTTCCCCCTAGATGGAGATAAAAAAGGAAGTCTTTATATTGTATCAGACGGTTCGCTTATCCGATATGATTTTCGTTCAGAGAAGTTTCATCGTCTTGTCTCCGGTAATGTTAAGACTGTAACATTCCAGAATAACAAAATCTGGTTTGGTATTTCAGATTCGGTTTGTATTTGGAATTCACAATCTAATAAAGCCGAATTCGTTTTGAAATTGGGAGATAGTTTTGCGCAAAAGATATTTATTGATTCTAACAAGAGGCTGTGGGTCGGTTCTGTTAAGGGCCTTTTTTTGTTTAAGAAAAACAGGCAATTGGAATGCATCATTCCCAATGAAGATATATATGAGATCTTTGAGGACTCGAAAGGCAACCTATGGATTTCAACCAGGGAAAATGGCATGTATAAAAGAGATGTAAGCGGGCGGATTGTAAAATTTATGCAAGAAGGGAACAATTCTAATTCTATTTCAAGCAATCATATACGCAGCTTTGCAGAAGATAATTTTGGGAATATCTGGATTGGGACTTTTACTGGGTTGAATAAATATAATCCTCAAACGAACACCTTTAAGCTTTATAGCAAAGATGCTTTACCAGGAAGTCTTACTCATTCATCCGTCTTTTCAACATATAAGGATAATCAGGGAAGTTTGTGGATCGGGACTTATTATGGAGGTGTTCATTATTTTAATCCGGAAACCGATATATTTACTTTTTACTCGGCTCAGGTTAGCCGTGACGAATGTCTTAGTTATCCCTTTGTTGGACACATGGTTGAGGATAAAAATAATAATATCTGGATTTGTACCGAGGGTGGTGGTCTTAATTTTTTTGATCGCAAGACCAAACGCTTTACTTATTTTAAAGCAAGTACTACAAAGAATTCAATTGCTCATGATAATTTGAAAGGGATATGCTACAGCAATAAACGTAACAAATTATATATAGGAACACATACGGGAGGGCTTTCCATTTATGATATAACGCGTAGTACTTTTCGTAATTTGAAAAAAGAAAGTCCTTCTTTTAGAAATCTGGCTGGCGATGTAATTAACCAGGTTGTTCTCTATAAAGATAAATATCTTATTATGCTCACCCGTAAAGGTGTTCTTAAGATGTCTTTGGACACAGAACAGGTATCGCCTTTGTTTGAATCCGGCACTAATTATCCGTGTGTAAATTTTGCGGTAGACTCGAAAGATAATATTTGGTTAGGTTATGCCCAAGGAATCCGCAGGATAAGCTTAAAAGATGAAAAGGATCAGACTGTTTATCCTATTGGTCAGAAAGGGCTAGGTAGATTTGGCATTACAAAAGTATTTGAAGACAGGTCGGGGCGTATGTTTTTTGGGAGTCATGGTTCTGGAGTATTCTCTCTGGATCAGAAAACAGGCACTTTTACCGGATATTCGGTCGAGAACGATTTGCTTCGAAGTAATTACTGCTACGATATTGTGCAATCAATACAAGGTTACCTGATCATTTCAGGAGATAAAGGGATATCTTTTCTGAATCCGGACAAGAAGATTTTAAAAGCGGCCGAATTGGGAACGGCTCTTCCTATTTCTGGAATTAACGATGGCTGTGGAATGCTGGTTTGTCATAACGGTGAAATTTTTGTTGGTGGAACTGATGGTGCTACGTCTTTTTTTGAACAAGATTTGTTCTTGAAATCTAAAGATTATAAATTATATTTTTCTGAACTCTTTATAAACAATGAGTTGGTACATCCGGGAGGACCTGCAAAAGCGATCAATCAATCGCTGCCTTACACAACAAATATTGTATTGAAACATAATCAGAACAACCTGACTATTTCTTTTGCATCCAATAATTATGTAAATACACTTAGCAAAACAACTTACGAGTATATGTTGGAAGGGTTTGATGAGAAATGGATTCCCGGTAATAATAAGCGTATTTCTTATACAAACCTAAGTCCGGGTAAATATACACTCCATGTGCGCGAAAAACAATATGACCCTGCCTCATTACCAAAATCCATTAAAATGGATGTTATTATCAAATCGCCCATTTATGCGACACCGTTTTCGTATGCTCTTTATATTTTCATTATTGTTAGCATTCTCTATTTATTTTACCGCTTCAAACATTCTCAGCTGTTGCTTCAAACTTCTTTAGCATACGAAAGGAAAGAAAAAGAGAAGATAGAAGAACTTAATCAGGCGAAGCTCCAGTTCTTTTCCAATATATCGCATGAGTTCCGTACTCCTCTAACTCTTGTAATAGCGCAGATGGAACTTCTTCTGCAGAGTAACAGTCTTGCTCCATCGATTTACAGCAAATTGCTGAAGATTTATAAAAATGCCAGCCAGATGCTGAATCTTATCAGTGAATTATTAGATTTCCGCAAGCTGGAACAAGGTCATATTACCTTGAAAGTAACCGAAAGTAATATCATCGATTTTATTAGGGAGATACATCTTTCCTTTTATGAGTATGCTAATAACAGAAGCATCGACTATCAGTTTCACTCCGATCTTGATTCAGTTAAATGCTGGTATGATCCGAAACAACTGCAGAAGGTTTTCTTTAATTTGCTTAACAATGCGTTTAAATTTACAAAAACGAACGGAAGCATCGAAGTCGTGGTAGAAGATACGGAAACCGAGGTTATCGTAAAAGTGATGGATAGCGGTATCGGAATTAACAAAGACAACCTGGAAAGGGTTTTCGAAAGGTTCTATCAGGAGGACAATGGATCGAAATCTTCTTCGGGTACTGGCATTGGACTTTCGCTTTCAAAAAGCATTGTGGAATTGCATCATGGTTGCATTTCGGCAGAAAGCAGACCTGGATATGGCAGTATTTTTATTGTCAGATTAAGAAAAGGAAAAGAACATTTTACAGAGAAAGAGTGTGCTTGTGAAGTTGAAGATAAGAGTGAATCTATAGTATACGACTCAATACAACAGTTATCCATGTCCGATGAAACCTTAGGAATAACTGAAATATTGAAAGGAGAAGAGGGAGCACAGCATCGTATACTGATTGTGGAAGATAATGACGAGCTTTTGCAGGTGCTCGTTTCGTTGTTCTCGGGAATGTATAAAGTTTCTGTTGCACGTGATGGAAAAGAAGGTTTGAAGAAAGCAGCGGAAGAAATGCCGGATATCATACTCAGCGACATAATGATGCCGGAGATGTCCGGAACAGAAATGTGTATGAAAATTAAAAACAACTTTGATCTTTGCCATATACCTGTCGTGTTACTTACCGCACTTACCTCTTCGGAACAAAGTATAGAAGGACTTCAGCGTGGCGCAGATGATTATATATGCAAACCATTTAATGCGAAGGTTCTGATCGCACGTTGTAATAATCTGGTTCGCAACCGGACCATTCTTCAAAAGAAGTTTACAAAACAACAGGATTTTGAAACTCTTTCGCTTGCTAATAATCCGATTGATCAACGTTTCCTTGATACTGTTAACCGGATTATTGCTGAGAATATTGATAATATGGAGTTTGATATGAACTTGCTTGCTAAGGAGTTAGGGTTAAGCCGAAGTTCGCTTTTCGCAAAATTCAAAGCACTTACGGGGATGACACCCAACGATTTCGTATTAAACTTTAAACTAAAGCGAGCGGCGAAAATGTTGAAAAACAATCCGGAATTACAGATTGCGGAAATCTCAGATTTGTTGGGTTTTGGTTCTCCACGTTATTTTAGCCGTTGTTTCAAGGCTCAGTTTAATGTTACTCCTGCAGACTTCCGGCGAAAAGAAATAGAATAGTCTATGATATAAAAGCTATATCATAGACTATAGTTCCTATTTTATGGAATGGTCGGCTTTTACATCCTTTCCATTCCATGCTTTTAAGTTTGTCCATTCTGTATATGGAGCTGTCCAGAACGAATCTGTATCCGGAAGTCCCAATGGCAGGAATCCGGCCATACATAGGTATAGGCTTCCCGTGTTAATATAAGTTTCAGACATATTTATCTGGTTGCCTGTAAATCCTACCTTCAACCATCCTTTTTCATCGAAATTTTCCGGAGATTTAAACTGATTTTTCATAACGGCCGTTAGTGCACAACGAACCTGTGCTGGTTCAATATTTTCAGGTAACAGATGCATTAAAGAAGCCTGTCCCAAGGCGTGAAAAACACCTGTGCGGTAAACTATTGAACGGCCCACAACCGGAAACGTTCCTTCCGGCGAAATAAAACGTTCTAATTGTTCCGCATAGCGGGTAAGACGTTGTAATTGTTTTTCCTGAAAAATATGACCTTCAATACCATGTTTTTTCATTATAGCCAATACATCCGTTAGCATGGGATGAATCACGAAACTGTTGTAATAGTCCATGTGAAAATCAGGACCGTCGCCATAAAGCGCATCTCCTTTATACCATAAGTCACGAAACTTGTTGATGCCATAGCTCATTCTGTTCATGTCGCATTCGCCGGTAAACTCTAGTAATGCCGCTTCCACTGTCGATGCAAATAATAGCCAGTTGTTTTCGCCCGGTTTAATAGAACGGCTACGTTTTAATTCCGTAATCATCCATTCACGGGTTTGTTCGTCTAAATTACCCCACAGTTGTTTGGGCGCTCTTAGCAGTCCCTCGGCCAGAAATGCCGCATCAACCAGCGGTTGCGATGGTTTCCCAAAAACCAAATAGTCCGGGGAGTTTGGATTCACCGCATTTTTCAATCCTTTTACGGTTAATGCGATATATTTTTCTCTAAGCTTTCCTTCGGCGGTATCGTCGGCTCCCAATTCCAACCAGGGTGCGATACCACAGACAGTCCTACCCACTGCTTCCAGATAAGAGAAATCATTTCGCCCGGTTCCTAATGATTCGTAAGGCATATTCTTTTTTAAAGTGCCATTTGCTAAATTGGAAAGAACGGGGTCGGCTATTTGGATTAGTGTTTTTACCCAAAAAACCCGGTCTTGTTGCCCTTTCTTATTCTGCCGCGCATTTACAGCCGGGCAGAATAAGAAAGAAAACAGAATCAGCATAACCAATAAATTTCTCATGATATTTTTTTTGTATATTAAGTATAAATTTTTAGGAATCTCTTTTTCATCCGTTTTGTAATACATCTTCTTTTTCCGGAGCACCGGGTTCCGGATGGAGAGTCGGATCAAAAGGATTAAAATAGTATATACCCAATGAATCAAGATATTGCAAAAAAACGGGCAGCCGTTTCATAAAGGAGCTGTATTCTTTTGCCTTTGCAGGAGTCCAGGCGGCTTCTGCGACAGCTATTAGTCGTGGAAATGTCATAAAATCCAAACGTTTGTTATCCGCCACTCTTTCTGTCCACAAAGAAAACTGGATTCCCATAATCTGATCTTCATAGCCTTTTGTTAAGTACTCAACGGGTTCCGGGAAGGAGTAGATATCTTCGATTGGATTATAGCCATTCCAAAAGCGGCCTACCTTATGTGAATGAAATTGTACAAAATCAGCATACAGAGGTCTTCTGGGCGTCATAATTACGCGATATCCATTTTCAAGCGCTTTCAGCAATTGATATTTCCGATCATGTCGCCACCACATAACCACTGCTTTTTCCGGCGAGATTCCCGCATCTACTATTTCATCCCAGCCAATCATGGTCTTTCCTTTCGAAGCCACAATATCAGCAGCACGACGAATAAAATAATGCTCAAGTCCCGTTTCGTCCACTAATTTATTCGTTTGGATAAAATCTTGTATTTGGGGATCCGTAAACCAACTTTGATTTCCATAATTAACCTCATCACCACCAATATGGATAAATGGAGAAGGGAATAATTCTACAATTTCGTCTAACACATTGCTGATGAATTGATACGTCTCTTCCTTACACGGATGAAAAGTAAAATGAGCCCAACGACCTTCTCCGCCACCTGATACTTCCGGATAGGCGCGACATACCGCTGTTGCATGTCCGGGCATATCAAATTCAGGTACAACCATAATCTGACGTTCTGCGGCATAAGCTACAATTTCCTTTATATCTTCCTGTGTATAAAATTCTTCTTTGGCCTTAGGGTTATGCCAGTTCCCAACGGCGCCTTGCTGAGTCAGCTTAGGATACCGCTTTATTTCGATGCGCCAGCCCGATTCGTCAGTCAGATGCCAGTGAAAGACATTCATGCGGAGAGACGCCATAATGTTCAGATATTGTTTCACTTTTTCTTTCCCAAAGAAATGGCGGCTTTCATCTAGCATGAACCCACGCCATTCATAACGAGAATAATCTTCAATCCTGCAACATGGTAAATTTCCTTTTCCGGCACGAATTAATTGAATTAAGGCCTCTTTGGCATGAAACAATCCTGCATCTGAGGAGGCTTTCAATATAACTGAATCTGGAGTAATGTGTAATGAGTAAGCTTCGTTGGGCATGGATAACTTTTCGTCTACCTCCAACGAAACTGCATTTTTATCTGTGGATGCTGAGTAATTGTTCTTTAATTCGCTAGTCAATGCACTAACAAGTATTTGGGCGTACTTTCCGGTTCCATTGATTGAGGTCTTTTTGCCAACAATAAAAGAACCTTTGGCACTTTTATAAGAGGCTGGTGCCGGAAACAATGAATGTTGTGCCCATAAAGGACACAACATTTCCAAAAATAAAATAGTCAAATAGATTTTTTTCATATTTTTCAGTACTTATCTGGACGAAAGATCCTTCTTTCGTTTTAACGCCTCTAAATAATAATAGTCGGCGTAATTTAAGGGAACGTCAATTTCTGAATTATGAGGAATACTCCCTACAGAATGCATCAATACAAAATTCCCGTTAGTACCCAAGGCTGCTCTGTAAGCCGGAGAGGCAAGCGATGCCATGATACTGTCTGCATAACTTTTGTAAGAAGAGGCATTCTCCACGTCCATTGTACTAATTTCGTATAAAGCTGAGGCGATACAAGATGCCGATGAAACATCCCGGGGTTCGTTTGGAATTTTAGGTGCATCCATATCCCAGTAAGGAATCAAGTCTTTGGCAAGGCGTGCATGATTTTTCATAAAATTGAATGTCTTTAAAGCCTGATCAAGATATTTCCGATCGCCTGTTTCGCGGTAACAAACAGTAAATCCGTAAATTGCCCATGCTTGTCCTCTGCTCCAGGTGGATTCATGTGAATAACCCTGTGCCGTATGGCGATTTCTTACTTTGCCTGTTTCTAAATCATAGTCTATCACATGATAACAGCTTCCGTTTGCCCTGAATTGTTCCTCCAGAGTTCGGTTAGCATGTGATACGGCAATCTTGTAAAACGAAGAATCTCCTGAAAGTTTTGTTGCATTAAACAGCAATTCAAGATTCATCATATTATCAACGATAACAGGACATTCCCATCCTCGCTCTGATTGCCATCCTTTGTCTACATTCCAGGATTGTATGATGCCCGGAGCTTTTCGGAAACGGGTAGATAATGAACGGGCGGCCTGTACGATAACTTCTTTGTATTCCGAATCACCTGTAAGGCGAAGTCCGTTTCCAAAGCTGCACTCAACAATAAAACCAACATCGTGATGCCAGTTCAGGTTCTTTGCATCTTCGATTGCCTTCGTATATTTTATTGCCAGAGGCAATAAAGATTTATCTCCTGTTAGTTCATATAAATACCAAACCGAACCAGGGAAAAATCCACTGCGCCAATCTGTGTAATCGCAGTAATAAACAGAACTGTCTGATTTCAGCGTAACCGGATTAAGAACTTTTCCGCTCGCTTCAATATTCTTGATCTCATTGCCTATCTGAGCTTGAACAAATGTTATGTTTTCGTCCAGACTATTCTTCTTTACAGGCTTAGTGCCGCCACAGGCTGTTAATAACGCTATGCATGTAAATGCGATAATACTTTTCATGTTTTTATCTGTGTTTTATTGCTTAATTGGTTGTACCGTAAATGCATATTTTCCTGTCAAACTGACTGTTTTAGCATTAAGTGAAATACGATATACCTCCTTACCCCATACATTCGACAAACGTGGATCTTCCAGCTTTATAGTTTCTATTACAGGTGAAAAAGAGTTCTTGTCGTAGGTAAGACGAACTTTTTCTCCATTTACAGAGATAATAATTTCGCCTGCTTTTGAAATGTCGGCGTCGCCCCAGGTAAGGAAATTTATTTGATTGTTTTTTAACGTCTTATTCAATGTAAATGAATCTTCAATGCGCAATTCATTATTAGTCAAGGTGTATGAGCGGATCCATTCTTTGACTTCACACTCCTTAGGATAAGCGGTAGCTATATTGGCAGAATAAGACATCCGTTTAGGATCAAACTTTACTTTAGTCGCCTTATATTCAGATCCAAACTTCTGGGGCACACCGTTTATCATCGGTAAATTATGGAAATTGCTTTGCATGGTCCAGATACTGTATCGTTCGTCGCTGAAAGTCTGGCGTGTATAAGTGCCTACCCCGGCGTCAATTAAAACGGGAGTGGTATTTAAATAGAGAGAAAATGTTCCGGCATCATTATGGTTGTGACTCTCGTTGTTGTATCCACCTTTCGCTGCAAAAAAGAGTCCATTTTTATTCGTCATATAGCAAAACTCAGTTTCCGGATACCATGTGTATGAAGGGGTTTGATAAACAGGCTTTACCTTGTCCATTTCATCCGAATAATAGAGACTCTGTAACGTACGGAACATATCTCTTCCAAAAGAAATGGACTTATCCTTGGACTGACTGTTTAGATAAGCTGCATACTCCATCATCAGATCGCTGCCTACGGCTTTTCCATAACGAAAAATAATGGGGGCATCCCCGCCACCTTTTGCAGAAGCATCCGCAAAATTCACAACCCAACCATTGCCAACGTACGAGCGCACAATGTATTCACCCATATTTTTAATCATAGGCTGATCAAATATGGATATTTTACCTCCGGTTCCGTCATGTAAGATTTGTAAATAATCGTACATCTTTCCGGCAGCATGCCCCCAATAGGAGGGCCCTTCTTCGCAGGCACCATCGGAATGAGTGTAGTTGATAAACTTATCAACAGACTGCATCGTGCGGTATACCGCATTGGCAAGTACATCTTTGTCATTTTCCAATAACATAAAGCATTGCAATACATTAAAGTTACACCATGGATTCCAGTTGTTAACCATACCTCCCGGTTTCAGGTTGATTGCCATCCACCAGAAACGATCTACTTCCATATAGGTATCAAGAATACGTTCCTGAAGTTCATACCGTAAACGTTCCGAAATAACAGGATTAACCTTGTCAAACTCGGAGTGAAAGAAATAGTACGTCCAGGAAAGCAAAGATCCCAAATCTCCTGCAGTAAGATCTATTACATGCTCTTTGTAATCTGGCAACGACCTTTTGGATTGCTGCGCCCCTAAATGCGCGGACAACACCCATGACGTCATTTCGCAGGATTGAAACACGCCATTGATAAGCTGATCCACAAAACGACCCTTTCCTTCAGCCAGTTCCGCCATCATCAGATCCGCCATCGCATTGTTATTTTCCCCGAATGGATCTTCCATGATTTTCCGGTTACCACTCCGTTCGTACTCTATGTAGTCGGTTGCTTTTACAACTTTCCATGGATAGTTCAGAAGCTTTTCGCCCCTGGCAATCAAAGCGGCCTTATTTTCTCCTAGAAATTTATCCCAACCTGCCCTGTCGGCATAAGAAGGATAGGGTACCCATTTCTGGTCCATTATCAGCGAAGTTTTTACTACTGATAAATCCGCTTTATGTTGCAATAAATTTTTCTCGGTGTAAGCATAAAGTTGAGTTGATAAGAAACCCAACAAGCAAGCCAGACTTATTATTCTAATTATTTTCATAGGTAATTCTTTTTTTCAATTTGTGGTCTGTTTTGAGAACTAATATAGAATAAAAAGGGCAGGCAAAGAAGGCCTGCCCTTATCTAATTCTTAATGAATGATTAATCCCAACCAGGATTTTGAGTTAAAGAAGAGTTCTTTTCAATTTCTGTAGCTGGTATAGGCCACAAATAATCTCTTTCGGTTACTACGCGGGTAAAATAACGTTTTCCCGTAAATCCATATTCATTTTTTCCTGAAAGACTCAACAACAATCCCCATCTGCGAAGATCGTTGAAGCGATGCCCTTCGCCGGCAAGCTCAACAGCACGTTCCTTTTTAATGCGCTCGAAAACCTGTTCTTTCGATCTCGCTTCCAACCAAGCCGGACCACTGTTTAAAGCGGCAATATTTACAGACGGACGCTGACGAACCTGATTGATAAGTGCCACGGCTTCTGTTTGTTTTCCTGTTTCATTGTAACATTCGGCCAACATAAGCAGTATATCCGCATAACGAATCAGAGGGAAGTTAATCGGTGTATGGGCACGGTTGTTTATACCTCCATCCATGTTGTATTCGGCCACAAACTTACGCCAAAGATAAGAATCCCATTGTTTATTGTTACGGATAAAACCATTTGATTCGTTTGTTCCTACGGCAACAACAAATTCGCAATCCTTGCGGGCATTGGATACCCAGCCTTTATAAATTGTATAAGGCAAAATTAAAGACGTGTTCATACGTGGATCTCTCTGTTTGTACATATTTAGCAAGGTCTCTTTTGCTTCAGGATAAGCAACGACTGTTTTCTTATCGCTCGACAAAGTAGCGCGGAAAGTTTTATCTTTCACGTCGGCACTTTCATTAAAACCTGGAACCACTTCGTTCCAGTTGAAAGGCTTTCCATCTTTATATTCATACATGTCTGCTAAACCGGTAGAGGCCATCACATTGTTCCAGCAACTTCCGAAAGATGAACGGGAACCCATATAAAATGTCATTGGCATACCATAGTCCAAGCCAACACCACCTGAATTCTGAATGGCAAAGATCATTTCATTGCTTTGATCTCCTGCAGGCTTGAACAAATCTTCATAGCTTGCATACAATGAGTATCCGTATCCCTGAGCGGAAGGATCTTTTACAATCTCTTCGAAGTTTGTAGCAGCTTCCGCGTATTGCTTGTTATAAAGCAATACTTTTCCTTTCAATGCATACGCTGCACCTTTGGTAGCTCTTCCGTAATTTGAATTATCCCATTTAACTGGTAAAGCAGCGATGGAAGCATCCAGATCTTTCAATATAAATTCGCGGGTGGCATCTATTGTGGCACGAGGTTCCATCATATTGTTAAAGTCTTTGTCAACCACTACACTTTCATCATACAAAGGAACACCACCGAAGAAATTCATCAATGTGAAATAATACAATGCACGCATAAATTTGGCCTCTCCGGCAAATTGAGCTTTAGTTGCGTCAGACATTTCAGCATTGGGAATATTTTGCAAAACAGTGTTAGATCGTACTACTCCATCGTAAAGGGTTTGCCATCTGTTTACCACCTGGCCCGTACGTGCAGTATAAGTACCCAAATAGACATTTACATATCCTGGGTCATCATAACCAATTCCTAAGTCAGACAGGCAGTCGAGTCCATATGTCGTACCGAATGCATTATCACTTTTCATAACATTATATACACCCATCATGGCCTGTTTAGCCTGACCCTCGGTTTTCCAGAAAGTGCCTGAACTAACCTGGTCATATGGATATCTGTCTAAATCATAACATCCGCTAAGGAGTAGGAGAGATGCTACTGATACCAATATTTCTTTATATCTTTTCATACTAATTTCTTCTTAAAATGATAAATTTAAACCAATTACAGCCTGTCTCATGGTTGGATAGGTTGTGTTTGTAACTTCCGGATCCATTCCTTTATAGTCGGTGAACGTAAAGAAGTTTTCCAAACTTCCATAGATACGTACTCTTTCAACGTCAAATCTGCTCAACCAGCTTTTGGGAAGCGTATAACCTAATTGGATATTTTTAATCTTTATATAAGACTTATCCTGAATCCATAAATCACTGGCTTGTGTATTACGCGTGTTTGAGTAATGAAGTAAACGTGGGTACTTTGCATCTGTAGAACCTTCACGCCATCTGCCATCTGTTATTTCCTTATTAAGCTGATAACCTAAACGAACAGTCGGTGTAAAATAGCCGTCGCTATATAACATCTTGATGCCGCTTACACCCTGAAATAATACAGAGAAGTCAATGCCTTTATAGGCGGCAGACATATTCAATCCATAAGAAAAATCGGGATTTGGTCCGCGGCCGATTGTTGTCCGGTCATTATCATTTATAATTCCATCTGCATTTATATCTTTATAAAGCAAATCTCCTTTTTCTGGTTTACCGTAAGATGCGAAAGGATTTTTTTGTTTTCCAGTTAATTCATCTATCGGAGCATTATCAATAAGACTTTGAACATAGGCTACATCATCGTCTGTTTGCACAATACGATCAACTGTCAGCACATATTGGGCATTAATTGGTAAACCCTCTTTAATCATACTAGCTCCGGAAAGAGAATAATCGTCCCCTTTAAAGCGGGTTACTTCGTTTTTCAACCAGGTAACGTTTCCATTTACTGAGTAAGAAAAGTCACCTATCTGATCTCTCCAACCTAAAGTTAACTCAACACCCTGATTCACAACAACAGCACTGTTTTGTTTGGGAATGGATGCATTACCGTGTACTGCAGGAGCGGGAAGATCTATAAGAATACCATCTGTTTTCTTGTGGAAGTAATCAAGTGTTCCACTCATTCGGTTATTGAGAAAACCAAAGTCCACGCCAATGTCGGCTATCTTAGTAGATTCCCAGGTGAGTGCCGCATTTGCAATGGCAGTTTGTGATACACCCATTGCCAGCGCATTATTCAAAATATAGTTTGTTACAGAATAAGTTGAAAGAGCGCTGTAATTCCCTGCATTCTGGTCGCTACCACCAACGGCGTTGTTTCCAAGTGAACCATAAGACACGCGAAGTTTCAAATTATCCAACCACGATGATTTTAGATTTTCCATAAATCCTTCCTGGTCGATACGCCATGCAGCAGATACAGATGGGAAATAACCCCAACGTTGGTCCGGAAGGAAACGCGATGAACCATCGGCGCGCATGTTCATTTCCAGTAAATATTTGTCGTCCCATCCCAGGTTAACACGTCCGAAGTAAGAACGCATTGCCCATTCAACACGGGTTCCGGAAGCCGTAGCATCACCAACCGCCCCATTTATTACACCCAGTCCCGGATCCACCAAGTCAAGCTTGGTTGCACTGAACCATTGCCATCCGTATTGTTCCTGGCTAGCACCGCCCATCACATTTAAGTCTAACTTGTCCATGAATTTGTTTTCATAACGAGCTACAACATCCATGAAATTTCTTTCTTGTTTGATGTTTTTGTTGGTAACAGAAGTACGTCCTGTACCTACTTTTGTTATTGTATTATTCTGGAAGTTCCACAAATCAATAAAGACTGGTTTGCTCTCCTGTTGTTCGTCGACCATTTCGTACGAATAAGAACCGGTTAATGAAAAGCCTTTGACCGGAGTCAATGTGCCGAACATACGAGCCTTTGTATTCCTTTTTCTAAAATCACCAGAAATAGAATTCAATGTTGCCAGCGGATTGTTATTACCCGATTGAGGGTCGTCTTCAAGATTGTTCATCGCACCATAACGTCCGTCCGGTGCACGGAATACCATTCCCGGAGTAGTTGCGCTACCATAGGTGAAAACGTTCGAAATATTATCAGTTCCAGGTTCTGTTCTTGCTACGTAACCACTTAGATTAGTCCCTAATTTCAACCAAGGTTTAACATCAGCTTCAATATTCGCACGTAAATTAAATTTCTCGTATCCTGAATTATCCATTACTCCCGGATCATCCATATAGCCGAACGCAGTATAAAAACGAATTTTATCGGAACCACCACTCATCGAAACATTGTGATTGGTAGACACGGAAGTTCTGAATGTCGCATCAATCCAATCTGTATTTGGATAAGCCAATTGATCGCCACCTTCGTTTGTTCTCCATAAATCGATGGTTTCCTGTTTAAAAGGAATCGGCTGGTTTGAGTTTTTATAACCTTCGTTAACCAGCTCCATGTAATTGGCATAATTGCTAACTGATTCCATCGTTTTACCTATGGACTCGAAAGAAACATAGCCGTTGTAATCCATCTTTAATGCACCCTTTTTCCCTTGCTTTGTTGTGATAAGAATTACACCATTTGCAGCACGGGAACCGTAAATTGCAGCAGATGCAGCGTCTTTTAATACAGAAAGGCTCTCTATGTCCTGTGGATTAACACTGTTGATATTACCTTCAGTTCCATCAATAATTACCAAAGGTGCCGAATTATTTAATGTTCCCTGTCCACGAACAAGAATAGAAGAATTGTCATTTCCCGGACGATTGCTTGACGAGGTAACCTGCACCCCGGCAGCCATACCTGCAAGACCACTTGAAATGTTTGTAATAGGACGACTGTCGGTAAGTTCGCTCATATTTACAGCAGTAACCGATCCTGTAAGATTTACTTTTTTCTGTGAACCGTAAGCTACAACCACAACCTCTTCAAGGTTCTTTGAGTCTTCTTTTAGTTTAATCGTGAAGCTGCTTTGATTGGAAACCGGAATTTGTTGCTCCGTAAAACCGATGTAAGAAATTACTAAGGTTGCGTTTGGTGATACGTTCAATGAGAACTTCCCGTCCAAATCGGTAATCGTACCGTTTGTAGTCCCTTTTTCTACCACATTTGCACCGATAATGGCTTCGCCCGAAGGATCTGTCACTGAACCAGTAATAGCCGATTTAGCCTGTTGCGGCGAAGAGTTGAAAACACGTTCATTGGAAGCTCCAGCTTCTGCCATTGTGGGATTGGCTTGTGCTATTCCAATCGGAGCAAGAAGCACTATCGCACTTACAAACGCCTTTTTTCTCAAATTAAAATTATAAAATTCTTTCATCATAATAACATATAGACTAATAGTTAGTAATTAATAGTATAAATTTAGTCGCGTTTTTAAGCATACAAAGATGCTTATTAAGGGAGATTATGTCTTCATATTTTAATGTTAGTATTAAACGGTTTAACAATTATATCATTAAATTATGTTGACAAAAGTAAGTGTCGGAATAAATTAGCAACATGCAAATTAGTCTGTTTGATGTGGTAAAATAGTCCAATATCGTAGATTTAACGCTGTTAAGTACTTACTTGCAGGTAATAATCACCTTGTCTGCCATTGTCGATTTTTTAGTTGCAGAGCGTACCTCTATTATATTCTTTCCTTCACTTAAATTAACATTTTCCCAAATGAACGTTGCATACTTATTGGGAGTTTGTTTGCCTGAGCGTTCACCATTTACAAAAAGTTCCAGTTCCGGAAGATTGGAGAATACCATTATACTTGTTTTAAGACTAATCCGATTGTTGTAACGACGGTTTGCTATATAGATAAACTTCTCTTCTTTGTTCCAGTTAGCCTTGTAAAAGTAGAACGCATCTTTTTTTACCTTGCGGTCGAAAGTTACCAATCCTTTATCGTTGATGCCCGGACGATCTCCCTCGGTGCGATGAGCTGCTCCGAAATCGAACAAGTTCCAAACGAATGAACCCCAAATATAAGGTCGTTCGGAAATGGCTTTCCAATTTTCCATATGATAATAGGTCTGCCAGTTTTCCGGATGCCACCAACCGGATGCCTCTCCAGCCTTGACAGAATCCTGTTGATGATAGATACTTGCTCCTGCTCCGTATTCGCTGATACCAATCTTGAGCCGAGGAAATGACTTATGAACATTATCTGCCCATTTACCCATATAAGAGGGAGCGCCTCCGTACCATCCAAAATACTTGTTCCATGCAATTACATCCGTAATCCTGTTAATTTCGTTTTCATCTTCCAGAAAGGAGGCCGATGTAGTGAGCCGCGTAGAGTCCTCTTCATGTGCAATGGCATTTAGCTCTTTTACATATTCTATCGGATTATCTCCAAATGTTTTTAATTCGTTGAACAAGCCCCAAAAACAGATGGATGGATGATTATAATGTTGACGAATCATTTCCCGAAGCTGTTCCTTGCCATTAGAACGGAAAGATGGTTGGTCTACGAACCCTCTGTCCTGATAACCTCCCGGACCTATAAAAGGAATTTCCGCCCAAACAATAATACCTTTGCTGTCCATTAAATCATAAAAATAAGAAGCTTGCGGATAATGTGACAACCGTACGGCATTCGCTCCCATCTCTGCCATAATAGCGGCGTCTTCTTCATGATGTTCCTTGAATAGGGCATTTCCCCGCTCAGCTCTGTCCTGATGCCGGCAAACTCCTTGTAACTTTAGATATTCACCATTAAGAGAAAAACCTTTTTCTGCATCGATTTGGTAATAACGTAAGCCTAATGGCAGAACAACCTTATCCATTTCCTTGCCATCAGAAAGCAACTGAATTTCGGTACGATACATAAAGGGATCCTTCGTCCCATTCCATAGGTGGGGGTTGCTTAATGAAAAGTCTACTGTTACCGGTTGGTTCTCACCTACAGGAATGAGCTCCTTATGTGATTGTTCTTGTATCAGTTTTTGTCCGTCCCAGACTTTGATCTGCACTACTACCGGAAGCGATGAATCAGAGGCGTTTGATAGCATTACTTTTGCTTTGATGCAGGCCGACTTCTTACTTACTTTTTTTTGTATCAGATAACCTCCTGGCGAAGCGTAATCTGTGAGAGAAATACTTACCGGGTCGGTTACTATAAGATTAACATCTCTGTAAATACCTCCATACATAGTAAAATCTCCTACCAGCGGCATTATGTCAAGGGTAAGCGCATTGCTTACCTTTACATAAATCTTGTTGGATTTGTTATAGTTCACGTAATTGGTAATTTCGAACACAAAAGCGCCATATCCGCCGCGGTGTTCTCCTATGTGTATATCGTTTACAAACACATTAGCAACCGTATTTACTCCTTCGAAACGCAGAAAAAGACGTTTACCTTTCCATTCTGGTCCGACGAACAGGTCTTTTTCATAATTTCCCATACCCCGGTAATAATCCTGTTTGCCTGAAAGGGCATCCTGAGTATTCCATGTATGAGGAAGATCAATGCGATGTTCGCTCTTAGGCTGAAATTGATGCGAGAAACGAAATTTCCAATTCTCATTCAATAAGATCTCTTTTCGCGTGGCAAAACCGGATGTACTTGTCAAAAATAGAAGTAAGATTAAACAGGGGTATCTCATAATGTGTTTTTTATTGCAAAAATAGAGTTGCGATGAAGACTGCACCCGTCTAAATAGTCCTATTTAACGCATCTAATCGTCTAAAGACGAAATTTAACGTGATAGGTACAAGATTTTATTACATTATAAATTATTTATGCGTAATTGCACAAGTATGTCGAAATAAATTATATCTTTGGATAGTTAATTCTTTCAAATATAATGCCTTATGAATAGAATAAATGAAGTCGAATTGAATTCTTATTTGCTTTTGAAGAGAACAACATTGGTTTTGCTGTTGGTCATGTTTACCGCTTGGGGAACTCAAGCGCAGGAACGACTCCAAGGTTTGCTGTATCCTGATTTTCAGGAAGGAATTGTGTCATTTAAAGACGGACGACGTGTATCTGCTCTTTTAAATTACAGTGTAGATGTGGAAGAAATGATCTATAAAGAGGGAGATCAAATTCTGGCTATAGCTAATCCCGGAGATGTGATAGTGGTGAAAATTAAAGAAGACACCTTTGTACACGGTCCTAAAAATATATTTTATCAGGTAGTACAAGCCGGTAAGGGAGTAATCTATGTGCAGTGGAAGTCCACCATTATTTCGCAAGGCAAAGCGGCAGGTTACGGAGGGTATTCTTCCACGGCAGCAATTACTAATTATTCTACAATCGAACAGGCCGGAAGCGTAAAGAAATTGAAGGCTGATGAAAAACTTACCACTAAGCCAAA
>Ga0074193_1002137_pt1 | contig 19348 bp, 16 predicted proteins | sample EPASupsiteHSE605_FD_64523 | JGI IMG/M metagenome (GOLD analysis project Ga0074193, IMG submission 64523) | Bioremediated contaminated groundwater from EPA Superfund site, New Mexico - Sample HSE6-05 | ecosystem: Environmental > Aquatic > Deep subsurface > Groundwater > Contaminated ... | reverse complement strand
GCCGTGAAAGAGATTCCAGGAATAAAAGGGGCACTTGTAATCCAGGGAGAATATATTGGTATGTGGGGACAGGTACCAAGGATTACAAGGGCAGATGTCAGGTATGAGTATATAACCAAAGCGTGATTGTCAGGAGTTGGTATCTGGTGTTCTCCTTTTATTAACTGAAGTTCTCCTTTTATTAACTGAAGTTCTCCTTTTATAACTGATGTTTTTCTGATGTTTAGCTGGTATTATATTTAGAAATTATAGCCGTTAAAGAAATATTGATATGTGTTTCGCAACATAATCATTAACACAAATTACAGATTAGACAAGTGATTTTAGAGCTACTTCTGGAACTGGTTTTGAACTGAGTCGGTTATCGTGGAAAAAATGTAATTAGATGACTTGAAATTGTTAAAACCACAGGGAGGAAAATAAATGTCAAAGAAAATCCTGATCTTAACAGGCGATTGCGCCGAGGACTATGAGGTGAAGGTACCCCAACAGTCACTCCAGATGCTGGGCTACCAGGTAGATATAGCGGCACCAAACAAAAAAATTGGGGATATGTTGCAACTGGTAGTACACGACTTCACCACGCTCGATACATATATCGAGCTTCCGGGGCACCGTATCAAGGTAGATGTTTCCGTAGCTGAAGTAAATGCGGATGATTATGCAGGTCTGGTTGTTCCGGGTGGAAGAGCCCCTGAGTACATCCGTATGTATGATGAGACAATTAAACTTGTACAGGATTTCTTTGCGGCTGGCAAGCCTGTAGCAGTCATTTGCCACGGACTGCAGCTTTTGGCAGCGGCTAAAGTCCTGGAAGGCTACAAGGTAACATCATACCCGGCATGTGCTCCGGAATGCAGGTTAACCGGTGCTGACTGGGAATCGAAACATGTAGTTACAGACAAAAACCTGGTAACGGCTCAAGCATGGCCAAATCACCCAGCCTGGTTAAGAGCCTTTGTTGAACTGCTCGGTGCAAATATAAGCATTTAAGGAAAACATGTAAGAGTTTCTTTGCAGGACGGATTTATCCAAAATCCATTCTCGAATCTGATAAAGCAAGACTAAAAGTTCACGTGCGTTTTAACTCTATCTGAATATCGAGTCAAATGTATTCAGGAACTTAGAAGTCAAATGTATTCAGAGACCTAGAACCTGTCAGAAAATTTTGGGATTCACTATACCTTGACAAGGGCAGTTTAAATAACTTGAGCAGGTACTCAATATTAATCAATATTAAGATACTCAATATTATAGACCTTTACAGACTTTGTATTTTTACAGTTCTCTTTGACTTTTCGGACACTCTTAGTCATTACTCTTATTGTCACCAGTTAATGCGAACATGGCAAAGGTCGAAATTTCTTTGCTCCTTGCAATACCTTTTCTCAGTGAGTCCAAAAATGTGTCTCCAGATTTTAAGCTATTAACTATTGCTTCCGTTATTCCGCCCTCTGTACTCATATGCTCTATATAATTTGTCTGGGCCTTCTCAGAATCAAAAACCGGTAAAACATTTTTAGCCCAGTAATAAATCTCTCTAAAACCACAATATTCTTTATCAATTGTTTCTATTGAATCTTCTATATTTAGCCCTCTTTTATTTGCAATAAGAAGAGCCGCTGGAAGACATACTCCCACTGTAAAAACATGTATACTTTCCTCATCTTGCAATTCATGAACTCTTAAGTTCAAAAATGAAAGGATATTTATTAAAGTGTCATTTTGAGGGTAAACTGCTACAATACCTTTTTTCCTTTTTATTGTATCCGGTCCACTTGTCATTATCCTGAATACTTTAATGCCTAATGCTCCTTCCATTGAAGCTGACGAAATGCCAGCCATGCAGGAGACGACAAGGGAATTATTTGTGAAAGGAAGGTTCTTAAGCTCCTTAAGGGATTGAGGTTTAATGACAATAAATATAATTGTTGATTTCTGGCATATGACCTTGTTATCTGTAATATTTCCGATTAAACCTGCTTTTTTTATGCTTTCAAGAGTTGAAGGTTTCCCTCCATAAGAAATCATAAGCTTTTCTTTGGGAAATCCATGTTCGATAAGTGTCTCTGCAAGGGTTCTTCCAAGAAATCCGGCTCCAATTATGCCTATTATCTCATTGGCTAGAAAATCATCACTTTTCAAGACCATATAGATAATCTCCTTAGTACGATCTGAAAAATAAATATTAGCAATATTGGGTTCTGTGTAGTCTATCGGAGCTAAAAAACTAATAAGTTTGAAGCTAACTGAAAAATATGCATACTTCCTGAAAATATAACCCCTTATTTTAATTCTCGATGCCGCTTATGCTTAGGTATCGTCTGGCTGGCAATTCTTCAGTTGTTACCAAGTTCCACCGAGTTTTTGAATTCCATTTTACAACATCCTCACTATTCCATTATGTAACATCCTCACTAGTACTGCAATTCCGAAAAAGGTTAAAAAATAAAGTATTGGAGTTCAGGATAGATCATAATTACATTTTTAAAAAATGCTTAAATTCAAGAATTTGGATTCGACTTTGTTAATTGATACTTTATTTTTGGAGAGGGTGACTGCCGGGAAATTAAGACATATCATTAATAACGGGGCAAAAGTCTCAAGTTACCCGGAAATAAGAGAAATAAATTGAATTCTTGGCCTTACTTTTAAAAAGTTGAAAATTCTCGTACATATATTTATCCGGCAAGATTGGAATAAACTCGGTTGATATTCGCCACGGAAGAAATAATTTTACCTTAAATATATAGGAATTACGGAAGAAAATATATTCTCACCATAAACTATTTATAGAATAGCTGGAATTAGAGGGTTGCACTGGTGTGATAGGTGCTCCCTGAGGCAGCGGGGCAGCAGGGCAGCGTAAGAGAATCACCGTGTAAAAAGTAAAGTGAAGGAAGAAAAGTAACTGGGCCCGTAGCTCAGTCAGGCAGAGCGACTGGCTTTTAACCAGTCGGCCTAGGGTTCAAATCCCTACGGGCCCGCCATGTTCTATATATAATATCCGGTGGAAAGGCCATCCACAAGAGAGATTAGTTTGATAAATTTTTTGAATACTTTGTTTTTGGAGGAAAGGATTTGACAAAATTCAGCCTGCTCGACCATGAGTCGGTCCCTAAACATGAAATCATGCCTGAAGGCGAGTTAAAGTCTGTTTTAAGCAAGTATTCCATTGAAAAGGAACAACTTCCGAAAATCAAAGTGCAAGATCCTGTTAGTAAAGAAATCGGAGCTGTTGTCGGAGACGTAGTGAAAATCACAAGAAAAAGTCAAACTGCAGGGGAGGCAGAGTATTACAGACTTGTGATCGAGTAAGCGGAGGGGAGTAAACCGCTTTCATGATCATATTTTCTTCACGGAATGCCTTTTTGAATTCCAGCACTATCGTATGGCAAAACTCAACAGTTGCACATCGACCCAAGGATCAGAATCTCTTGATTTTCATTCTAATAAAGCAAAGAGGGTGCTATCATCGCATTAGAAACAAGTATACTGGCGCAGGCTTATTTTACACGGGACAAGATAGTGCAGCACCATATAGACTCATTTAACAAGTTTATAGATTACGGGCTGCAAAAAATAATAGATGAACAGAGAATAATAGAAACCGATATCGAGGATACCTACCTCAAACTAGGCAAGATAAGGGTAGAACATCCTGTGGTAAAGGAAGCCGACGGGGCAATCGAAAAACTTTATCCCAACGAGGCAAGGCTCAGGAACCTCTCGTACTCAGGTCCTCTATACCTCGAAATGAGCGTGGTAAAGGACGGAGTTGAGTCCGAAGTAATGGAAGCAAAAATAGGACAGCTTCCCGTCATGATCAAGTCCAAGATCTGTAACCTTCCAGGGCTTAGCGAAACTGAAAAAATCCGTTATGGGGAAGATCCGCTTGATCCTGGAGGATATTTCATTATAGGCGGTACCGAAAGAGTGGTTATGACCCTTGAAGACCTCGCTCCTAACAAAATTCTTGTAGAATATGGGGAAAGGTACGGTGACACTATAGAGGTTGCGAAGGTTTTCTCACAGAAACGCGGATACAGAGCCCTTGTAATCGTAGAAAGAGGAAGAAAATCCCTGCTCGAAGTTTCCTTCCCTTCGATCTCAGGTCGCGTGTTCTTTATTACTCTTATGAGAGCTCTTGGGATCGTAACTGACGAAGACATTGTAAATGCAGTTTCAAGTGATCCCGAAATTATAAAATTCATGCTGGAGAACCTTGAAGAAGCCGAAGTTGAAACCCAGGAAGAAGCAATCGAGAAAATCGGAGCCAGGGTTGCTGCAGGTCAGGCAAAAGAATACCAGATAAAAAGAGCAAACTATGTTATTGACAGGTACCTGTTCCCTCATCTTGGAAATGACATGAGAGACAGGATCTCCAAAGCTCACTTCCTGGCAAGAATGGCTGAGTCATGTTTCGAACTGGCCCTTGGCAAGCGTTCGGAAGACGACAAAGACCACTATGCAAACAAAAGGCTGAAACTTGCAGGAGACTTGATGGAAGATCTCTTCAGGGTATCATTCAACAGGCTTGCAAGAGACATAAAATACCAGCTCGAACGCGCAAACATGAGAAATCGAGAACTTAACGTTGCTACAATAGTCAGGGCTGACGTATTGACTGACCGCTTGCAACACCCGCTGGCAACCGGAAACTGGGTTGGAGGAAGAACAGGTGTGTCTCAGCTCCTTGACAGAAACGACTACATCTCTACTCTTTCCCATCTGCGCCGGGTAATTTCGCCCCTTTCACGAGCCCAGCCTCACTTTGAGGCCAGAGACCTGCACGCAACCCAATGGGGAAGGCTCTGTCCATCGGAAACTCCTGAAGGCCCAAACTGTGGCCTGGTGAAAAACTTTGCCGAGATGGTTGAACTTTCAACAGGTATAGAAGATACCGAAGGGATAAAGAAAATCCTCCATGACTTAAACGTCGAGCGTGTGGTTGTAAAGGTACCTGAACTCCCGGCCAAAATAAAAGAAACCTTACTTGATGAGTTCGGAGAAGAAATTGTTGAAGAATATGAAGAGCCTTCGGAAGCCGAAAGCAAATACAAAGATGATGAGTTTTACGATTATTCAGACATGGACGATGCCGGATCAATGTTCGGTGATTGAGGGGTCGATGCCAGATGACTAAAGCAAAAGTATTCATAAACGGGGAGCTTGTCGGGACCCATGATAACCCTTCTGAGCTTGCAGACGAGCTAAGAAGGATGAGGCGGCAGGGGTTCATATCCAGACAGGTCAATGTCGCTCTTAACAACAACACAAGAGAAGTAATTATAAACTCCGATATGGGCAGAGCAAGAAGACCACTTTTAGTTGTGGAGAACGGACTTCCCAGGGTAACTGAAGAGCATGTAGAGAAAATTAGGAACAAAGAAATCAACTTTGATGACCTGGTAAAAGAAGGCTGTATAGAGTATCTTGATGCCGAAGAAGAGGAAAATGCCTATATCGGACTCTATGAGGCTGACCTTACTCCAGATCACACTCACATGGAGATTGATCCTGAACTTATTTTAGGAATCTCTACCGGAATGGTCCCTTATCCTGAACATAATGCCTCTCCGCGTAATACCATGGGCGCAGCCATGATTAAGCAGTGTATCGGAGTTGCAACTGCAAACCAGAAGCTCAGACCTGATACCCGAGCCCATGTGCTCCACTATCCTCAGAGGGCAATGACCAAGACAAGAACCTCGCAAGCAATAGGTTTTGACGACAGACCTGCAGGCCAGAACTTCGTTGTCGCAATCCTGTCCTATGAAGGGTATAACATTGAAGACGCCCTTATTTTCAATAAAGGCTCAATTGATAGAGGTCTCGGGAGAAGTCACTTCCTCAGGACTTTCGAAGGAGAAGAAAGAAGGTATCCGGGTGGACAGGAAGATAAGTTTGAGATTCCTGACTCCGAATACCGTGGAGCACGCAGTGCAGAAGCCTATGCAAACCTGGACACGGACGGACTTGTAAATCCCGAAACCCCGGTTGGCCCCAACGACGTACTTATCGGAAAAACCAGTCCGCCAAGGTTCCTTGAAGAACCGTCGGACTTCGGAATTGCAGTCGAGCAGAGGAGAGAAAGTTCGGTAACAATGCGGTCAAATGAAACCGGAATTGTTGACACGGTTATCCTGACCGAATCCATTAACGGTACCCGGCTTGCCAAAGTAAAAGTAAGGGATGAAAGAATTCCTGATATTGGGGACAAATTCGCTTCAAGGCACGGGCAAAAAGGAGTTATCGGCCTGAAAGTCCCGATCGCAGATATGCCGTTTACGGAAGCCGGCCTGACCCCGGATCTGATGATCAACCCACATGCAATTCCTTCCCGTATGACAGTAGGGCACGTTCTGGAAATGATTGGCGGAAAAGTAGGTTCCATGGAAGGCAGAAGAGTCAATGCAACCGCTTTCTCCGGAGAGAATGAAGAAGACCTTAGAGAAGCCCTGAAAAAGCATGGGTTTGCCCATACCGGAAAAGAAATTTTCTACGATGGAGCAACCGGCAAGATGATTCCTGCAGATGTCTTTGTTGGGGTTATTCTCTACCAGAAACTGCACCATATGGTCACTTCAAAGATGCATGCGCGGTCTCGCGGACCTGTACAGGTGCTTACCCGCCAGCCAACCGAAGGCCGAGCCAGAGAAGGTGGTCTCAGATTCGGAGAAATGGAACGTGATGTGCTGGTAGGGCACGGAGCTGCCATGTCGCTAAAAGAAAGGCTGCTCGATGAATCGGACAAGGTTGTGGAACTTGTCTGTTCTCACTGCGGAATGATTGCAACATATGACAAGCAGCGGAATGTCGCTTTTTGCTCAACCTGTGGAGCTGACACGGATATATATCCTGTTGAGATGAGCTACGCATTCAAGTTGCTGCTGGACGAAATCAAATCTCTGGGAGTTGCTCCCAGGCTTAAACTTGAAGATGCGGTATGAGGTGAGGCAGATATGGCAAATGTACCTCCTATTCCGAAAAGAATTGCTTCTATTAAGTTCGGACTACTGTCTCCAAAAGAGATCCGTAAAATGAGTTCGACCCCGATCATCACAGCTGATACTTATGATGATGACGGGTTTCCAATTGACATGGGACTTATGGACACAAGACTCGGAGTCATTGACCCCGGTCTTCGCTGCAAGACCTGTTCAGGGAGAGCAGGCGAGTGTCCTGGACACTTCGGGCATATTGAGCTTGTAGCTCCGGTAGTTCATGTTGGTTTTAATAAAGTAATCCGAAAACTACTCAGGGCAACCTGCAGGAAATGCAGCAGGCTCTTGCTTGACCCTGCACAGAAACAGCACTTTCTGGACCAGCTTATAGGCATTGAGGAAATCGGACATATGCCCGATGACATGATTAACGAGGCTTATAAGGAAGCTAGCAAAGTAAAGACCTGCCCCTACTGCAACGAGGAACAGCTGGAAATAAAATTCGAAAAACCCAGCGAGTATCTCGAAAACGGGGAGAAGTTAACCCCTACCGAGATAAGGGACCGTTTCGAGAATATCCCTGATGACGATATTCGGGTTATCGGAATGGACCCAAAGAACGCAAGGCCTGAATGGATGATCCTTACGGTCCTGCCCGTACCTCCTGTTACGGTTCGTCCTTCGATTACCCTTGAATCCGGGCAGCGCAGTGAAGACGACCTGACCCATAAACTCGTAGATATTATCAGAATTAACCAGCGCTTCCAGGAAAACAGGGAAGCTGGCGCTCCTCAGCTCATTATTGAGGACCTCTGGGAGCTCCTTCAGTACCACGTTACAACCTTCTTTGACAATTCAGTCTCAGGAATACCTCCTGCAAGACACAGGTCAGGAAGGCCATTAAAGACCCTATCCCAACGTTTGAAGGGTAAGGAAGGGCGTTTCAGAGGAAGTCTGTCAGGTAAGCGTGTTAACTTCTCTGCACGTACGGTAATCTCTCCTGACCCGAACCTGAGCATTAATGAGGTAGGGGTTCCAATGCCTATTGCACGGACCCTGACAATGCCCTCAGTAGTAACACCAAGGAATGTAGAACAGCTTAAGATTTACGTGCGTAACGGAGAGGATGTGCACCCCGGTGCAAATTACGTACTGCGTCCTGACGGCAGGCGCATAAAAGTTACAAATGTAAACAAAGACGACCTTGCAGAAAAGCTGGAATTCGGATGGGTAGTGGAACGTCAGTTAAAGGACGGAGATATTGTACTTTTTAACAGGCAGCCATCTCTTCACAAGATGAGTATTATGGCTCATTCTGTGAAAGTACTTCCGAATAAGACCTTCAGGCTGAATCCTGCTGTATGCCCTCCATATAACGCTGACTTTGATGGGGACGAGATGAACATGCATGCCCTTCAGACCGAAGAGTCCAGGGCTGAGGCAAAAGTCCTGATGCAGGTTCAGGAAAATATTCTTTCCCCACGTTTCGGAGGTCCTATTATAGGTGGGATCCATGACCATATTTCAGGGCTTTTCCTGCTTACACGTTTTGAGAATCATATCTTAGCTGATGACGCTTACGATATGCTCCGGAAAAGCGATATTAAAGAGTTGCCTTCCCCTACAGGGTACGATTCCGACGGAAAGCCCTACTGGACAGGAAAACAAATCTTCAGCCAGATCCTGCCCAAAAATCTTAATGCACAGTTTTCAGCCCAGGTCTGCTCGCACTGTGATACCTGTAAGAAAGAGGAGTGTCCAAACGATGCCTATGTGGTAATCCAGGACGGAGAGCTCATTGCAGGTACAATAGATGAGGCGGCCATCGGAGCATTCAAAGGAAAAGTTCAGGATCGCATTATCAAGGAAATTGGCCCTGAAGCCGGAGCTCGCTTTATAGACAATATGACCATGCTTGCAGTTAGGGCTATCATGCGGACAGGCCTGAGTTTCGGAATAGCTGATGAAGATATTCCGAAAGAAGCAAGGATCCAGATCAATGAAGTCCTTAACAAAGCTGAAGATGCTGTGCAAAACCTTATCAAGTCTTACCAGAATAAAGAGCTTGAACCCCTTCCTGGAAGAACCCTTGATGAGACAATTGAAATGAGCATTATGCAGAAGCTCGGAAAGGCCAGGGACGAGACCGGTAACATAGCAGACAGCCATATGGGGCTTGAAAACTCGGCAGTTATTATGGCCCGCTCAGGGGCCAGAGGTTCCATCCTGAACCTTACTCAGATGGCAGCTTGTGTTGGCCAGCAGGCCGTGCGTGGAGAACGTATCCGCAGAGGATATGCAGGCAGGACATTACCCCATTTCCAGAAGGGAGATCTTGGTTCGGACGCCCACGGATTCGTAAAGGCAAGCTACAAGAGCGGGCTTAACCCGACTGAATATTTCTTCCACGCAATCGGTGGTAGGGAAGGTCTTGTGGACACTGCAGTCAGGACATCACAATCAGGGTACCTGCAGAGAAGGCTTGTCAATGCTCTCCAGGACCTGGAGGTCCAGTATGACCTTACAGTCAGGGATACTAGAGGCGTGCTTGTACAATTTAAATTTGGAGAAGATGGAATTAACCCTACAAAAAGCGATTTCAGCAAACCGGATACAATCCACAGGATTGTCAATTCCGTAGCAAACCGGGAGGTGGCCTGATGAGTATTAGTGAAAGTACAATCGATGGCATGATAAAAGATCTGCCTCTCCCTTCGAATATCCTTAATACTCTCAAGGAGGATGTCATCAAAGCCGGAGTAAGTAAGAAGGAAATGGAAGAGATTATAGAAAAGGTAATGGAAGAGTATCACATTTCATGCATTGAGCCCTGTGATGCTGCCGGTGTGATTGCAGCCCAGTCCATAGGGGAGCCGGGCACTCAGATGACAATGCGTACCTTCCACTACGCTGGTGTGGCTGAGATTAACGTCACTCTCGGTCTGCCCCGTCTTATCGAAATTGTGGATGCTCGAAAAATTCCGAGCACTCCTATGATGACGATTGCTCTTTCAAAAGAGAATCCTGAAGATTATGCTTACAACAGGGAGAAGACTAGAGTCCTTGCCTGGGAAATCGAAGCAACGAAAATCGACCACATTGCTGACGTGACCACTGATCTTTCCCAGATGAAATTGATAATTGACCTGCATGAGAAGGCGATGGAAGGCAGGAATATTACTATAGATCAGGTAAAAGAAAAGTTTAACGAAGAATTGAACGTAATGGTTATCATTTCCCAGGATATAGATAACCAGATTATCATTTCCCCTGGAGAACCTTCTTACAGAGAGCTTCTCCAGCTTGCAAAAAGCATCCACAATGTCACCCTGAAAGGGATAGAAGGGATCAAGCGTGTTGTAGTCCGTAAGGAAGGGGAAGAATATACTCTCTATACCGAAGGTTCGGCCCTGCGTGAAGTGCTTCAGTTCGACGGTGTGGATAAGACAAGGACAAGTACAAATAATATTAACGAAATTTATGAAGTACTTGGAATCGAAGCTGCAAGGAACGCGATTATTAAGGAAGCAACAGATACCCTGCGCGAACAGGGTCTAACTGTAGACATCCGGCATATTATGCTTGTGGCCGATCTCATGACCTGTGACGGGGAAGTAAAACAGATAGGAAGACACGGAATTTCAGGTGAAAAGGCAAGTGTCTTTGCCCGTGCAGCTTTTGAAGTTACGGTAAATCACTTGCTGGATGCAGGAATGCGCGGTGATGTGGATCAGCTCCAGGGGGTCACGGAAAACATTATCGTCGGCCAGCCTATCCGCATGGGTACCGGAGATGTGCACCTTATAAGCCGAAGAATAGAGAAAGTTGAAGCCGAGGAAGAGTGAAGGTTTGCAAAAAACCTGAAACTCAACCTATAATTATTTAAATTCGTAGCCTGATAGAAGACCATCTCAGATCAGGTATACGTTACCTTTACGAAACTTGGAAAACCCTGATGCAGAAACTTGAGTCTGCGAGGCTCATAACCAGAAAATAGATATAAGGTATCGGGTATTTAGAGTACCATATAACCGAGCTTGGGAAATCTTTATTAGGAAAGAGACAGAGTAGACGAGCTCATTTGAGACAGAGTTGATGAAAATGAAGATCAATGTTGATAAATCTCTTATTAAAGCTGTGAAAACAGGAAAAGTAATAATTGGAGCCAACCGGACTGTGGATGCAGCAGCAGACGGATCTGCAAAAATGGTGGTCCTGGCATCAAACTGCCCCGAAGAAATTAAAAAGAAAGTTCAGGCAACAAATGTCCCTGTCCTGAAATTCGATGGCACAAGTGTAGAACTCGGGCCAGTATGTGGTAAGCCCTTTACGATTGCAGCCATGGCAATCCTCGATGTAGGAGAATCCGATATCCTGGCAGCTATAGTTTAATAGAAGGAGTTGGCAACGTCTTGGGTGAAATAAGACTTACTGCAGAAAGCATCCAGTACATTGCATTATTTGAAAATATGACACGAGCTAAAATCCTCGATTGTATCCCTGAAGAGGAAAGACTTGTATATGTCGTAAAACAGGGTGATATGGGACTTGCTATAGGCAGAAATGGGGAGAATATAAACCGTGTTAAAAAGACTCTGGACAAACCCATAGAACTTGTGGAATATTCCGATGAACCTGTCACCTTCCTGAAGAACGCCTTCGGACCTGTGTCCGTGAGTTCGGTAAACATTATAAACAAAAATGGCAAGCGATTAGCTTATGTAGAGGTACCCAATAAAGAGAAGGGGCTTGCCATAGGCCGCAACGGGAAGAATATTGAAAAAGTAAAGATGCTTGCCCGTCGCCATCATAATATAGAAGATGTGATCTTGCAGTAATTTAAATTAATTTACATTGATCCATTAATCCGGCGTTGAAGGACAATCTGGCATCCAGTATGCCTCTATAAAATTGAGATCAATTTTGAATTGGAGAAATTATAATGGCTAAAGGAAAATATGCAGCTAATATTCTCAAACAGACCAGGAAAGATGCCCGGTGGAAAGATTCATACTACGGTAGGCGGGTTCTTAGGCTGGATGTGAAAGCCGATCCGCTAGGTGGCGCACCGCAGGGTCGGGGTATTGTGTTAGAAAAGGTAGGAGTTGAAGCAAAGCAGCCAAACTCAGCTATCCGCAAATGCGTAAGAATCCAGCTCATCAAAAACGGGCGTCAGGTAACTGCTTTCTGTCCAGGAGACGGCGCAGTGAACTTCATTGATGAACATGATGAAGTGACCGTGGAAAGGATTGGAGGTCGCATGGGTGGCGCTATGGGTGATATTCCGGGCGTACGCTTCAAAGTAATTGCCGTAAACAACGTGTCCCTGAACCAGCTGGTCATCGGTAGATTGGAAAAGCCCAGGAGATGATTTTCTTGAAAATATTCGACAAATGGGACCCGACTGAAGTTGAAGTCAGAGACCTAGGAATTAAGCGCTATGTTGGCCTTACTCCTGTTATTGTGCCCCACAGCAGCGGGAAGCATGCCAGGCAGCAGTTTAACAAATCCGAAATTTCCATCGTGGAGCGCCTTGCAAACAACCTGATGAGGACAGAGATTAACAGCGGAAAGAAGCAGACAACCCTTCGCGCAGTTGAAGAAGCTTTCGACATCGTGAACAAGAAAACTAAGCAAAACCCTATCCAGGTGCTTGTGGATGCTATCGCTAACGCAGGCCCCAGGGAAGAAGTAGTCAGGCTCAAATACGGCGGAATATCAGTTCCAAAAGCAGTAGACACTGCTCCTCAGAGACGTGTGGACACAGCTCTGCGCTACATCAGCATGGGAACTAAAAACGCAGCCTTCAAGTCCAAGCGTTCTGTTGCAGAATGTCTGGCAACCGAATTAATAGGCGCTGCAAACCGCGACACGAAGTCCTTCGCTATCAACAGGAAGGATGCAAAGGAAAGAGTAGCAAAGGCAGCACGTTAATCGCTTATGCGGGTTGCCTCGATATAAGAAGTTATAGATCTAGATTACATTTGTTTAAAAGGTATTAGCATGGGACGAAGGAAGAAAATGGTCGAGCGCGTAACGACGCTCATGAATGAACCGGTAAGGATAAGAAATATCGGGATTGTTGCGCACATTGACCACGGAAAAACTACATTATCGGACAACCTGTTAGCCGGTGCCGGCATGATTTCGAAGGAACTTGCAGGCAGACAGTTATTCATGGATTCCGACGAAGAGGAACAGGCAAGAGGTATCACAATCGACGCCTCTAACGTTTCCATGGTTCACACTTTTGATAATGAAGACTACCTGATTAACCTGATCGATACCCCAGGACACGTTGACTTTGGTGGGGACGTCACCCGTGCCATGAGAGCCGTGGACGGAGCTGTTGTTGTCGTGGACGCAGTAGAAGGTACAATGCCCCAGACCGAGACGGTGCTGAGGCAGGCACTCAGGGAACATGTTAGACCTGTACTTTTTGTTAACAAGGTCGACCGACTGATCAATGAGCTGCAAGTTGATTCTCAGGAAATGCAGGTCCGTCTTGGAAAAGTCATTGATCACGTGAACAAGCTCATCAAGAACATGAACCCGGAAAAGTTCAAGGCAGGCTGGAAAGTCGATGCTGCCGCCGGAACTGTTGCTTTTGGGTCAGCTCTTTACAACTGGGCAATCAGTGTGCCCATGATGAAGAAAACCGGTGTCTCTTTTAATGACGTATACGATTACTGTAAAGCTGGGGACATGAAGACTCTTGCAGAAAAATGCCCGCTGCACGAAGCTGTCCTTGACATGGTTATTCACTTCCTGCCAAACCCACTTGAAGCCCAGAAAGGCAGGGTAAAGGCAATCTGGCATGGGGACGAGAAATCTGAAATCGCAGAGTCCATGACCCATGCAAATCCAGACGGTGACCTTGCATTCATGGTAACTGACATTTCCGTTGATCCTCATGCAGGCGAAGTTGCAACAGGAAGGCTATTTAGTGGTTCTCTTACCCGTGGAATGGAAGTCTACACCTCAGGTACTGCAAAGAAGAGCAGAGTCCAGCAGGTAGGTATCTTTATGGGCCCTGAAAGGCTTGAGGTAGACAAGATTCCTGCAGGAAACATTGCCGCAGTTACCGGTTTAAAAGAAGCAATAGTGGGATCCACTGTAACAACTCTCGAAGACATGGCGCCTTTCGAAAGCATAAGGCACGTAAGCGAGCCTGTGGTAACTGTAGCTGTGGAAGCAAAGCACACCAAAGACTTGCCCAAACTAATTGAGGTGCTCAGACAGGTTGCAAAGGAAGACCCGACCCTTCAGATCACTCTTGACGAGGAAACAGGGGAACACCTGATGGCAGGCATGGGAGAACTTCACCTTGAGGTTATTGCCCACAGGATTCAAAGGGACAAGAACGTGGAAATCACCACGAGCAAGCCAATCGTCGTTTATAGGGAAACCATTAAGAAGAAGATCGAAGCTGTTGAAGGGAAGTCCCCGAACAGGCACAACAGGTTTTATATCTTTGTGGAACCCCTTGACACCGAGATTGTCAGTCAGATCAAGTCCGGCGATATCAGCATGAATCTGCCTGAACTTGAACGCAGGCAAAAGCTCATGGAACTCGGGATGGATAAAGAAGAAGCAAAGGGCATTGTTGGTATTTACAATTCCAATATCTTCATTGATATGACCAAGGGTATCCAGTACCTTAACGAGACAATGGAACTCGTGCTTGATGGATTTGAGGAAGTCATGCGTGCAGGCCCGCTTACAAGGGAACCTGTGGCAAACGTTAAATGCGTGCTCGTAGATGCTAAGCTTCACGAAGATGCAATCCATAGAGGGCCGGCCCAGGTAATTCCAGCTTCAAGGCAAGCAATTCAGGCAGGCATGCTTATGGCAGACGACACCCTGCTCGAACCTTATCAGAAGGTTTTTGTTCAGGTACCCCAGCTTTTAATGGGTGGTGCAACAAAGGAACTGCAAGGCCGCCGTGGAATTATTCTTAACATGAGTACGGAAGGAGACCTGGCAATTATTGAGGCTAGAGTGCCTGTAGCTGAGATGTTCGGATTTGCTGGTGAGATCAGGTCTGCAACTGAAGGACGTGCCATGTGGAGCACCGAATTCGGAGGGTTTGACGTTGTGCCTACCAGCATTCAGAACGAAATTGTGGGCCAGATCAGAGAAAGGAAGGGCCTGAAGAAAGAATTGCCCAAAGCCGCTGATTACCTTTCAATGTAAGCGGAATTTTCCGCTTTTCCCTTAATATTTATATGGATATACCTATCCTCAGATAGGATAGATAAAAGCACCCGGACCGATCTGGAAGGGAGGAGTATCCCTATCGGTTCGGGTATATGGCCAATCGGAAAGCTTTAAGATAAGGTATGCCTATATTGGGGAAAGCAGTCCAGACCACTGGAAATTTAGAAAGTGGCGGTTCAAGAAGGAGTCCGGAAAGGGAAAACTGACAATATTGATCGGACGAAAGAATATAGAAAAGATGAATCAGTATTGAGATCCGCCCTAATATTAATATAGTAAATATTTGATATACGAATGAAACTCATCCAGAATTACAGGAGAATTATAATATGGCAGCTGATAAACCGCACATGAATTTAGCAGTGATTGGTCACATTGACCACGGAAAATCAACATTCGTAGGACGCTTAATGTTCGATGCAGGAGCTGTAGCTCCACATATCATCGAGAAGTTTAGAGAAGAAGCAAAGCAGAAGGGTAAAGAATCTTTCGCCTTCGCATGGGTTATGGACTCTCTTAAGGAAGAGCGTGAAAGAGGTATTACAATTGACATCGCTCACAAGAGATTCGACACAGACAAATTCTACTTCACAGTCGTAGATTGCCCAGGCCACCGTGACTTCGTAAAGAACATGATCACAGGTGCTTCCCAGGCTGACGCTGCTGTCCTTGTTGTCGCAGCTCCTGATGGTGTAATGGCCCAGACCAAGGAACACATTTTCCTTTCCAGAACCCTCGGTATTAACCAGCTGATTGTCGCAATCAACAAGATGGATGCAGTAGAATACAGCGAAGCCAGGTACAAGGAAGTCGTGGAACAGGTATCCGGTATTCTTAAAATGATCGGGTACAAGCCAAGCGAAATTCCCTTCATTCCGACCTCTGCATTCTACGGTGACAATATCGTCAAACTCAGTGACAAGACACCCTGGTACAAAGGCCCATCCATCATGGACTCCCTCAACAACCTCAAAGAACCATCAAAACCATCCAATCTTCCACTCAGGGTCCCTGTGGAAGACGCATACACCATCTCAGGTATCGGAACTGTCCCTGTAGGTAGAGTCGAAACCGGTATCATGAAAAAGGGTGACAAGATCGTCTTCATGCCAGGTGGAGCATCCGGAGAAGTTAAATCCATTGAGATGCACCACGAAGAAATTCCGCAGGCTCTCCCAGGAGACAACATTGGCTGGAACGTCCGTGGAATCGGCAAGGCCGATGTCCGCAGAGGAGACGTTTGTGGTCCTGTTGACAATCCGCCAAAGGTTGCTGACGAGTTCGTAGGACAGATTGTCGTTCTGCAGCACCCCTCCGCAATCACTGCCGGATACACCCCTGTTTTCCATGCCCACACCTCCCAGACAGCATGCCAGCTGATTTCTCTTGACAAGAAGCTGGACCCGAAGACCGGGCAGGTAAAGGAAGAAAACCCGACCTTCCTTAAGGCCGGAGACGCAGCAATCGTTACCATCAAACCAACAAAACCGATGGTTATCGAGCCAGTAAAGGAAATTCCACAGCTCGGCAGGTTCGCTATCCGTGATATGGGTATGACAATCGCCGCAGGCATGTGCATGAGTGTTAAGCAGAGATAACACTCTCCTTTTTCATTTTTTAAGGAGAAAAAAGGTATGCAGAAAGCTAGAATTAGATTGTCAGGCATCAGTCCCAAAGATCTGGACGGAGTCTGTAATCAGGTAAAATCCATTGCGGAGAGAACAGGAGTTAATATATCAGGACCTGTTCCGCTTCCCACAAAGAAACTTGTAGTTCCTACAAGAAAAAGCCCGAGCGGAGACGGAACTGCAACCTGGGACCACTGGGAGATGCGTGTACACAAGCGTCTCATTGATATTGCAGCCGATGAAAGGGCACTTCGCCAGCTCATGAGAATCCAGGTTCCTAAAGATATAAATATCGAGATCGTACTCGAAGGATAAACGAGAGATCGAGACAGGCTACAGAAACTTTCTGTACCCGGTCTTGCAAACTTCTTTTCCATTTCTTTACTTTAGAATAGACTATTTTCCTCAGTATAAATTTATGAGGAAACTGCCGGCGGCCGTCAATTTAGACGCTCTTTCCGCCAGCGTTTCTGCAACTTTTGTCTTCTTGTAAATCTGATCTTGCTTAGATAGGGTTTGCAGATATTATCCTTAATGGCATCCTTTTTTACTCATTTTTCCTTCATTTCCTGTTTTTCTTTATTTTACCCATTTTCCCTTATTTTACCCATTTTCCCTTATTTCCTCTTTTTTACTTTTTTACTCTCTTTTTTAGGAAAAAGAAGGACTAATCCTTGTCATTTTAATGGTGGGATACAGCCCGTCAACTTCAACAAAACATCAAATCCAATTTTTTGGATTTCATAGGTTAAAACAATTTTACTCAGGTGCATGCACAATAATGGTAAGTTACCATCCTTCGAACTCTTTAATTGATTACACCATATAGTCAGAATTAGATAATTTATAACAAATCATTAAACAATAAAAATATTAAAAAGTAATCCAGACTTAAAATCCGCTTGAAAATTGCATTGTTAGGGAGATTGGACATAAAACTTATAAGGAGTTAAGTAAGAGAAGTTTATGGGGTTTGAAAGTACTTGCCAGAGCGCTCAAACCCCGTAAAACATGCCCTATGAGGCAGTGATTGGTATGAATAATATTAGCAAAGCAGTAGTTGTTTTTATTGTTTTTCTGACTTTCTTAATACTGATGATGCAATCTCAAGAAATTAAAGTAGCTGGTTTTCTCATCCAATTTGAAAATGAAACAACTGAGCCTGAAGCCAAAGCCATTCTTGAAAATTACAACATACCTGTGAATTATACCATAAACTACAATTCTAATATTAGTCGAGGAATGTACTACATAAAAGTAGATGAAGATAAAATAAATGAATTGAGAAAAGATGAAAACTGGACTTCTGTAGTTGAACTCAAAAAAGGAAATTATAACATAAATATGTTATCTGAAGAATTTGTTCCAGATGAAAATTTTCATACAATTCTGGAAAAAAATAATCTTCAGTTGAAAAAGGCCATTGTGTGTTATATTCGTTTTGGAGACGGATCGCATGGCTGGGTTGTGGGAAAGAATTGTATTCTGGAAAAAGATGCAATAAGGATAAAAAATGAGCTTGAAACAAATGAGAAAGTTTTGATTGTAGGCCTGGATGATATTGAAGGGTAAAAACACTGTATTGAATTATCACTGTAGAAATAAACATTACCATTTAAGTTCTTATAATTGATTCAGTATTCAACCCCATTTGATGGTGATTTTTTAAAGACATTTGATGTAATTTTTTAGCTAAATCAAATTGCGTGCGGCCACCCCACCCAAAAGGATGGGGTATGCTTCGGGCCGCCCGCCCGGTTGTTCCGGTACTTAGAACTCGTTAATTCTTCGTTGCCCAGATAACTTTAACCTATGTGATTTGGGCTCTGTTATCGTTTTCCCCTGCGACTCCTTAATGTAATGCTTGATTGTGTCAGCAGTTACATTTCCTACGGATCGATAGAACTTGCCACTTGACCATATAGACTTCCATCCCAATATTGAGTTCTCATTTCAGGATGAAGCTTGAATAGCCTATAAGAACTACCTCCTTTCAAGTATTGAATTACTTCAGATAGAGAATTACTTGGATGGAATTCTAGAAACAAGTGAACATGATTATCTACAACTTCCATTGCATGTATTTTGTATCCTTTTTCCATGCAAATATTACTGAGAATCAACTCGCAATCCTTTTTAATTCGCTTATTGTAGAATATACTGTATCGATACTTAGGTACCAATACGATGTGGTAGGTAATCTGACCATAGCCATGGCTAAAACTACGTAATTCCAATGAATATCACATCCTAGCCAGAGGTGGCTGGCACCACCTCTGGCTATGGTGCCAAAAAACCCTTATTTTACAAAAAATTGATGATTTGCACAGTTATCCAGAGATAAAACAGCCAGCGAGGGTCCACTTCATCCCCGACCTGAAGGTCAGGGTATTCGTGACCCTCTGCGCTCCCGTAGTAATAAAAGTTGTCAACCTAAAATAATTGAACACTTTTACTTACCTCTATTTATTAAGTTTTCCTATTTTATAGAACATGATTGAGAATTTTTTAATCTTATTAGCTGCGTATTGGCAGACTTCCCAGATCAGTATG
>Ga0074193_1002136_pt1 | contig 19356 bp, 22 predicted proteins | sample EPASupsiteHSE605_FD_64523 | JGI IMG/M metagenome (GOLD analysis project Ga0074193, IMG submission 64523) | Bioremediated contaminated groundwater from EPA Superfund site, New Mexico - Sample HSE6-05 | ecosystem: Environmental > Aquatic > Deep subsurface > Groundwater > Contaminated ... | reverse complement strand
TGAAATCAGATTAGTTGCATGTTTTCCATTTTTGTCAAGCCATGCGAGACATAGACCGGCCTCATCGGTATACCCAGTTTTCCCTCCTAAAATTTCCCCACCAATAATGTTTTGATTGTTGAGTTCTTCAAACATGGTATTATAAAAGGTTATCCCGCCAGGATGCTTATTAGTAGGTTGTGTGGAATGACGGGATGAAGCAAAAATCTCCCGGAAAGTATCATTTTGCAAAGCATAGCTTAGAAGAATAGCCAGATCTTTGACTGTTGTGTAGTGGTTTTCATTGTGAAGTCCGGTCACATTTTCTAAATGGGTATTGTCCATACCAAGATCTGCAGCCTTTTGATTCATTATTTTTACAAAATTCCGCTCTGATCCCGCAATCTTATCAGCAAGTCCAATACAGCACTCCGCACCGCTTGGCAGCATTACTCCGTATAATAGATCGATTGCCTTGACCTGCTCACCCGGCTGGAAACCTGCCATTGATGCATCTGCTTCGTACAGCCCCTGAAACGTAGAATTGGAAAGTTTGATTTCTTCCTTCAGATCAGGTAAATTTTCTATTGCAACAATGGCTGTCATCATTTTAGTCAAAGAAGCAGGATAGATTTTTTCTTCGCTATTTTTTTGCATCAGGACGGTATCATCTGTTAACCGGATCAAAATCGCATTAGGACTGTTCAGCTTGCCGGGAGATATGGAAACAGAGGGATCGGGTTCTATCTTTGACGGAGGAACCGGTGTTGTTCTATCGTCAGAAGAATCGAGTGTTATCTTTAAAGAAGAATTTAACGAGGTTTTATCATCATATTCTCTCTCAAATATATGATGGTTTCCCAGAGTAATGTAAACCAAAGCAGCAATAACAACAATTAACAGAAATGTTATAAATATGTGTATTTCTGGCTTTTTCTTTTTTACTTTTCGTACCATAATAAAACAGCTCCTTATTCTGTGCTGATATTATTTAAACACAGAAGAAGGAGCTATGTTGGAATTCCATCTTATGAACTTCTTAAGATTTTCTTATAACGGAAGCTTTACTGTAAATGTAGTATTTTCTGTGTTGCTTTCCACAGAGATTGTTCCATCGTGAGCCGTGACAATTTCTTGTGCGATTGCCAAACCTAATCCTGCTCCACCGGTGTTTGTGGAACGTGCAGAATCTAATCGGTAAAATTTTTCAAAAATAGTTTCAAGCTTTGCCTGCGGGATTGGATTTCCCTGATTAGTAAAAGTTATAATTATATTTTTGTCCTGCTGCTGAGCAAAAATGTCAATGACGCTGTTTTCATAGCTATAGGCTATCGCATTTTTCAGAATGTTATTGAACACACGAGCCAGTTTGTCTGCATCTCCCCACAGAGTGAGGCCGTCAGGCACATTGACGGACATCTGCTTTTCCTGTGGAGTCAGCATTGGATAGAATTCATCTGCCATCTGCTGGAGCATGAACAGTAAATTGATTTTTTCTTTATTCAAAACAATAGTTTGAATATTAAATCTTGTGATCTCAAAAAACTCATTTATAAGCTGCTCTAACCGATAAGCTTTTTCCAAGGTAATACCGACATATTTTGCCTTCTGTTCAGGAGGCATATCAGGAGCTTCATCCAGAAGACTTAAGTATCCTATAACAGAGGTCAGAGGTGTCTTTATATCATGAGCCAAGTAAACTACCAAATCATTTTTGCGCTGCTCGGCATCAAGTGCAGCTTTCTTTTGTTTTTCCAAGTTGTTTTTTATCTGATTAAGCTTATTTTCCATAAAATCCAATTCCGGTGATAATGTAATTTCATCATCGGATTCCTCAGCAAGTCTATCCATTCCAGCGCTGACCTCATCAAAATACTTGGTAAACCATGAAATTGAAAATCTAAGTAAAATAACCAAGAATACGAGAATCACAATTAATGTAATACCTTCTATATTATTGTAAAATGTAAACCGATAAATTAATACAGCAACGTTTTCGCGCAAATGTAACGTATTCTTTAAAAATTGTACAATACTATCTCCAACACTGAAGTTTTTTTGAATGAAAAAACGAAGGAAGTAAACAGTTGCAGCTGTGGCAAAAATAATTAGGAGCATTCGAAAAAATACTTTTCTTTTTATTTTTGTATAATCATTCCTTCTTTTATCTCTCTTACTTTTCAATTTTATAGCCAACCCCCCATACAGTTTTGATATATTTGGGATGTTCTGCGCTGTCGTGCATTTTTTCTCTTAAATGCCGGATATGAACCATTACCGTATTGTTGCTGTTGGTGAAATACTTATCTCCCCATACCTCATGGAACAATTCTTCCGAACTGACCACCCGTCCGCGATTGGAACAAAGAACCCAAAGAATTGAAAATTCCGTAGGCGTGAGGGATAGCTTTTTCTCATTCAGCGTACATTCATGGATGTCCATGTTCAATACCAAGCCGGAAAAAGCGATCTGGTGTTCTTCATGGTTTGGCTCTGCAGAATTATATTTGGTAAATCTCCGGAGCTGCGCCTTGACACGGGCAACAAGCTCCAAAGGCCGAAACGGTTTTGTTATGTAATCATCCGCACCTAGTGTCAATCCGGTAATTTTATCAATTTCTTCTTCTTTAGCAGTCAGCATGATAACAGGGAAATTATGATTTTCCCTAATTTTCTGGCAGAGAGTAAAGCCATCAATATCCGGCAGCATGACATCAAGTATCGCAAGCTCTAACTGTTCCGACTCAACACACCGGAACGCATCTTGACCGTTATAAAATTTGTATATTGTAAAACCTTCATTTTTTAAATAAACTTCAATTAGGTCCGCTATGGACTGCTCATCGTCTACAACCAAAATATTGATACTCATAAGTCCTATCCCTTCTTCCTGATTAAACACTCATTATTATAGTACTGTAAAACAAAAATTTATATTATAATAATTTTCTTATGAAAACCTTAAGGTTTTATTAATATAGGCTTTAATCTATTTCCCATACTAATATAAAGGATTGCCATATGAAATGCAATTCTTTCATAGACAGCCCAAGTATATTTTTACAATTTATAACTTGAAAAAGATGTGGAAATCAGCCGGCTTCGAAATTGTGCAGCCGTTTTTTATGCACCTACGCCTTTATTCGATTTCCGAACCGTAGGTTCAATAGAATCATAGGGATAGACAGCATTGACTGATTGTCTGGCATTAAACCAGAATGTTTAAACAAAGATAAGGTTACATGATCAAAGTCATACTTATTTGTGCTTGAAAAGACAATCTACACATATATTTATGCGGTCACTTCACAAGTGAAGCAGCCCACTCACCTCCCCGTGATTTGTAGTTAACCGATATCCCTATACCTTGATTATAAAGATAAAATAGCTCGAAGACACAATTTCATTTCGTTTTGTGCCTTGAGCTTGCGAAAGGAATGGATATATTTATGAAAGGTATTTTATGTGGGACCACAGCCAAAACTGATGAGGAATATAAAAAAAATATCAAAAGCCGCATGAAAATGATGATGGTAATTATTGTTGTTGGAATTATTACAGCAGCAATTGGCTTTGGAGCTGAATTCTATTTGAAAGTTTCAATTAATGGACAAATGATGGGGGTATATTCAGGGCTAGGTGTTGGTCTTTTGGTAGCAGGTACAATTTTATTAATTAAAAATAGAATGTTACTTAATAATGAAGAGAAATTAAAAGCAAGCCGTTTGAATAATACAGATATTTATAGTTTGTATTTTCTTATTATCTTATGTTATAGCGTTTAAGTATTATAATAATAAAATGTGAGGAAGTTCCTTTATTATTACTTTTGTTGTTATTTGTTGACATTAGCAGATGTAATTGCTTTTTTTAAGCCGGCAGCTAAAAATACTAATAAAGGCACTCCAAAGTCTATTGGAACGGCAAAATTCTGCCATAAATGTTCCCTTAAATATAAAAAGAATACTCTGTTACGACCAATAACGAATGTAAGGATTACCATTAGAAAACCAAAGATAAAAACAAGAAATGGAGTTTTCTTCTTTATTCCAAAAGTTTCCTTAAATGCTTCTAAAGAGCATAAAGTAAGAATACCTGCTTGAATCATTATACTCCAGTACCATAGGGCAACCATAAATGATTCAAATCGATGGAGGTATTGGGTGATTTGGATAGACCTTACAAAATCCATACTGGCAATACGCATTAATGCTACAACCTGGGGTCCCATAACCATTAATTCTACAACAAAATAGAATACGAAGAAAAAACCTCCTATAAACATACCAGAAGCTGCAGAACGAAAAGCACTATTCTTATCTTTAATCATTGGAAAAAGCATTGCTATTACTAGAGGGGTTACTCCAGAAAATGTGTCAGCTTTTATACTAGCTTTAAATACAGGTAGCACACCAGAGTCGAAAAAAGGTGTAATTCTATTAATATCTATTTCAGAAAGTGAAGCCATAAGAACCAGTAAATAAAAAATTATTGCCATTCCGAAAGCAACAACACTTGTTCTTCCAATAACTTCATATCCTTTCCATATTAAATAGCATATTACTAATGTATGCAATACAGTAACTACTAGAAAAGGAGTTTGAGGTAGAAGGAAGTCACTAAGGTGGTGAATATACATTGATACTGAACTAGAGGCAATGAGAAAAAAATATATTGTTAGAATAAATCCTATTACTTTTCCTAATCCAGTGCCAAGTAGTTCTTGGCTGTATTTAACTATTGTTTTATCTGGGAATCTTTTGCCAACATTAATCGTAATGAAAATAAACGGTAGCACAGTAAATAAACTTATTATACCACTTATCCACATATCACGACCAACTTCCCTAGTTAAAATACCACTTGCATAATTTATTGCTGAAGGCCACATAATGCAAATTATAATGTCTCTAAACTGCTTATTATTAATGACTTCCTTTTCATTACTCATAATAGCTTTTCTCCTTTACTGCACATTTTAATCCTGTTTTGTTATTGGTTCCAGTGGCTTCGCTAATGATATATGAGAGATATCCACTTTTACAACTATACTAACATCAGTATTCGTAAAAAGCGTATTCCATTTTGAAGATATTTGATGCCATTCTTCCTTATGCTGGCTATGGAGTATGCTACTTAAGCCAATAAAGTCTATTTTTAGGTCTTTAGCAACTGTTATTGTAGATTGAATATCCTTTCTTATGACTTCTTCCATTGCCGATTCCAGTTCTTTTAGTTTGCTAATATCATTAAAATTAGTTAGACATGATTGTTCAGTAAGTGTTGCAGTTACTTTAAGGTTAATTGTAAAAAGTGGAATCTCGTTATCCACACCACTTTTAAATCCAATATTAGCCTTTTTAATTTCCAGTGAAGTAGGCATATCATCGTAAGGACAATTCACAACCATTATGGAATCATTCATTTTTTTCTTAATCCATAAAAGACCTCTGGTATTCTGTTCGGTAAGTGGAATAGGCAGATTATTTTTATCAAAGACATATGCACCGCTGGTTTTTAAAACAGGTTCTTGTTTTGACTTATCCAGAACAATTCTTGAAGTTACTGGAGCTACATTTGGGTCAAGATAGTCCTGAATAAAATCTTTTAACATAATGTTGTATGACTTCCCTGTTAAACTCTTATTTTGAATTATTTTTTCAAGATATATAGCTGGATCTTTTTCCATAACAGGTACAACCTCGAGAAGCTTCCCTGCCTCACCTGGGGTTACTGCAACTAATGTTCTTAATCGCAGCTCAGGATTACGAGTAAAAAAATCAAATATTTCAAGAGTACTATTTTTTGCTAAATCTTCACTAATAAGTATTACCTTAATATGAGACCAAAAAATACGACGGGAAGATATAGAAGCCATATTTCTTATTGCTTCAAATATTGTTTTACCTGTACTAGAGACCATCCAGAAAGGTTTAGTTATCATGCCTGACAATGTTTTGCTGTAAGTCTCGGGAGATGCGATCTGCGCAGTTACCTTGAATCCATTTTCATCCTTATCTAGGCCAATGCTTAATACAAAACCTAGTTCATCAATTTCCCTAGCATTCCAACAGCCAGTTTGTAAGAGCGAAAGTATAATTACTAATACAAGGGCTATTTTCCTCATATGCATCACTCCTCTTAATTTAGGATAAAATTATTTGTTAGCCTTATTTTTATCTCCATCATTTTTAGGCCCAGGTTTCATGTTTGGTCCAACCCGTACAAATCCTTTGCGGCCGATATAGCTAGGAAGGCGATTCATTGCCCACCAAGGGGATCTAATTACCATATCTTTAAATTCATTTTTATTTGCAGATATAAAAGGTTCCATATAGCTTACTCCGAAAGAACGTAAGCTATTTAAATGAATTATTATTATGCTTAATCCTGCCAAGATGCCAGGCAAACCAAATATAGAAGCTAGGAGCATCAAAGGAAAACGTAGCAGCCGTCCTGAGGCTGCTGCATTGAATGCTGGAATAGCAAAAGAACTTATTCCTGTCAATGCGACAACAATTACCATTGCCTGGGAAACAATTCCAGCCTGAACTGCAGCCTGACCTATAACAAGACCACCAACTATGCTTACAGCTTGACCTGCCTGTTTTGGTAGGCGCAATCCTGCCTCCCTAAGAATTTCAAATGTAGCTTCCATCATAAATGCCTCGCCTATACTCGGAAAAGGTACTCCTTCACGGGAAGCAGCTATCGATAAGGCTAAGGTAGTTGGAATCATTTCTTGGTGGAAACTTGTTAAAGCAATATAAAGTGCTGGAAGAATAACCGAAATAAAAAAAGCAATAAGTCTTATAAATCTTGTCAAGGATCCTATTGGGAAACGTTCATAATAGTCATCAGCTGACTGAATAAACTGAAAAAAAATCGTAGGAACTATTAATACAAAAGGAGTTGTATCTACGAGAATTGCTACACGACCCTCCAGGATTGCTGCAGAGACCTTGTCAGGGCGTTCACTATGTTCTATTTGAGGAAATGGTGATGTTGGAGTATCTTCTATTAGTTCTTCAATATAACCACTTTCAAGTATACCGTTGATTTCAATTCGTCCAAGTCGATTTCTAACTTCAGTTATTACTGTTTCTTTCGCTATTCCTTTCAAATAAACTATTAAAACCTTGGTTTTGGTTTCTGTACCTATACTAAATGGTTCTAGCCTTAAATTAGGGCTTTTTAAGCGACGCCTTATGAGAGCAGTATTACTTTCTATGTTTTCAGTAAAACCATCCTTCGGTCCCCTTACCACATTTTCCGTAGCTGGCTCAGAAATAGCTCTCTCTTTCCAGCCGGAACTACCTACTATTAGGACTTTGTTTATTTTATCTAATAAAAATATTGTATTCCCACTAACTAATTCCGTTACTATTTTGTTTATATCAAATTCTTCACTTACATAGATATTTGGTATGCCGTATTCTTTAATAATTTGAAATAAGTCACTATTATTTTTGACATTGGTAAATCTATTGTTTAACATCAATGCCCCGATAACCTGTTCATTAATAAGTTCTCTTTCAGCTAGACCCTTTATTAAAATAACTGCCGCATTTATTTCGATACCAGCAGAAATTGTAAATTCTCTAACTCTTATGTCATTAGCGAAACCTAGTATGTTTTTTATTATATCAATATTAGAAGTTAAATCTGTGGATAACTGTGTTTGCTGGGGTAATTTATTTTCCGATATGTGCTCTTGCTCTGTAATTTTATTATTATTCTTTTTATGAAAAAAGTTTAGGATTGACATAATAAAATCTCCTCGTCTTTAAAACACTACGCTATAGATTTAGTATGTTTAATATAAGTTTTATTATTCATTGCAATGTAGCAATACAATGAATCTTGCTCATGCATGGCTTTATGATGTAAATAGAATAGAAGCAGAAGTATGTAAATATCTACTTGAAATGGGCATAAAATTAAGGCTTTCATCAAGAGTTGTAAACGTAGAAAAAGAAAAAGATAGTATAAAAGGAATATATTTAAGTGATGGCTCCTATGAAGAAGGAGATGTTTTTATTGAAACCACTGGTACAACAGGACCTATGGGTAACTGCTTAAGATATGGAAATGGATGTTCCATGTGTGTACTTAGATGTCCTGCCTTTGGTCCTAGAATTAGTATTAGTCAAAGAGCAGGTATTGAGGATCTAAAGGGCGAACGAGCAGATGAAGTTTATGGTGCTTTTAGTGGCTCTTGTAAACTAAGTAAGGAAAGTATTGACAAGAATATTATCAATGAACTAGAAGAAAAGGGGGTAGTAGTAGTTAAGATTCCTGACGAAGATATTAATTTAGATAAACTTAAAATAAAAGTTTGTCAGCAATATGCTTTAAAAGAATTTGCAGAAAATATTGTTATTCTTGACACGGGTCACGCCAAGTTAATGACTTCTTATTACCTCTTAGATAAACTAAGAAAGATAAAAGGATTTGAACATGCAAAGTATATAGATCCATATGCCGGTGGCAAGGGTAATTCTATTAGATACTTGGCAATAACTCCAAGAGATAATTCTATGAAGGTTAAGGGAATAGATAATTTATTTTGTGCAGGAGAAAAAGCAGGTCTTTTTGTAGGGCATACTGAAGGTAGACAAAGCATAATACAACTTTTCCACAAGATTTCCCAAGTTAGGATTTCCCAGAGGGGAGTCTATTTTTTTTAGAACTTCCCCATAATGTTATATCAACATCTCCAGTAGAGCTATCCCAGGTTATTCTATCAACCAACACTGATATAAGATATTTTTTCATATCAACCGAAGCATCATCTATAGTATTATAAAAGGTATTTAAGTTATTAACTATTAGATCTAAATCTAGGTCTAGTTCAACTATTTTTGCTTTGTTTGAGCTAAGCAATTCTATTTTAGATTTTATATCATTAATTTCTTTTTCACGTTTTTCAATTTCAGCTATTATATACTTCCCAGCAGTAGAACTTGGGTTTTCTGATAGTTGCTTTACTAAAGTTCTTATAGCATCTTCATTAGCAGATAAAGAACTATTTAATAACTCCAATTCACTGGATGAATTATCTGCAGCAGCTATTTGTTTTTTAACATTCTTTAATTCATTAAGTAATAGTCCATTATCTTTGGTAACTTTTTTGAGCTTATCTATAACAATTGGTTCAATCTCATCAGTTCGAATATTTGAATTATCACACCTAGTTCCTTTGGAATCAATTTTCATTGAGCAGCCATAGTAAAATCTTCGTTGGCCATCTTTATCAGTTGATCCATGTAATACGGTCATAGGAGATCCACATTTACCGCATCTTATTAATCCAGTTAAAAGAGCATTATGAGTTTTACCAAGCCTAGGAGCTTTACTTTTATTAGTTTTTAAAGTATCCTGAATTTTCAACCATGCATTAGCATCAATTATACCTTCATGTTTAGCTATAGCTGCAACCCATTCTTCAGTATCCCTATATTGTTTTTTACCTTTCTTTTTATTATAAGTAAGTATTCCATGCTTACTATCAGGAGTACCAACACAAGTAATATCTTTATCTCTAAGGAACTCAAATACTTTATCATTTGCTCTAACGTAAGTAGAACTTTGAAGCAAATCAGAAACAGATCTTACATTCCAATCAGCTCCAAGTTTAGTTTTAAAATTGTTTTCTAATAAGTACTGGTTAACTTGCCTTAACGATTTTAACTCTAGGTATTTTTCATAAATTAGTTTTACTAGCTTTAGCTCATTATCTACTGGAGACAACTTATACATAACTCTTTCTTTATATTCATGGTCCATGAATATGATTTTTTCACTTTCAAAACCTAAGGGAGTTTGTCCTCCAAGCCATCTTCCAGACTTAGCAAGTTCAAGCATGTTGTCTCTAACTCTTTCTGCGATAGTTTCACGTTCAAGCTGGGCGAAAACAGATGCTATATATACCATTGCCTTACCCATTGGAGTGCTAGTATCAAATTGTTCTTTAATACTCACAAAAGAAATATTATTATCCTGTAAAAGCTCAAGAGTAGAGGAGAAATCGGCTACATTACGACTTATTCTATCTAATCTATAGCAAATAAGTACATCAAATTTATTATTTTTAGCATCTTTAACAAGTTCCTGGAATTTAGGTCTATTAGTGTTCCCACCACTAAATCCTTCGTCTTCATATACAAGGAATTCTGTAATGTTTTTATCTCTCAATTGGTTTTGAGCATAGTCTTTACACATTTGAACTTGGTTCTCTATACTTTCACCTTTACCGGTGAATTTAGATTTTCTAGAATAAATTGCTGCTTTCATTATTAACATCCTTTCTAAAAAATAAGACCGAACTATAATAGTTCAGCCTATCTAATAAGTTTAAGTATAGCGATATAAGAAATATAAATCCATATCTAATGTTATACTATTATTTTAAAAATTAATCTATTATGAATGATTTACCATGTAGTAAGTAAATATAAATAAAAACCCACTACAAGTATTACTTACTAATGGGCTTTGGAAACAATAGAACTAATATAAAAAGCATTTGTAAAAATATGATTTTATATTTATGAAATTGTACCGTTTTTAATATGATAATCAATTTTATTTGTTGTACAAAACTCAATAACTTGATTACTTAATAAATTATAATATTCTTTATGATTCTTATATTTTGTAACTAAAGGATTATAATTCATTCTGCCAAATATAATTTTATCAACAAATTTTATAGAGTCTAATAAAGTAATTAAATCTTGCTCAACAATATTCGGTGTTGGATATGGCTCAATACTAACCCAGGTTTTAAATCCTTTATCATGAAGATATTTTAAGCTTTCAATTCTATCAGAAATTGGTGATGAATAGGGTTCAAATTTGTTTCTAAATTGCTCATTAAGTGAGACTAAAGTTATGCCATATTCATTTTCTTTTGATAAATATGCAAGCTCTCTTGGAAGAAATCCTTTTGTAAGAGCAGTACATTTTATATTATTAGAATTAAGGATTTTTATTAATTCAATACTCATGCTTGTTATTTCGGAATAACCATACATGAAAGGATCCGTAGTAAAACATAAATGAACAGAGTCTATTTTATTCTTATATTTAGGAATTTCTTTAATAAGTAACTCTTTTGCGTTAATAACTAATTTGGGATTACACCAATCCTCGTAACTTTTTGCACGTCCAAATCTTTTAGCCATCATATAAGCATAGCATGGGTAGGTACATCCGTGTGAACATCCTTGAACGTGGTTTATAGTGTAATCTCCATATTCAACATCTGTCTTATATAGTAAACTTTTTCTTTGAATATATTCCATAAATTTTCCCTCTTTTCCTTTGTCTATATTATATATCAAACAGATGTTCTGGTCAATTTAGTATTATTTTTTACATATAAGATCTTTTCCAATTAAATGATGAGCTATATTATTTCCAAGTTTAATTGCTTTTTTATCCGGATTGGACATTGCAAAATAAAATAAAAACAGTGGGGCATTATTACTATTTCTTAAACATAAAGGACATGTTACAGAAGGATATAGAGTTTTTAATCGCTCCCTAAAATAACAGCAAATTTCTTTTTCATTAACACGTTTTACAGCAGTATTTCCATCAATATTATCTAAAAAATTAAACTGAGGATCTTTTTTATATAAAGCTTCCTCCCAATTTGTCTCTCCAAACAACCTGTCTAAACTCTTCTTATTTGTATCTAAAATATTCCCTTTATTAGGCATATACCTTGCAGCGTAGGAAATAGGGTATAGACACCAAACATCTATTGCTTTAGTACTAGCTATTTTTGAGTGTGTAGAAAAATCAAATTCAAAACTGAATGGATCTATAAAAGCCAAAGCTCTGTAAAACGTCCAGTTATATTTTTTTACTATCTTATTAATTTCTAAATTGCAATCCCCATTAATTATGGTAATTTTCTTATTAGGATATAGTTTTTTTAATTCTTGTAACTCGTTACACTTTTCTTCGTCATATTCAATAAATATATATTCATCAAATCTATCAATCTGTAAGGCAATCTTAGCTGAGCCATCCACAAATCCAGCCTTTGTATCACATCGACCGGTTCCTGCGAAAGCATCAATATAAATAAATTTATATTTTAATTTTTTTAAGGCAGTTGCATATGCTTTTAAGTAGTTTTCTATAACAGTAAGTTTTATTAATGTCCATGCACCTCCAAATTTTTGTTTTGACATAATTATCACCTCTATTTAAAGAATAATACTTATATGTTTCAAATGAATGTTTAAGGGTTGGTGCTCAAAGGCTCTCGAAATAGTCGTTATTTTATAATTCGACACAATGAAACAAAATACAACAAAATACTTTATTGGAATATTTTTCTCCGACTAGTTTAAAAAATACTCAAATTATTTTTAATTTGAGTTTAAGTAGATCTATTGGAAGATTTTCCGCAGCAGCAACTTGATCTAAAGTTAGGTTTTGATACTTTTGCAATACTGCGTTATTAATAAGTAACTCAGCGGCAAATGTATTAGCTTCTATTTCATATCTGCTCTTTATAAAATGAGTGTTGCTTTCAAGAAATAAGATATTTAGCTTTGTGTGTAGGATAGCATGTCCTAATTCATGAGCACAAACAATCTTTTGTTCATGTTCTGATAAACTATTGTTGATATACATAATCTTATTTCTCTGAAAGTACTGATAGAAACCTCTAACGCTAGGATCTAATTCTTTTAATATTACTGTACAATGTAAACAATCTGCTAATTCAATAGGGTCATTAGTTTTATATTTTTTTATTAGTTTGGACACTATTTTTTCTATACTTTTGTTCAAATATATTACCTCCAGGTAACGACTATTAACCCATATAATTAATTTATTTATCTTTCTTATTATATTTCTTAGGAGTATATTTTTCTTTATTCTTTTGTTTTGCTAGTGCCATGCCCATTTCCATAGCTTGAAGTATACTCTCTATAGCTTCAGGGGTAGCTGGTTCTCCATCGAACATTAAACCTTCTGAATTTTCTAGTTGTTCTTTAGTTTGTTTTAATATCTTAGAAATGTCTTTTTCATCTTTTTTAGTGAGTTTAGTTTCTTCATTTAATTTGTTATCTATATAACCAGACAATTTCATTAAGTACTCATAAGATGTCTTATAAGCATTACTAATTAATTGTAGTGTTTCTGGAGTAGGCTTAATAGGTGCATTATTTCTAGGATCAAATCCTTTTTCTAATGTACTTAAATATGAGTGGCTAATGCCTATAGACTTAGCTGCATCTCTTAAGCTTAATTTTAATTCAGTTCTTTTACTTATTAGAAAAGTACTTAAATCTTCCATTTAAAAACCACCTCACTAATATTGTAATGCAAACATTACAAAAATAAAAATAAAATTTATAAATATTATGTATTACTTGCTTGACAATGTGTAATACTAGTATTACAATAAATACATAAGGAGGTGTAATACATGACGAACACTGTAAGAAAGTTAAGAACTCAACTTAATCTAACCCAAGAAGAATTAGCTGAAAAACTAAACGTAGCACGACCAACAATTTCAAATATAGAAAGAGGTGTCTATACGCCTAATGGAAACTTAATGATACGTATAGCTAATTTCTTTGGAATACCAGCAGAACAAATTTTTTTTGAAGATGGTGTAATGCAAGAAGAACAAAAGGTTGTATAACTATAGTTTGTACAGTCCTTTAAAAATTAAATTAGGGAAACAGAGGATGGAAAATAGTACGGACTTTGTGAGAAAAGGGTAGATGGGGCTAAGAATTGGAGGTAAATAAATGTTTGAAGAAATGAATCAATTCAGATGCCCAAGTTGTAACAAATTATTATTCTTATACAGACTGAAAGGTACCTTAAAAATTGAAGTTAGATGTACTAGGTGCAACAAGTTAGCAATTTTAGAATTAGAAAACATGTAAGGAGTTATTTCACCATTTAAAGCTATTAATCATATTCTAGATAATAAGGACTAATTGGATTGGAGGAGTAGAACTTGGCTAAGCAAAATAAAATCAGAAATGTTATAGTACATTTTCCAACGGAAGAAAATGAAGAAGAGTTCCAAAGAAGAGCAGCCAAAGCAACAGCTGAAGTTCTATGTAAAAAGTATCCTCTACAAATGATAGATAAAATTATTGAACGCTTAGAAAGGAGATAGATATGCTGATTGCTGAAAATGTAAAAGGCTTTGAAAAGCTAACTATTAACGCTGACATGTTTAGAAAATTTCTAAATAATTTCTATAATTCCTGGGGAGCTGAAGCTAGAGAGACAATTAAGCCAATTAGTGTTAAGTGTTGCAATGATAATTCAGGAAAATATCTACGATTTGATTATAAGATTTATGGCAAGAAAGAATGGTTACACGTTACAAGTCCAACTACGTGGTATTAAAAAGTATACACCTGAGAAAGAGGCTGAAAAGCCTTTTATAAAAAATTATTTTACTAAAAAAAGAAAATACTTACTCAATATATTCTATGCTGCATGAAATGAAATGATTACAAGGAGGTTCAAATGAATATTAAAGTTTTTAAAAGCTATATGAGAGCTTGTGAAAGCATTGGAGTAAGACCAACTTGGGAAGGACTAAATAGATTTAAAAATAAATTTGAGGAGGAAAAAAGTGAGTAAAATTAAAGTTTTAAAAATTAATAACTTCCTTGGTGTTGATGAAATTGGATTAGAAGCATCAAAGATAAATATCATTAAAGGTCCAAAAGGAAGTGGAAAGAGCAGCATAATAGAGGCTATCGAAAAGACATTTACAAATAAAAATAGACGTACTGAGATAGTTAAACATGGAGCAGAAGAAGCAACTTTGTATGTAGAGCTTGATGATGGATTAGAAATAGATAGAAGAATAAGAACTGATAAGGCTGATTATCTAAAATGTAGAAAAGAGGATGTAGCAATTCCAAGTACAGAAAAATTTCTTAGAAGCCTTATAAATGGAGATATCTTTAGACCTGTTGATTGGGTAAACATGGGGATAAAAGAACAAACAAAATCAATTTTAAGTATGTTGGAGATAGGCTGGTCAATGGAAGATATAGAAGCATGGTTTGGGGAAACTCCTTCTAATATCGATTTTAATCAGCATATTCTCCAAATACTCAAAGCTATAGAACTAAAGTACTACAATGATAGGCAAGAAGTCAATAGAGAGATAAATGAGCTAAAGACACAAATTAAGGTTATTCTAGATGAACTCCCAGCAGAATATGATGGCGAGATTTGGAGAGATAAGAAAGTCCAGGAATATTATAACAAAGTTGCAGAAGCTCAAAAGATTAATCATTGGATTGAAGAGGCTAAAGCATTACAGTCTAATTTTGAAGATAAAGTCAACTCTATAAAAGCTAATGCAGAAAGTGAAAAGTCTAGGATTCAAATGAAGTATAAAGACCAAAGACAAGATATTAAGGACATTATAGAACTTTCCAAAAATAAAATAGAGAAAGCTAAAGAGTTTATAAATAATTCTCAAGAAAAGGTTCAGCTAGAACATCAAAAGTTAGATGCACAATTAGAAAATGAGTACCAAGCATTATTAGAAAAGTACAGAGAATTAAAAGATAAAAAAGAGAAAGAAGTTATGGCAGAAGCAGATAATCAGAAAGATCTAATTCACATTCAAGAAAATAAGATAACACAAAAGAATGAAGAGTTAAATTCACTTGATAATCTTGAAAAACAGGAACTGAAAGCAGTAGATGAAAAAACTGTCTCTGAAATTGAAAAAGAAGAGATTAGAGTAGGAAAAGCTGCTAATTATCTTAAGGAAAATGAAGTAACTGATATTGAGCCACTCCAAAATGAAGCTGATAAAGTTGCTGAAATGCAAAGTTACCTTAGACAGTGGGATATGATGCTTAATATTCGTGATGGAAAACTAGCTGAAAAGGAACGATATTCAGAATTACTTACTGCACGAATTGATAAAGCAAGAGTTCTTCCAGGAGAACTTCTTAAAACTGCGAAGATGCCTGTTGAAGGTATATCAGTTGATGAAAATGGCTTAATTAGAATTAACAGTACCCTTATAGATGGCTTAAGTGATGGAGAAAAACTTGAACTTGCTATGAGAATTGCTAGAGCTCAAGCTGGTGAATTAAAAGTTATTTGTATAGATCGTTTCGAAAGCCTAAATCCAGCAGCACAGAAAAAACTTATAGATGAAATGTCTAAGGATGATTATCAGTATTTTGTTACTAACACAATGTCAGATGAATTTGAAATTGAAAAAATAGGGTAAGGGGTGAATTAGATGATAGGAATTATAGAAACTAGGGAACTTTTCAAAACAGCTAAAGTAGTCTTTGATTCAAGAGAAGATGATGAAGCTAGAAACAAGTGGTTAAGTCAAAGAGGAAATAGCATAGGCGGTTCAGAGATAGCAAAGATAGCAGGTTTCAGTAAGTACGGTTCAGCTCTTACAGTATTTAATGAGAAGTTAGGACTAAGTGAAAAGTTTAAAGGCAATATTCATACTCAGTTCGGGAACAGGATGGAGCCACTAATAAGGGAATGGGTCCAAGAAGATTTTGAAAAAGCGACAGGGATTAAACTTGCTACATTTGAGTATCCATTTATGATGGTTCACAAAGATTATGAGTACCTAAGTGCTAATATTGATGGCTTGGCAAAATTAGACCAGGATTATAGATATTATGAAAACCTAGATACTGGAGAGATCAAGTATATTCCCAAAGATGGACTTATAGGAATTGAAATCAAGACAGCTAGTGAGTTTCTAAAAAAGATGTGGGCCGGTGAAGAGATTCCTGACGAATATTACTGTCAATGTCAATGGTATATGGGAATCACAGGGCTTAAATACTTCTTAATAGTCTATCTCTTAGGTAAAGAAGTTAAGTGGAAACTAGTACCTAGAAATGAAGATGACATTAAAGCTTTATTTGAAATAGGCATTAACTTTTGGAACAATCATATTTTAACAAAAGTAGCTCCAACTCCTATAGGCCTTGAATGTGAAACTAAAGAAATACTTTTTAAACAAGCTCTAGATAATGATATTGAGGTTACAATTCAAGATAATAAGTTAGCTAAGTATAAAGACATTGATGAAAAAATAAAGGCTCTAGAAAAGGATAAAGAGCAATTAAAGCAACTTATCTACTTAGACCTGGGAGATAGTAAAAAAGGTTCAGATGGATTATATAAGATAAGCAGATTTGAAGTTAAAAGAGATAAACTAGACACCAAAACTCTTAAAGAAAAGTACCCAGTAACTTATAAAGCAATACTTGAAGGCCAAACAGAATTTGTAAATATGAGAATAACTAAGTGTAAATAGGAGGAATACTAGATGGCTAATGTAAACGGAGGATTAGTAAGTCAAAGTCAACAAAAGCAACCAGCACCAGTGATGAATGTAAAAAGACTATTAAATGATGTGAACTATAAGAAAAGATTTGAAGATATACTCGGAAAAAAGGCAGCAGGGTTCATGAGTTCAGTTGTTAATTTAACTAATTCAGATACTAATTTAAGTAAATGTGAACCTAATTCAGTTATAGCCAGTGCAGTAGTTGCAGCAACTTTAGATTTACCAATAGATAAAAACTTAGGCTTTGCATGGATAGTACCATATGGGAAAAGAGCACAGTTTCAAATGGGTTGGAGAGGATATGTTCAATTAGCACTTAGAACTGGTCAGTATAAGGCAATAAATGTAATTGAAATATACAAGGGGCAGTTAAAATCATGGAATCCTCTTACAGAAGAATTGCAATTTGATTTTGATGCTAAAGAAAATGATGATGTTGTAGGATATGCAGCTTTCTTTAAATTAGTAAACGGATTTGAGAAGGTAGTTTATTGGACTAAAGATCAGGTATTAAAGCATGCAAAAAGGTTTTCTAAAACATTCAGCAATGGGCCTTGGCAAAGTGACTTTGATGGTATGGCCAAGAAAACAGTATTAAAAAGCACCTTAGGCAAATGGGGAATTCTCTCTATAGAGATGCAAAAGGCTATTGAAACAGACCAGGCAGTAATAAAAGCAGATGTAGCCAATGGTTCTGAAATAGATAGTTCAACAGTTGAGTATGTAGATAATCCAGATAATGCACATGATGTAAATTTTGAGACAGTAGATGGAGAGAAAAAAGAAGAAGATTATTCAGATACACCATTTGATGAATCATAAGGAGATGAGCTAATGCAAGGTCAGCAAACCATAGTGGACGCTTATATTTCAAGACTAAAACTTTTATTAGGAACAGCAAAGATTGATGGAGCATTTAGGACAGAAAAAGAGATTGAGAAAATGATAGAGGATGCAAAAAAATATAATACTATAATCCCATTTTAGAAAGGAGGTGAGACTAGTGGCTGACTTGCTAAAACAAGAAGAAGAGTTTATGAACATGTTAGGAAAAGCAGGTAAACCTTATGAGTATTTTGGGAATGGCTTAATTATAGTTGCAGATGGTCCAGTAATTAACATTAGACAATATCATTCAGAAGGATTTTGCTTAAGCTCTTGGGTAAACTCTAAGGACTTTATAAAGAAGATAGCAGGTTTATTAAGCGATGCAAATATATCGTTTGCAAGTTTAATTGAAGGGTTTAATGCTCAAATAAAGGCTATGAATGAAAACAATCTAAAGGTTTATGATGCAGATAATCCTGAATATTTTATAACTGGAGTTGAGTATAGCCAGGATGATGACAAATTGATTTTTAAAACAGATGAAGATCCTAATGAGTTCAATAGACTTGAAGAGCTTAGAGAAAAGCAGAATGAGTCCTCGCCAAAGAACTCATTCTAGAAATTAGTTAAGTATTAAATTGTACCGATGGGTACTCGCTAAAGTGCCCATCACCATTATATCACGGAGTATAAAACATGATACAAGCTTATTCTATATTCCACCATTATTTATTATATGCATAAAATAGAATTTTATACTAAGGGAGATGGGATGAATGGAGTTAAATCAAGTAAAGACACAAGTTGAATACACTCTAAATAATTATCCTGCAACAAGAAATGACGATAAACTTTTGCAAGTTACAATATTAAAAAAATTTTATGGAGTTAAATCCATTGATGACATATTAAAACCTAAAGTTCCTTCGCTTGAAAGTATTAGAAGGTGTAGACAAAAGCTTCAGAGCGAAGGCAAATATAAAAGTTCAATTAATACAAAAGAAGCAAGGCAGATGCAACAAGAGACATATAGACAGTTTGCTGCATCTAAAGAATAGGAGTTGAAGCCTATGGCTATTTTTAGAGTAGAAAAAAATAAGGATTATTCAACCATTCACAATGGATTTTTAAAGGACAATAGATTAAGTCTTAAAGCTAAGGGACTCCTGGCATATTTCTTAAGT
>Ga0074193_1002135_pt1 | contig 19365 bp, 15 predicted proteins | sample EPASupsiteHSE605_FD_64523 | JGI IMG/M metagenome (GOLD analysis project Ga0074193, IMG submission 64523) | Bioremediated contaminated groundwater from EPA Superfund site, New Mexico - Sample HSE6-05 | ecosystem: Environmental > Aquatic > Deep subsurface > Groundwater > Contaminated ... | reverse complement strand
TGCGATGTCTCCGTAGCCGTAATCGCCTGCAACCTTGATGGTAGGATCGGCTGCGGGACGGTAGTTGTGTGCTGCCATCCAGAGAACCATATCCTTGGCGGACTGGAGCTGCTTTGCCTTGTTGCGCTCGACATAGGTACCCTTGGAGAGGTAGCCTGCTTCGACCGCAGCGTCTGCGCCGACATTGACCTTGCCGGTCATAATGTACTGCCAGAGAGCCTTGATAGCGTCGTAGCGGGACTTCTTCTGGTCGTTATAGCAGCGATCCATCATACGGATGAGCATTTCTGTGCAGCCGCCGCCCGCAGGGATGAGGCCGACGCCGACTTCGACGAGACCCAAGAAGGTATCGGTTACCGGTACGCAGGCCGGGCAATGGATGGTAACTTCGCAGCCGCCGCCGAGGGTCTGTCCGAAAGGAGCGGAAACAACGGGACGGTTGGCAAACTTAAGAGCCTTTGTGCCGGCCTGAAGTCCCTGGATCAGTGTGTCGAGCTTATCGAATTCCTTGTCCTGAGCGAGGTTGACTATTGTGACAAGGTCAGCGCCGACGCAGAAGTTCTTGCCTTCGTTGCCGACGACCATACCCATCCAGTCGTCTCCCTTGAGCATATCAGTTGCCTGAAGCATCATTTCGCCGACAGCTTCGCTGATGGCGTTGGCCTGGGAATGGAACTCGAGGCAGAGAACGCCGTCGCCGATGTCGCGGATGGAAGCGGCTTCGTTTCCGGCGATTTCGGTTGTGCCCTTGAGGGTCAGATACTTGCTTGTAGCTACAGTGCCTTCATAGAACTTCTCTTTGCCGGCGGCAAGTATATCGAGAACCCACTTCGGAATCTCTTCGCCGTCAGCCTGCCATGCTTCGACGGACTTTCTTACGCCGATTTTGTCCCACAGCTGGAATACGCCGTAGGTCCAGTTGAAGCCTGCGGTCAGAGCCTTGTCGATTTCTCTGAAGTCATCGGCTATCTCGGGAACGAGGCGTGCGGCATAGAGCAGCAGGGTCTTGTTGAACTCATAGGTGAACTTCTGCTCTTTAGAATCGCCAAAGGTCATGTATTCATACTTGTTGCCGGAATCTTTAGCAGCCTCGACTGCGGGCAGTTCGTCTGCCTTCTTCTGGATGTAAGTCTTGGTTGCGGGGTCAAAGCACAAAACAGCCTTTTTGCCGTCGATGACGTCCTTCTTGTAGAAGCCCTTCTTCACCTTATCGCCAAGCAGTCCGTCTGTGACCATGTCCTTAACGAACTGGGGCAGAGAATATTCAACCTTCTCGCGCTCGTTGGTGGAGACTTCGAGAACGTTGTCGGCGACGTGGCTCAGAATGTCGATGCCGACCATATCGCAGGTCTTGCAGGTCGCGGACTTCGGGTGAGCCATGACGGGTCCGGTCAGAGCATCCAGAGTGGGGATATCATAGCCGTACTTTTCGGACAGGCGAAGAGCTGTGACGGCCGCGAAAACGCCGATACGGTTGCCAACGAAGTTCGGGGTGTCCTTCGCGTTGACAACGACTTTGCCGAGGGTGTTCTCAGCAAATTCCTGCATGCGTGCATAAGCGTCCTTATCGGTCCACTTGGTGGCAATCATTTCAAACAGAGCCATCCAGCGTGGAGGGTTGAAGAAATGGGTGCCCATAAAATATTTTTTGAGATCGTCGCTCAGGCCGTCAATAATCTTGTGTACGCTGACGCCGGAGGTGTTGGAGGAAACGATAGCATCGGCCTTGCGATACGGCTCGATTTGCTTAAATACGCTCTGTTTAACAGCGATATTCTCGGAAGCTGCCTCAACGATCCAATCAGCATCTTTGATATAGTCCAGATTGTCTGTCGTGTTGCCGATTCTGATGTTCTGGATTGCAGCCTTTGAATAGAGCATGTTGTTCCTGGGGTTCTTGATGTTCGCGAGTCCGTTTAGACCGAAGCGGTTGCGGAATTCCTTGCTCTGTTCGGTTAGGCCCTTCGCCTTTTCTTCATCGGTGAGGCCCTTGGGGGGCACGATGTCCAGCATCGTAACCTGCACGCCGACGCTTGCCAGCAGGCCGGCAATTGATGCACCCATGACACCGGCGCCAATAACGACGGCTCTGTTAATGTTCTTACTCATGAGATAGCTTCTCTCCTTTTGCTTTCTATTAAACTCAGCACGAGGCTTCAAGCCCGCGTGCGGGATTTACTGAGTGACTTTTCGGTAATGAATTTCTCGGCGCATGAGCCCCGCGGTATGTGAGCGGGGCCCATGCAATCTGACGGAGCGGACGTATCCGCCTCCGGCAGTAATAAATACTGTATTATTTGAAGCTTGCTCTTCTCTTCTCTACGAAACCGCCAACGCCTTCCTTGAAGTCATCAGTTGCGCCGCATGCCATCTGAGCGTCAACTTCTCTTTTAACATAAGCATCAAAGCCGTTGAACTCGGATTCCCATACCAGCTCCTTGATGTACTTATAGGAAGCGGAAGGACCATAGGTGAACTTCTTTGCCTTTTTAAGAGTCGCTTCTGCAAATGCGTCGTCGTCTTCGATGACTTCGTTGATCATGCCAAGAGCCTTTGCATCGTCCGCGAAAACCATCTGGCCGCCGTCCATAGCAAGCTCAGTTGCCTTTTTGAGGCCAACAGCGCGGGTGAGAAGATAAATGCCGCCTGCATCGGGAACAAGGCCGAGCTTGGAGAAAGCGGTCATAAATACGGAAGCCTGAGTGGCCATGGTGTAGTCACAAGCAAGAGCAACGCCGATGCCGGCGCCGGCGCAAGCGCCCTGAACTGCGCCCACAACGGGCTTGGGGCTCGTGAGGATAGCCTTGGTTACACTTGCCATCTTGCTGATGGACTTGCCGAACTCAGCGATGAACACTTCCTTGGCGTTGTTCATGAGGCCGTCATACATAGCTTTTACATCGCCGCCAGCAGAGAAAGCGTTAGTGTTGGTGCTGTTGATGAGAATAGCCTTGACGTTCGCGTCGTTGTCTGCCATGCCGATAGCGGCGACCAAATCGTCAATCATGACCTCGTCAAATGCGTTCATGTTTGCGGGGTTGTCCATGGAGATGATTGCGACTCTCTCGTCTACTGCATACTTAACCTTAGAAAATTCCATAATTCTTGTCCTTTCCGATTGTTGATAAAGTAGTATAGCGCTCACTCATCTGCAGACGGTGAACTTACCTATGTATTATACAAGCAAGTGCTGTGCCAATGCAAGATGCCAGCTTCGCTTTTGTTAAAATCCCCTAAGAATATCTGGATATTATTTGCACTATTTACAAGCGATTGCCTCCCAGTTTTTGACTTAATTTGTCATTTTTCCTCATATGCTTAAATTGCAAAAAAACGTCGTATTAAAATATGAAGCAACCGCTGCACGCTTTGTATCAAATGTGTTCCATATTGTTCCTCGTCCTTTCTGTCGCAGCGGCGCAAACAAAATGGCTCATAACTCTTGCTTTTCATATTTGCTTGATTTATAATCATTTGTGTATAATACAGTGACATTTTCGGCTTTTTTCGCCGTATTCTGCCGCTGTTTATTTCAGCCCATTTGGGAGTCCGGAGACGCTCTCAGGCAATGTGAAGCCAAACAGTATAAGGAGTTTGAATTATGTACAACACCGATCCCGAAGCCAGAAAGAAATCGCAGCGAGCCCTTGCTAAGGCTTTCCCCCGTAACGAAGAGGGCTTTGCAAATCTTCTTCACGCCCAGCTCTATTTTGCTTACATCCCCCTCTACGTTTACTACATGAGAGAATCGTTTAACAATTACCTTCCTGAGCCCGATGTTCTGGTTAAGCCCAGGGGTATCGAATTTGACGTCGTTGACGAGCTCGTCAAAACCGCTGTTAATGAGTGCAACAGAGGCGCCGGCTCTCTTATGACCAACACATACCACGCAAAGGTACTTCGTCTCGAAGATGCGGAGCAGATTGTTACCCTCACGGAGGACCTCAATCTCGGCGAGCTGCCCAAGACGATTATGCCTTACGAAATCGCTAAAAGCGCTATTATCGAAGCTACCGACCGCATTGCGGTAATCGACTGCGTGTGCCGTAATACCAGAGGCGACAAGGGCTGCCAGCCCCGTGACGTCTGCATTGTCATCGGCGAGCCCTGGGTTTCGTGGTGCCTTGACCGCGACAGATACCTCAACGGCCATATTGTAACTCAGCAAGAGGCTCTCAAGATCCTCCGCGAGTGCCATGAGAGAGGCAACGTCCATGCCGCATTCTTCAAAGATATCGCCGCCGGCCGTCTTTACAGCATCTGCAACTGCTGCCCCTGCTGCTGCACCGCGCTTCTTTCTCAGAACTATCTCACGGCTCCCATGATGGCGGGCAGCGGCTACATAGCAAAGATTGACAAGGAAAAGTGCGTCAACTGCGGTCTATGCGAAAAGAAGTGCAACTTCCTCGCAATCTACAGAGACGCCGAAAACAAAGTCCAGGTCAACGAAGACCTCTGCCGCGGCTGCGAAGGCTGCCTTACTGCCTGCAAGAAGGACGCGATTACCCTTGAACTGGTCGACGCGAGCGTTCTTGCTCCTCTGGATATCAAAGCCCTCAAGGCTCAGCTGAACGGTTAAGAGATGCACGAGCTTGGCATTATGACCGAGGTGCTGGACATCGCGCTTCGTGTTGCCGGAGAAAACGGCGGCAAAAAGGTTACGAAAATCACGCTTGAAATCGGTCTGATGTCCGGTGTTATCCCGTCCTATGTGCAGTCGTTTTTCGATGTTATTTCGAAGGATACCATAGCAAACGGCGCGGAAATTATAGTCGAGCCGGATCCGGCGGTTTTCATATGCCGGAAGTGCGGCGAAAAAACGGTCTACGACAAGCTCGGACCCGAATATGTCTGCCGGAGCTGCGGCAGTCAGGCGCTTCGCATGACGTCCGGCAGCGGCTTTCAGATTGTAAGCGTCGGAATAGTATAAATCACTGAAAGCCCGATAAATATAATAAGGGATATGAAAGCCTTTCGGTTTCCATATCCCTATTTAATTGCCCGTGTTTACCCCCGAAGATGAAAAGAAGATGCGTCCCCGAAAGGACGCATCTTCGAAAAACTCACTGTTTATCTTTTGAAGCAGTCGCTGCAATACACGGGACGATCGGTGCGCGGCTCAAAAGGAACCTTGCAGGGCTTTCCACAGCCTGCACATACTGCATCGAACATCTGGCGGGTGCTTCCGCCGGTTCCGCGTGAATTGTTCTTACGCTCGTTACGGCAGGACTTGCAGCGCTGCGGTTCGTTCGTAAATCCCTTTTCAGCATAGAACTCCTGCTCGCTGGCAGTAAAAGTGAATTCTTGTCCGCAATCCTTGCAGACCAGGGTTTTGTCGTTGTACATGAAATACCTCTTTAATTTAATTGCGCAAAACCTCTAGTCCTGCGTATTTTCACTATATGTCCTACTGAAAAGAAAGTCAACGATTATTTTTCCCTGAGCGCAAAAATACATGCCGCAGTTATTATTCCGCCGCTTAAGGCGCGGTTTTTCGCCTCAAAAGCACATTTTACCAGTTTTTTTGCCAGCATGACGCTTTTGATGCCCATAGTGACGGCAACGTGGGATTTTGTTATCATTTGCACGACAGGACGGCTTTTTTGACCGACGGTATCGAGGACGGTGAAACCGAAAGCTCGTCTATACCGATTGACATATAGAACTCCGTAAGGAGCGTGTCCGCCGCGGACTCTCCGCAAATTCCGACCCAGATGCCGTTTTTATGGGCGGCTTTTGCGGTCATCTCGATAAAACGCAGCACAGCGGGGTCAGCGGGGTTGAATATGTCCCTAATGCGGGCGTTCATTCTGTCAGCCGCCATTGTGTACTGCGTGAGGTCATTTGTGCCAATTGAGAAAAAGTCTACCTCTGCGGCAAACTCGTCGCTCATTACGGCCGCCGCCGGCGTTTCGACCATTATGCCGAACTCAATATCCTTGCTGTAGGGCACGCTTTCGCTGTCGAGCTCCTCTTTTATCTGACCGATGAACTTTTTGATTTCCAGCACCTGCCCGAGATGTGTTATCATCGGGAACATCACCTGGAGCTTTCCGTATACCGAAGCCCGAAGCAGCGCCCGAAGCTGAGTACGGAAAATCTGCGGCTCCTTGAGGCAGATACGTATCGCACGGTAGCCGAGCGCGGGGTTTTCCTCCTTCGGAATATCAAAATAGGGCGCCTGCTTGTCGCTTCCGAGGTCGAGTGTACGTATCACGACGGGGCGGGGCGATATTTTCTCGAGAACGGCTTTATACGCCGCAAACTGCTTTTCCTCACTCGGGAAATCGGTGCTTTCCAGATACAGAAACTCGCTGCGGAAAAGTCCTACACCGTCCGCCCCAAAGCTTGACGCCGCGTCCGCGTCCGCGACGCCGCCGATATTCGCACAGACCTTGACCTTGTGGCCGCTCTGCGTCACGGCCTCCACATTTCTGTATTTTTCGAGGTCTTCCTTCATCTGCCTGAATTTTTCTTCTCGGCGGAGGAAGTCCTCTCTTTCGCTCTCCGTGGGGGCAACAAGCACTTCTCCGGTTTTACCGTCGATGGCGATTTCGCCCGTTCCGGGAAGCTCGTCAAAGCCGTCGCCCATACCGACGATGCAGGGTATGCCCATGGTTTTTGCAAGTATGACCGCGTGTGAGGTGACACTCCCGCGCTTTGTAACAAAGCCAGCGACCTTTCCCCTGTCGAGCTTTACGGTCTGGCTGGGCAGCAGATCCTCCGCCAGAACGATTACTTCTTCTCCCGGTGTTTCGTCTGCTTCCTCGATGCCCTTGAGTATCCTGATGAGCCGTCCCGAAACGTCCCTAACGTCGGCGGCGCGTCCTCGCATGACCTCGTTTTCGAGTGTGCCGAGGAAATCCGCGAGCGTATCGGCGGAGCTTTTGACGGCGTATTCCGCGTTCATGCCTGAGGCTATCTCCGCCTCCACGCCGTCGCAGAAGTCCGGATCGTCCAGCATCATTTTGTGAATGTCGAACACCTGCGCGCCCGCAGGGTCCGCGGCGGCCGTTTTTTCAGAAAGCATGTCGAGCTCCGACACAGCCTTCTTTTTTGCCTTTTCGTAGCGCGCGGTCTCCGTTTCGGGGTCTCTGCCTTCCAGCTTTTCGACCGACAGATCGGGCTGTCTTAAATGATATATGCGCGCTATTGCGGCGCCGGGGGAAGCCCCCACTCCTTTGAGCAGCATTGTCTTCATCCTTTCTTAGTGAAAAAATCGCCCTGCCTTCAGGCAGCTCACTTGGTTTTTCTGAACTTTACGTTTTTGCCGCGCTCGACGGCTATTCTATTACGTCTTTTCATATGAGCCGCAGCTCCGTGTGTTTTTATTCCTCTGGTCTATATATAGCACATTTTTTCAGCTACTTCAAATGTTGTTAACAATTGACGAAATACAACAAGGAAATCCCTTTATATTAACAGGCTTTCTATCATAATGACCTCACTTCCATGTGTCACGCTGTATCGGCTGCGCAGGCAAGAGAGATCTTTGCAGAAGTATTTTGCAGAAAATAGAATAAAGCGACGGAATTGGCAAAGAATATGGATGCTTGAAATATGTGACAGCGAAAAATCTGCCGGCGCATCCACTTACACGGTTTATGCCCTGTTTCCCCCCGACTCGTATATACCGAAGAAAAAAGCTCTGGCCGCGCCGAAAATAAAAAAATGCGCTTGAGGCGCATGGGAGGTTCTTTTAATGAAAGCAACAGGAATCGTACGCCGGATCGACGATCTCGGCAGAGTCGTGATACCGAAAGAAATACGCCGTACCCTCCGCATTCGTGACGGCGACCCTCTGGAAATCTATACGGAAAAAGACGGCGAGGTCATTTTCAAAAAGTATTCTCCCGTCGGAGAGCTGTCGGACTTTGCGGCTCAGATTTGCGAGGCTCTCTATAAATCGGGTGACTGTGTCGCCGCCGTCTGCGACAGGGATACGGTGATAGCCTGCGCGGGAGTCCCCAAAAAAGAGCTGGTCGATAAGAGGATAAGCGGCGGTCTTACTGACATCATGGATTCGCGTAAGCTTTACGCCGCAGCGCCGCGGGCCGAGGTCCCCTTTGCCGAGGGTGAGGAGATACTCTTCATTTCCGTAGCCGCTCCGATAATCGCCGAGGGCGACGTCATGGGCTGCGTGGTGTTTGCCGCAAAGCAGGGCGCGTCCGAGCCGACAGAGGTACAGGTCAAGCTCGCCGCCACCGTTGCGAGCTTTCTGGGAAAACAAATGGAAGGCTAGGCTTACGTCCGGTCCACCCGGAACAAATCAGCAAAGCACTGCCGCGTTATCGAAATGCGGCAGTGCTTTGTTTTGCCCTTCTGACCGTGCTATAATGTTAGCCGAATATATTTTTGCGGTTTTAAATAAATCTGACGCACTTCTCCGTCTAATATGGGAAGTAACAATGACGCACAGGAAGGAGCCCTCCTTTGAACGAAAATGAATTCGCCGCGCAGGTTCAGATTCTGAGAGGCGGCTTATACCGCACGGCATATTTGTATCTCGGCACAGAAGCCGACGCGCTGGATGCGGTTGACGAGGCTGTCTATAAGGGTCTAATCTCCTGTAAAAAGCTGCGCGAACCGCAATACTTCGCTACCTGGATGACCCGCATACTTATAAACGAGTGCAAGAACGAGCTAAGGCGCAGAAAGCGCACGGTCAATGCGCCCGAGCTTCCGGAGACTGCCGCCGAAGAATTTGACGCTCTTCCCATAAAGGACGCCCTTTTCAGGCTACCGCGGGATTTGAAGGAGCCTGTTATTTTGCGCTATTTTTCAGGTCTGACAACAGCTGAAACCGCTTTGGCTTTGGAAATACCGCAGGGAACGGCCGCAACGCGCCTGAAGCGCGCTTTGAAGCTTCTGAAACTTGAACTTACGGACGAGGAGGCAGCTTATGAACAGAAATGACGAATACAACGAGCTTCTCGACAGGCTCGAGGAAACCCCGCTTAAGCTTGATTTCACTTTGGACAGGGCAAAGCTGAAGCGCAAAGAGCATAAGCGCCGGATAAACAAAGCCGTTTTCGCACCTCTCGGGACTCTCGCCGCCGTCTTTGCCGTCTTCATTCTGCTCGTAAACGTATCGCCGACCTTTGCTTATGCGGCGGGGCGCGTTCCGTTGCTGCGCGATTTGGCGAAGTTCGTTGCCATGTCACCCTCGCTCTCCGCAGCGGTGGAAAATGAATATGTCCAGCCGATGAGTCTTGAGCAGACCGCAAACGGCATTACGGCAAAAATCGAATACGTCATTGTGGACCAGAAGCAGCTCAACATTTTCTACACGCTGGATTCTGAGATATATTCTGCAATGGATGCAACGCCCGACGTCATGGGCGCTGATGACTCGTACCTTTCTGCATGCAGCGTATACTCTGGAGGAAGCATTGTTAAAAACGGTGACCTGCGCAAAATAACCGTTGATTTTCCCACCGGCACTATGCCCGACACCGTAAAGCTCAGGCTTAAAATACTCGACAACGGAACAGCGGCAAAAGAGGCAACGGCTCCGCCCTCTGATACAAATATGCTAACGGAATGCGAATATGAAGAACCGGTTTTTATTGCGGAGCTCAATTTCACTCTATCTCTCGACCCGTATTTCACGGAAAAGGGCGAGAAAATAGACCTTAGCAAGAACTTCACGCTGGATGGTCAGGAGCTTTTTCTAAATACCACAGAAATCTATCCAACTCATATGCGAATAAACTTTGACGATAGTAATTTCAATACCGCTTGGCTAGTAGGTCTGACGTTCTATGTTGAAAACGAGAACGGTGAGCGTTTTGAGGGGATTTCAAACGGGATAACGGCAATCGGACAGCTCGACAGTCCGATGATGGCGACGTATATGCTTGAAAGCGCATTTTTCTCGGACAGCGAGCACCTTACTCTGCATATAACAGGCGTGACTTGGTTGGATAAGAATATGGAAAAGGTACGAGTCGACTTGAAAAACGAAACGGCGGATGCCGTGCCTGAGGGCGTGGAATTTGAGCTGTCCGACCGGAAGAAGAACGGCTGGACGATAGTTTTTTCCGCTCCGGTAATTAAGGAGAATTCTGCCTATCAGCTTTGGGGCTGGACATATTTTGACGCCGAGGGCAAAGAGCATGACTTGAACGGGATGTCTTCTTCCGAAGGCGGGTATTGGGACTCTGAGAAAAATGTTTTCGTTGGGCTGCCCGGGAGGTTTATAGAAGAGTTTGACCTTATTGACTACCCCTACGACGAGGTCTGGCTCTGCCCCGCCTACTCCCGCCGCGTAACGCTTGATACCCCTATCAGCATAGAGATAAAATAGAGTAAACAGCCGCTTCCGATTGGAAGCGGCTGTTTACTCCGGTGGTGAGAAAGCCTTGCTCTTTGCGGTGCGAGGCTTTCTCGGTGCTAGAACAGGCTCATCTGGCTCGTGTCGGGCATATCGCCCAGGGCTCCGAGAGCCTTAAGCTGCTGTATATGCGTCTGGCTGACCTTCGGGCAGGCCCCCATAACCTCCTCAACGGAGATAAACCTGCGTCCGCTCTCGCGGCACTTCACAAGGTCGTTTGCTGCCGCCTCCCCCAGCCCCGCGATTGCGATGAAAGGCGGAATGAGCGTCTTGCCGTCTATGACGAACCTCGTCGCCTCGGACTTGTAGAGGTCGATGCGACCGAAGTCGAAGCCGCGGAGATAAAATTCATATACCGCTTCGAGCGTTGTCAGGGTATCCTCGTTTTTTTTGCTGGCCGCGGGATCGTTTCTGATTTCTTTTATCTTCTTGCGGACTGGCTCAATGCCTTTTGTCATAAGCTCAGCGTCGAAGCTGTCGCTCCGGCGGTAAAAATAGCAGCTGTAGTAAGCCGTGGGATAGTGCACCTTGAAATACGCGATGCGGAACGCCATCATAACATAGGCGACCGCGTGCGCCTTCGGGAAAAGATACTGTATCTTGCGGCAGGATTCGATATACCAGTTCGGTACGCCGAGCGTCTGCATATCCTCGACTATGCCCTCGGGCCACTGCTTACCCTTGTGGATTGCGCCCTTGCGGACGACCTCCATGAACTTGAATGCCTTTTTCGGCTCCATACCCCTGCTCATGAGGTAAAGCATAATATCGTCGCGGCAGCCGATGGTCTCCTTGACCGTCGCGGTGCCGGAGAGAATAAGGTCCTTTGAGTTTCCGACCCAGACGTCGGTGCCGTGCGAAAAGCCCGAAAGTCGCACCAGAATGTCGAACTCCGTGGGCTTAGTGTCGTTGAGCATTCCGCGGGTAAAATCCGTTCCGAACTCGGGTATCCCGATAGTGCCGGTTTTCCCGATTATGGGATCGTCCTCCGGCAGGCCGAGCGGCTTGGGCGAGCAGAATATTCCCATTGTATCGGAGTCATCAAGCGGGATTTGTCTTGCGTTGACTCCCGTCAAATCCTCAAGCATTTTTATCATGGTCGGATCGTCGTGCCCGAGCTCGTCGAGCTTCAGGAGGTTTGCCTCCATGCTGTGATACTCGAAGTGAGTCGTTATAATACCGCTTTCGGGGTCATCCGCCGGGTGCTGCACCGGGCAGAAATCCGTAACGTCCATATCCTGCGGAATGATAACAAGCCCGCCCGGGTGCTGACCCGTTGTGCGCTTGACGCCGACGCAGCCCTGAGCAAGGCGGTTTTCCTCCGCCTTGGTTACGACCTTGCCCTGCTCTTCAAGGAATTTCTTCACATAACCGTAGGCGGTCTTTTCGGCAAGCGTGCTTATAGTACCCGCCTTGAAAACGTGGTCGCGTCCGAAAAGCTCCTCGGTATACCTGTGTGCGCGCGACTGGTATTCACCGGAAAAGTTGAGGTCGATATCCGGCACCTTGTCGCCGCCGAAGCCGAGGAAGGTCTCAAACGGTATATCAAAGCCGTCCTTGGCGAGCTTTTCCCCGCAGACGGGGCAAAGCTTGTCCGGCATATCGGCTCCGCAGCCGTATCCCTTTCCGCTTTCAAAATCAGAGTACCTGCACTTGGGACAGCGGTAATGCGCGGGCAGAGAGTTAACCTCCGTTATGCCCGACATGAAGGCCACAATCGACGAGCCGACGCTTCCGCGCGAGCCCACGAGGTATCCGGCGGCAAGGGAATTGGCAACGAGCTTCTGCGCAGACATATAGATGACGTCGTATTGGCAGTTTATTATGTCGGTAAGCTCCGTTTCGACACGGGTTTTCACGATTTCTGGCGGGTTCTCCCCGTAAAGCTCATGCAAACGGTCATAGACCAGCTTCTGCAGATCCTCGGCGGAATTCTCTATCTTCGGGGCGAAAAGCTGTTTCGGCAAAAGCTCGATTTCGTCGCACATATCGGCAATAGCGCGGGTGTTTGTAACAACGGCCTCGCGGCACTTGTCCTCGCCGAGATAGGAAAACTCCGAAAGCAGTTCGTCCGTAGTCTTGAAGTATAACGGCAGGCTCTTGTCCGCGTCCGAAAAGCTGCGTCCCGCGAGCAGAATGTGCCTCAGAATTTCCTGCTCGGGATCGAGAAAATGTACGTCTCCCGTTGCAACGACGGGTTTTCCGAACTTCTCTCCGAGCTGCACGATGCGGCGGTTAAAGTTTCGCAGGTCTTCCTCTGTCTTTGCCTGACCGTTTTCGAGCATGAACATATTGTTGCACAGAGGCTGTATTTCAAGATAATCGTAAAGAGCACAAAGACGCTCCAGTTCTTCGTCGCTGCGGTGCCTTGCCACGGCGTCAAACACCTCTCCCGCTTCGCAGGCGGAGCCGACGATAAGTCCCTCCCTGTACTGCAAAAGCAGGCTTTTGGGGATTATCGGGTTCTTTTTAAAGTGCTCAAGATGGGATTTCGAGATTATCTCATAGAGGTTTTTAAGCCCTTTTTTGTTCCTGACAAGGATGATGATGTGCTTCGGGCGGCTCAGTTTCTGGCTCCCGCCCCGCTCCGTTCTGGCGTATCCGTCCAGCTCGCTCTGCCTTGTAATGCCGCGCTCTCGGAGCATTTTTATAAATTTCGCCATGATACGTCCGCAGGTCAGAGCATCGTCGTCCGCCCTGTGGTGATTGAAATCCGGCAGACTCAGACGCGCCGAGACAATATCGAGCTTATGGCGTTTAAGGTCGGGCAGCAGGCTTTGCGAGAGCGTCAGCGTATCGATGAAGGCCGGCGTGAAATCGACTCCCGTCCGCCTTGCCGCCGACTTCATAAAGCCGATGTCGAACTCCGCATTATGGGCGACCAGCGTGCGCTCCCCCGCAAAGCTTATAAAGCTGCGAAGCGCAGCCTCCTCCCCGGGAGCGTCGAAAACATCCCTGTCCGTGATGCCGGTAAGCTCGGTAATCTCACGCGGGATGGGTCTTTCGGGGTTTACGAAGGTCTGGAAGCGCGAAATGACCTCATTGTCCTTCATTATCACGGCGCCGATTTCCGTCATGCGCTCCGTATTCGCGTTCAGACCCGTGGTTTCAATATCAAAAGCGCAGTACTCATCGGAAAGCTCACCGTCGGCGTCGCCGTTTACGACGAGCCTGTCGTCAACGTCGTTTATGTAGTAGCCCTCAATGCCGTAAACTATCTTGATGCTGTATTTTTTCCCCGCCTTCCAGACCTCCGGAAAGGCCTGAGCAACTCCGTGATCCGTGAAGGCGATTGCGGGATGACCCCATTCGGCCGCGCGCTTGACCGCTTCCTCGGGGTCCGTCAGCGCGTCGAGCGTTGAATAGCGCGTATGCAGATGGAGCTCGACACGCTTCTGTTCTGCCTTATCCTCGCGTTTCGGCTTTGCGCCGAGAACGACATTCTTCGGGTCGAGCGCGATGTCCTCATCGTAACGGTCATATAGGATGTTGCCCGAAACGGTGACGTACATTCCCTTTTGAAGCTCGGCGAGACTTCCCCTGTCTTCCCCCGCTCTGAAAAACTTTGAGACTTTGACGGAGCTTGTATAGTCCGTCATTTCAAAATTGAGCCGCCAGCCCTTGTTTTTCGTTATGTCCCTGCTTTCAACGGAGAAAATCTCGCCGCGGACGACGACGTTCCCCGACTCCAGACTGAGGGTTTCCATAGGGACGGGCTCGCCCTTTATTGGTTTTCCGAAAATCGTTTTTCCCGGGGCGGGCGCGCTCTTTGTCTTTTTCTCCCCGGTCTTTGCCGACTTTTCGCCGACTGCCGTATCCGGGGAGCTTATGGTGACCGAATTCAAGCCGTATTCCGCCGCTATGCGTCCCTCTATGGTGTGCAGTTCCGCAGGAATCGCGCCGCGCCGGAAAACGGCCGCTACTGTCATATGCAGTTTTTCTTTTTTGACGGTCGCTTCCCTGACAAGCGCTCCGTCAAGCCCGCCGCACATATCCGAAAGGTCTGTGCAGAACGGGAACATATCCAGAAAAGGTATCAGATTGCCTTCGCTCATTTTAAAATACTATACTCCTTTTTCCTCCTGCATGATAAGCTCGTACAGAGCCTCGGCGAGCTTTTCCTCGGGAACTTTTTTTACGATCTCGCCGTTTTTGAAAAGGACGCCCTCACCGAGCCCCCCCGCCAGGCCGTAGTCGGCCTCCCGTGCTTCGCCCGGTCCGTTCACGGCGCAGCCCATCACGGCGACTGTGAGCGGGGTCTTAATATCCCTGAGAAGCTCCTCGACTCTGTTCACGGTGCCGATAAGGTCGATATTCGTCCTGCCGCAGGTCGGGCAGGAAATGATATTCACGCCCTCGTTCCGAAGTCCCACAGCCTTAAGTATCGCAAGTCCCGCTTTGACCTCCTCCACGGGGTCGGCTGTCAGCGAAACGCGGATTGTGCTGCCGATGCCGTCCATTAGGAGCGAGCCTATGCCTGCCGCCGATTTGATTATGCCCATATACGGCGTACCCGTTTCGGTGACGCCGAGGTGCAGCGGGTGCTCCGTCATCACCGACATCAGCCTGTAGGCGGCAACGGTATCCGTAACGCTTGAGGATTTTATAGAAACGCAGATGTCGTCAAAATTCAGCTCCTCAAGAATGCGGACATGGCGCATCGCGCTCTCGCACAGTGCCTCAGGAGTCGGTCCGAGCGTTTTAAGCAGCTCCTTTTCCAGACTGCCGCTGTTCACGCCGATGCGTATCGGCACGCCGTTTACGCGGCAGGCGTCGGCGACGAGCCTGACCTTTTCCGCCGAGCCGATGTTGCCCGGATTTATGCGTATCTTGTCAAACCCCGCTTCGACTGCGGCGAGAGCGAGCTTATAGTCGAAGTGTATGTCCGCGACGAGCGGAATTTTGCAGTTTTTCCGAATATCGGGCAGGGCGCGCGCCGCTTTTTCATCGGGTACGGCAAGGCGCACAATATCGCAGCCCGCTTTTTCGAGCGCCTCTATCTGCGCAAGAGTCGCGTCGATATCATCGGTCTTTGTATTGCACATCGACTGAACCAAGACGGGGTAGCCTCCGCCGATATATCTGTCCCCGACCTTTATTATTTTCGTTTTTTTTCTGTTCATTGCTTTTGCTCCTTAAGCGAGCGTAATTTCGGAAGTGTCCGAAAAGCGCGCCTTTCAGACAATCAGCTTATAAATATCGTTGAACATCACGACGGCCATCAGCGCGAGCAGCAGGACGAAACCCGCCGCATGGATATATCCTTCATATTTCGGATTTGGCTTTTTCCTGAAAACCGCTATTATCAAGGCGTTGATGGCGAGGAAGAACAGCCTCCCTCCGTCCAGAGCCGGAAGGGGAAGAAGGTTCATAACCGCGAGGTTCACGGCGATGAAGGCGGCAAGGTAAGCAATGTTAACAGTCGCCGCGGCTGTCGTTTCGGAGCTTTCACCCACGTCGCTTATTATCCCGACTATGCCGACGGGTCCCGAGAGGTCCTTGAGCCCGACAGCGCCCGAAACCAGGTCAGAAAGTCCCATCCAGACCATGCGTATATAGTCCATCGAACCGTTCCAGGTATATTTAAGGTTGGCAAGGACGCCTGTTTCCTTTACTCCGTATTCGATACCGTACATCATGGTTTCTTCGCCGTTGACGTCATAGGGTACCTTCACGAACTTAAGGTTGTTGAGCTCGACCTTTTCTCCGTTACGAATGACCACAAAATCACGGGTTTCTCCGTCGGTGCGGCTCAGCAGAAGCCCTATGTCGGAGGAGAGATACACCCGCTCCCCGTCGATTTTATAAAGCGTGTCGCCCGTTTGAAGCCCCTGTGCGCTCTCGTAGGGACAGCCTTCATAGAAGCCTGTGAGGGTCGGGGTCGAAAAAGCGCCCGACTTCGGAACGATGAACATCAGGATTACGAGCCCTGTCAGGAAGTTCATCAAAGCGCCCGCCGCGAGAATTATGAAGCGCTTCCACCAGCTCTGGTTTGTGAAAGAGCGCGGGTCCTCAGACTTCTCGTCCTCCTCCATTGCGCAGAAGCCGCCGATTGGAAAGGCGCGGAGCGCATAAAGAGTCTCGCCCTTTTGTTTTTTAAGAAGTGCCGGGCCCATGCCGACGGCAAACTGTGAAACGCGGACGTTGAAAAGCTTTGCCGCGACGAAATGTCCCAGCTCGTGGGTCACGATAAGAAACCCGAAAATAAGGATAGCTATAACGATATACATAATGAAACCTCTAATATTGGGCGTAATTTTCCCTTACAAAACGTCTCGCCGCTTCGTCGGCGTCCTGAAGCACATCCAGCGTCGGCGTTCCGGAAACCGCGAGTTTTTGGACGGCGGCGGCAATAATGTCGCTGATTGCGCCGAAGCAGAGCTCTTCTTTCAAAAAAAGCGCGACAGCCTCTTCGTTTGCGGCGCTCATAACGGCGGCCGCAGTCCCTCCGCGTCTTGCGCAGTCCATGGCAAGCGCTAGGCAGGGCGTCTTTTCTAAATCCGGCTCTAAGAAGGTAAACTTGCCGATTGCCGTGAAATCCGGCGCCGGCGCCGCGCCCGCCGCCCTTTCGGGATAGGTCAGCGCATACTGTATCGGCAGCGCCATGTCGGGGACTCCGAGCTGCGCTATGACGCAGCCGTCAAAGTATTCCACCATTGAGTGTATTATGCTCTCGGGGTGGATTATGACCTTGATTTCGTCGGGCGTGACGGAAAAAAGGTGCATCGCCTCAATGAATTCCAGACCCTTGTTCATCATCGTCGCGCTGTCGACGCTGATTTTCGCGCCCATATTCCAGTTCGGGTGCGCGACCGCCATAGCGGGCGTCGCGTTTCGCGTTTCCTCGCGGCTGCGTCCGCGGAAAGGTCCGCCGGAGCCGGTGAGCAAGATACGCTTAAGGGCTTTTTCCACTCCCTGCGCCTCAAGGCACTGAAAAATCGCGGAGTGCTCGCTGTCGACGGGGATTATCTCCGCGCCCTTTTCCGCCGCTCTCCGCATCACAATCTCGCCGCCACAAACAAGAGTCTCCTTGTTGGCAAGCGCGATTCGGTGTCCCTCGTCGATTGCTGCCAGCGTCGGTATAAGTCCGATGGAGCCCGAGACCGCGGTCACGACGCAGGGCGCGTAGGCGCAGGCGCAATCGGTCAGTCCGGATAGACCGCTTCCGACCTTGATTCCGGTGTCCGCAAGGGCGACTTTAAGCTTTTTAGCCGCGTCCTCGTCATAAGCGCAGACAAATTCGGGATTGAACCTTCGCGCCAGCTGTTCGAGCAGCTTGATGTTCCTGTTGCCCGAGATTGCCTTGACGGGGATATTGAGCCTTTCAGCGACGTCCAGCGTCTGAACTCCGACGCTGCCCGTCGAGCCGAGAACGGAAATTGAATCAACCATATTGATATTACCTCATAAGTATGCCCGATAAAACGGACTGTACGCGTCAGATTATCGCGGGAAACAGTACCACGAGCAGTTCAATCATCGGAGCCGTAAAATGCATGCTGTCAAAGCGATCCAGCATTCCGCCGTGACCGGGTATGATGTTGCCGTAGTCCTTCACCCCGTACTGCCGTTTGACCGCCGAAAACACAAGGTCGCCGAACTGGCAGGCAAGGCTCCCGAAGAAGCCGTAAAGTGCGAAGAGCAGGTAATTGACCGCATATCCGAAAAGGGATATGACAAAGCCGTAAAGCATCATCAGAAGCACGGCGGAAACAAGCCCGCCGATACAGCCGGCAACGGTCTTTTTTGGTGAAAGATTCGGAAAAGCCTTCTTCTTGCCCAAGAAATAACCCGCAAAATACGCCCCGCTGTCCGACGAAAAAGCCGCGACGAAGGGCAGAAAGACATAGACGGCGGCGCTTTCGCGCACGCCGATGCGCACAAGCGAAAGAAGGAGCATCGGCATTACGCCGCCCGCGAAGACAACATAAAGGACGGTTTCAAACCGTATATGTTCCTGCCTTCGGAACGAGAGCATAAGCTCTGCAAACATCAGAGAGGTCAGGCCAAACACCGCCGTCCCGACTACTGCGTCCTCGCGGACAAAGGTGTAAACGACCGGCATGGCAAAGCCGACGGCAGCGGCGTAGATACGAAATCTCAGCGGTATATCCGCCTCGACGCAGCGCAGAAGCTCCCACGCCGAGCCTGCCGAGATAAGTCCGACAAGTATGGAAAACGCCCACAAGGGAGCGAAAAACACCAAAAGAATAAAGAGGGGTATCGCTGTTATTCCGACGATTGTTCTGGTTTTCATCCTGTATGTTTCCTTTCGGACGCGGGGTATTAGCGGAGAGACCCGCGCTTATGTTCAGATACCGCCGAAGCGCCGCTCGCGCTGCTGGAACCAGGCTATGGCGCGGTTAATCTCGTTCTTCGAGAAATCGGGCCAGAGCATATCCGTAAAGTACAGCTCGGAGTATGCCGCCTGCCATAAAAGAAAATTACTAAGGCGCATCTCCCCGCCCGGTCTAATCACAAGGTCGGGATCGGGAATGCCCGCCGACCAGAGCCTATTTGAAAAGCCGTTCTCATCAAAGGCTTTTTCATCGCCTTCCGCATAGGCCTCGGCGCAGCTTTTCGCGGCACGGAGTATCTCGTCCCTGCCGCCGTAGTTGAGGCAGATATTGACCTGACATCCTTCGTAATGAGTACTGATTTCACTTGTGCGCTCGATGAGGGCTTTGAGCTTCGGCGAAAGCGGAGAGGTGTCGCCGAAAAACTTCATTTTGACCCTGTCGCGCTCCATACGGTCTATTGCCTCGTAAAGGTATTTTTCCAGAAGCCCCATTATCGTGGAGACCTCGTCCTGCGGACGCTTCCAGTTCTCGGTTGAAAAAGCGTACACGGTGAGGTATTCTATCCCGATGTCCTTGCAGTAGGTGGCGACGGTGCGGAAGGTTTCGGCGCCCTGAGCGTGTCCCGCGGTCCGCGGAAGACCGCGCTTTTTTGCCCAGCGTCCGTTCCCGTCCATAATAATGGCAATGTGGCGGGGGGGATTATTAAAATCCACTTCCCCCCCCCTATTT
>Ga0074193_1002134_pt1 | contig 19371 bp, 19 predicted proteins | sample EPASupsiteHSE605_FD_64523 | JGI IMG/M metagenome (GOLD analysis project Ga0074193, IMG submission 64523) | Bioremediated contaminated groundwater from EPA Superfund site, New Mexico - Sample HSE6-05 | ecosystem: Environmental > Aquatic > Deep subsurface > Groundwater > Contaminated ... | reverse complement strand
CCGGCATAGATCAATTCCCCGCCTTCATATACGCCCAGGAGCAGGGAACTTACCCCGCTGGTTTTTCTTTCGGAAAGAGTATATCCTCCGATGACAAATTCCTGCCTTTTATCGCATTTAAGTTTGACCAGTCGCCGTTTCTTGCTCCGCTGTAGGCGGAATCGGCTTTTTTGCCGACGATCCCTTCCAGGCCTGCCTCACAGGACGTGCGGAAACTTTCCTTGCCTTTTCCTCTCACATGCCGGCTGTAGTGGAGGTTTTGGGGGGCATCCTTCAGCAAAGCTTCCAGGGTTTCCTTCCTGTCAATCAGGCGGTGTCCCCGGAGGTCCGCTCCATCCAGAGCCAGGAGATCAAAGACGATATAGGTCAGGTTTTTGGTCTGGGGATTTTTTAGATAGTTCTGCAGTGCCTGAAAATCCGTCTTGCCCGCTGGGTCCGTGATGGCCATTTCGCCGTCCAGAATCATCACCCTATTCGCCGACCCATTCAACGAGGGAAGAGGCGACATCCTGGAACCGCTTTGTATAATCATTGCCGTTCCTGGTGATAAGCCAGACGCTGTTGCCTTCAAGGTGACAATCCGTCAGCATGTGTCATAACGCCTGCTGGATTCCCACTATATGGATTACTCGTAAACGCATCAACCTGATAGATTTTTCTTCTCAAATAAATCCCGCCATCCTTTTGATTATGATATTTACGTTTTATGTGTTTCTCTATTTTAAGAAGTCGATTGTAGTTCCGATACCTAGTCTTTAATATCCAAAAGACTTTCAATCTCTGCTCTTGTCAATATTAATGTTTTCATCAAATCAGCTACTTAATATTTTTCTCAATAAGATAATCTTCAAATTTCTTTAAGCTATCAACAAAATTTACTCTTCCGAATCCCATCCTAAAATATTGTCCTTCATAGGAATAAATTGATGCAGGCAGTAGAAGAACTCCACTCTCTTCAACCAATGTATCGCAAAACTCAGCAATAGGTATTGATATATTCATCTTTATAAAAGCAATTGGCCCTGCCATTGGTCGATTGAATTCAAACAAATTAGGATATTTCGAGAAAAATTCTTCAGCAATTTTGATGTTACTTTTAATAATACTAACATTTTTTTTCAATATATCATTACTGTGCTTTAAGGCAACTATAGAGAGGAATTCAGAAGGTCCACTACAGCAAATACTTGTGTAATGTTTCATTTTAATGAGTTGTTTATTAAGCTCTTGATCTCTAGTTGCCAACCAACCTATTCGAAGCCCGGCTAAACCGTACGCTTTTGACATAACGCCAAGGGAAATACCTTTTTCATAGCAATCAGCAAGCCAAGGTCTCTTAACCCCATCTAATTCAACACCTTTGTAAACTTCATCGCAAAATACATAAATATCATGCTTCTTTGCAATTTCTACAATTGATTCAATTTCTCCTTTATTAAAAGTATATCCTGTTGGATTGTTTGGGCTATTAAGCGCAATGAGCTTTGTGTTTGGCTTGATTAATTTCTCAAGCTTTGTGATATCCATTACCCAACCATTTTCACCTTGTTCTATAGACCACTTTGAAACTTCACATCCGATGGCATTTGCTACTTCGAAAAGTGACTGGTATATAGGAAACTGACTGATAACATGATCTTCCTTGTTCAGTAAAACATTCATAAAGTTAAAAATAGGTTCTTGTGCGCCAGCATGAACGATGATGTTTTCTGGAGTCATCGTCGTATATAAATCCGCTATAACCTTTCTAAGTTCTGGATTTCCTGGCACCTCAGTATAGCCAAGCCCTTCACCTAAAAATGTTTCTTTTGAACCAGGTTCAAGATCTAGCAGCTCATTGATTGTCATCGTTGCGCAATCTGATTGCGTCAGTAAATAAGGTGCAGTAAATTCGTGTTTTCCAAAAAACACTTCCAACTTAAAATCATTAATTTTCATAAGACACCTAACCTTTCTTGAATCTATATCATTATGCACTATACTCAATACAAAAGCTCCAACCAATTTTAAATATTTATCCAACCATTTACAGGTGAGGTGAACATTATGTCTACACCACTGAAAAAAAAAATAGACATCATATTCAACGCACAGGCAATTTCTCCTTCAAGCGATTACTTTTCCCTGCCCCATACGGAAAAGGAGCGCTCCTTGCGCGACATGGGTTTTTCTGGTCTCTGTCCTTGACAGCCTGCTGCAATTCCAATTTGGTCATGCTTTCGACATCATGCTCCGCGATAAACTCATCCCGCTCCTCTTCCGGGATCCCAAGAAGGATGAGCGCCTGGGTGTAGGTCAAATTCGTCACCAGTGACGAATTTGGATTGCCGTCACTGTCCTGTTTGCCAAGATCTCCTTCTGCTTCCCGGACCCAGCGATTCATCCGTTCCCTAAGCAAAAGGCAGTCGGCAAAGGGAACCAGCGCTTGGCTTTTTTCCTGTAATAGCCAAGGCTCCCCTGCACCCCCCTGGTGCAGCCGGGCTTTGTTGCGGTAGCGTCAGGGATGATCCATCCCGCAAATAACAAAAGCGCACAAACATCTCAGATATTAGCTGTAGATGTCTGTGCGCACGAATATCCCATCTATTATTTCGACCTTCTCATAATGTCACCTTACGTAAGAACATCAAGCTGTTGAATAATACTGGAACAATAGTCCTTAAGTTTCGGAATATCACTTGTAATCGTTTCCCATAAACTCTCATCGTCAATTTTACCCTAGTTATGAGCAACTACATTACGTAATGCCTTGATTTGTGTCCATGGAATTCCTGTATAGGTATTCTTAAAATCATCCGAAAGATGAGTGGTCAGTTCTCCAATTTGCAAAACACAAAGAGCCGTAGCATTCTTATAAACAGAATCTTGGGTAAACACCGTATAATCCTTCCCAAACCGCTGAATCGCCTCAGAAATATCACTGCAATAGGAAATGATACGCCGTAGTACATCAGCGTTTCGGTTATTCTGCATATAAAAGCACTTCCTCCTTCTGGATTTTACGAAGAAAATCATCTTCCAGACTTCCCGTTGTCAGAACATCGACTTTTATCTGTAAAGCTTCCTCAATTTCCGTATACAGCCCACATAAAGCAAACATCCCTTTAAGAGACCCTTTATCCACTCGTAAATCCACATCACTGTTTTCTGTAACATCTCCACGAGCATAAGAGCCAAATAGATACACCCGTTCAACACCGTATTTCCGTGCGATCGGTTCGACAATTGCTTTGATTTCTTCTATCGTAACCTTTTTAACTGACATTGCTCTTACCTCCTTTGAATCATATTACTTCAATAGTACTCTTTACAATATTATATCATAAACCATTTCAAAAAAGTTAATTCAATATGGAATATTATGGTATACATTTTTCTTACTCACCACATCCAAGGTATACTTTTATAGGGCGTGGCGGAAAGCAAGATTATAAGTTGATGTCAGGCACCGGTCCCCTGTGAATTATCAGCCCCCCATTCTCTCCTACATAGCTTTGATTAAAAAATCATTCACCATTTTTTTACGCTGCATGCACATCTGGATCAATCGAAGCGAACTTGGTCATCTCATAAGCCAGTTCCTTGAACGCTTTGTCCAGGTTCTCATATAAAAAAGCGATTTTATTGGCGGCCACCTTGTTATACGCGGCAGTAAGATTATCACTCATCCTTTGGACGCTCTTGTAACCTGTCTTTTCTTTGAACTTGTCATACTCCAACTGCTTTTTCTCGACATCCTGCTCAAGTGCCCGGTTGGACTTCTGCAGATCGCCCGCCTTCGACTTCAGGTTGTCGCACTCCTTAGTCAGCTGAGTGTTTTTGCCCTTTTCACCGTCCAGAGCCTTCTGAAAATCGGCTTTTTCCTGCAGGGCCCGGTCCCGGTCCTGAAATGCCTGTTCCCGGTCCTGAAGAGCTTGGTCCCGATCCTTCACTGCCTTCTGCAGTTCCCGAACGGACATGTTTTCGATATCCATATCCGCGATGAACTGATCCCGTTCTTGTTCCGGGACCCCGAGAAGGATGAGCGCCTGAGAAAAGTTCATGTTCGGCAGTCGCTGGGTCGATGGCAATCGTTGGGATACCTTTAAGTTCGACACTGGTTGTCGTATACCAGACCGGGCTCACCCCCGCCGGCGGCCCGATAACCAGGCAGAAAAGCCTGAGTGATGTGAGATCCGACGCCGCGGAACAGGCTGTTTATGATGCGGCGCATGCCTTATTCGGTCTGGCGCAGTATCCGGTAATTGACGTACTCTATAGGAAAAACTTTGAGCTGGTCGATCAATAACCGGCCGAAAAATCCGATGCAAAGGAGGTGAAAGCATGGCCGTCACAACAAACAGAGTGTTAAGATTGACATTCACAACCGCCGGCGGCATGCGATTACGGTCCCCAATCCGAGGGAAGACCTGCAGCAGGCTGAGGCCATGGCCGTGATGGAATCAATTATTGCGAGTGATCTATTCCTGACGTCCGGCGGCGCGCTGACCGGAATACGGGACATTAGGGTAATAGATACCAAAATAGACGACCTTTTCGACCCAACCCAGGCTTAACCGGCTGCTTTTAAGACGTAAGCGTCATATAACAACGTGTATAGAAATAGAGCAAAAACCAGTGTAAACTAGGTTTTTGCTCTATTTGCAGGCTTCTGGTCTCTCACATAGACAAAATTTCTAAAGCATCATCGAGAGCGAGCAGTTATTGTAATGGTAAGTCATGAACCGTTTCCCGGATTTGTTTAAAGGCCCTTCGATGCGCATGGAGTTAATTCTCTTTCAAATAAGGAACTCCCAATTTAGCAGGCACACTAAAGGATTTTCTGGAAACTGTTAAAACAATCGTCATAATATAGGGCAGAGCAATAAATAATTCATTGGGGAATAAGGCACTGTTCCCTATAGACTGCATATAAATAGCAATTGCTTCAGCAAATCCGAAAGCCAGGGTACCAATAACTGCTCCTTTGGGATTCCAATTGCCTAAGAAGCAAATGGCAAAAGCAATCCAGCCACGACCACCAATAATATTCGTCGTAAACATGCCCAGAAAACCAATCGAATAAAAAGCACCGGCTACACCGCCCATAACCCCTGCTAAAAGCACCGTAAGAAAGCGAACTTTAAGAACGTTGATGCCTGCCACATCCACCGCTTCAGGATTTTCACCGGCAGAGCGTATGGTTAAACCGATAGAAGTTTTATAGAGCATGAAATAGGAGAGCGGCGCTAACACATAGATAATGTAGGTCAATATAGTTTGATTAAACAGGATTGGCCCAAGCAGCGGAATTTCTGAAAGCAGGGGAATTGGAATCGTTGTTAAAGGATTAACGGTTAACGGAGTTATGGGAACTCCAAAAATGACCCGGTACAAAAACGAACAAAGCCCTACTATCAAAAGATTGATGGCCACCCCTGTAACCACTTGATGCTGCTTTAAATAGATGCAAATCCATCCATATAAACTTGCCACCAATAAACCGGCCAGCATGGCCGATAAAAATCCCACCATCAAACTACCGCTTAAATACCCTCCCACAAAACCAGCCCAGGCTCCCATTAAAAAGATACCTTCAATAGCCGTTACCATCATCCCTGTTCGTTCGGCAATGACTTCTGCTAGAGCTCCAAACAGCAATGGCGTCCCCATCATGATTGTTGCACTTAACAAATTGATCATTTTGCCACCGCCCTTTGTAATTTGCGTTTTTCCCGGTTATTTTCCAACCAGGTCCGAACAAAATACGATAGAATGACAAATACCATCACAAAGCCTTGCATCAATTCAATGATACTTGAGGGGATCCCTGACATCTGCCCCATAATAGTACCGCCAACCTTCAGCGCACCAAATAAAATAGCGGCAAAAATTATGCCTATGGGGTTGCCATTAGCTAAAATTGCAATTCCAATCCCAGCTGCTCCAAGGTCCGGATTAAAGCCCTGAACCAGCATATGCTGTACCCCGTTAACTTCCGTAAATCCTGCCACTCCGGCTAATGCCCCACTGATAAAAAATGCCAGTATATAAAGTTTCTTGGCATTGATGCCTGACATTTCCGCGGCTCCCGCATTATAACCTACGGCACGGATGCGATAACCCAGGGTCGTCTTGTAAAGCAAAATCCAAACCCCAACACACGCCAGCACTGCCAAAACAAAACCAATGTGCAGCCTGGTACCCGGAATGATACGAGGCAGCCAGACAGACGCAGCAAGAGCATCCGTTTGAGGGTATTCAGCTTTCGTTTCCATGAGAAACGTTCGCAGAGAATAATTCATAATTGCCAAAGCCACATAGGTGGACATCATACTAACTAAAAATTCATTGGAATTGTACCTGGCCTTAACAAAACCGACAAATGCCCCCCAGAGGCCACCGCCAACAATCGTTAGGAGCAAGGTAATAATTAGTACCAGCCAACCAGGCAGGATGTTCTGAAGCAACAAGGATCCGGCGGCTGCAATTACCGCACCGATGTAAAACTGCCCTTGGGCGCCAATATTGTATAAATTAGCTTTGTAGGTAAAAGCAAACGCTAAAGCAGTGAACATTAAGGGCGTTGCTTTCACAAATATGTCCGCAAAGGTATATCCGTCACGCACCACCGAGGTGATTAATACGCTATAGGCGTTAAGAGGATTTTTACCCAGAAAAAGAAGCATTAACCCACTGGCAGCGATTCCTAAGACAATCGCCAGAATATTGGTGATCAGCAGATCTCTTAGCTTAGCCTGCATCGTTGCTCACCTCTCCTTCGCGAAATCCGGCCATTAACAGACCAATCTTTTCGGTGGTAAGCTCGGCACTGTTAAATACCCCTTGAATTTCGCCCTTATACAAGACCGCAATCCTGTCAGAAAGGGCAAATATCTCCGCAAGCTCAGTAGAAACCAGTAAGACACTTTTTCCTTTGGCACGTTCCTTAAGAATAACTTGGTGAATGTGGTTAACCGCGCCCAGATCTAACCCTCTGGTCGGTTGATCGAAGACGATTACCTTCTCTCCATTATCCACTTCTCTGGCCAAAACCACTTTTTGTTGGTTGCCCCCTGATAAACCACGAGCAAGGGTCTCCGGTGAAGGAGCCTTAATCGAATATTCTTGGATCTCCTGCAAGGTGTATTGATTAAGCTTTTGCTTGTCAATAAACCCGCGCTTTTGCCATTTTTTATCGTAACTACTCTTTAGCAGCATATTCTCGGCAATGGACATATCCATAATCATGCCATCACTGCTTCTATCCGCAGGAACATAGCCAATTCCCAAGTCAATTCTGGCTCTGATTTTTCGTTCCGTAATATCCTCCCCATCCAGCAAGACTCTCCCCTTTGTCGGCAAAATAGCACCACACACTATTTCGCAGAGTTCCTGCTGTCCATTGCCGCTAACCCCTGCAATCCCAAGAATCTCTCCTTTGTGCAAGGTCAACGAAATATCCTTCAAGGCCGGAACCCCGGTTTTCTCTTGCACTGTAACCTGTTGGATTTCCAAGCACACTTCCTGATCAAGAGATTCCTGCCGGTCATCTTTAGTTACCCATTTTAAATCTCGGCCGATCATCAATTTGGATAATTCCAGTTCGTTGGTCTCAGCCCGTTTTATGTCTCCATAGACCCTTCCTGCCCTCATGACAATAATCCGATCCGCAACACTCATGACCTCTTTTAACTTGTGGGTGATAAAAATAACAGCATTACCTTGAGCGGTAAAATCCCTGACAAAGCCCATGAGGTTTTCAGCCTCTTGAGGGGTGAGAACTGCCGTTGGTTCATCCATAATTAAAAGATTGGTTTTTTGATACAGTGCTTTTAAAATTTCGACTTTTTGTTGAACACCTACTGCCAGGTCGCGGATATAGTCATTAGGATTAAGCTCAAAGCCATAAAGCTCAGCCAGCCTTTTGATTTCTTCCCCAAACAATTTATGATCAATTATTCCCTGAACATTGCCCAGGATAATATTTTCGGTCACAGTGTGAGCAGGCACCAGAGAAAAATGCTGTTGGATCATGGAAATCCCAAGTTCCATGGCCTCCTTGGGCGAATCTATTTTTATCTCCTTCCCATCTTTCAATAGTTTCCCTTCGTCGGCCTTGTATAGTCCGTAGAGGATCTTCATAATCGTACTTTTACCTGCTCCGTTTTCTCCCAACAAAGCTAAAACTTCCCCTCTTTGAATGGAAAAGGAAACATCTTTATTAGCAATAACTTTGGCAAAGTATTTACTGATACCCCTAAGTTCAAAAAAAGCTGTCTCCACAATTTCACCACCTATTCAAAAAAATAGAGGCACCTCTCGGAACCGCTATTTTTTGCTTTATTGATTTATCCTAAGTACCTTTATATTTAAAATTAAAGCGAACTTCTACCCGAAAAAACCCAATCAGACCCCAAACGGCGGCTTCGTCCACAGGAGAGAACCCATTGCATGGAGAGGCGGTAAGGCCCACAAAGCTGGCGCGGGGAAGCGGAGCCACGGGTTCACATCAGGTATTACCCGGAGGTTTGGCGGAGCCCCGCGCCAGCGAGTGGGCGAGCCTCGGAGTGCTGGGTACGAAGACACTGTCTTCGCACGAATTAGCTGATCTTGCACGGATGTGGGCGAAGCCGCCCCGACCCGAGGGACCCCATTTTCATCCTCTGATGGTGCCGTCTTGGTGGCATGACGGTCTATTTATTGACAAACATTGCGTTAAAATCAACTTCACCTTTTTTAGCTTTCTCCATGCCTGCAGCTACTTTGTTTTGAATATCTTTACTGATGTTGGCTGTATAGACCGGCTTAAAGATATTCTCAGCAATTCCTGCTTCATGGACTTTGTTGCCATCTAAACTGCCATCCAGATATTTTTGAATAGCCCAGACGTAAAAGGTTTCAAAATCAAACACCACAGAACCTACAACTGTATTGGGATCAATCGTTGTCTGATCTCCCGAGAAACCGATGAATTTAACCCCTTTTTCCTTGGTGGCCTGGATAGAGCCTAAGCCAACCTGATTGGCATAAACAAACATCACATCGGCGCCATTATCAATCATTGTAGCGGCCATTTGTTTGCCTAAAGCTACATCATCCCAGCTATTGGCATAGGCACGAACTGCTTTGGCATTTGAAATTCCGCGCTCTTTCGCGAGATCCACAGCAACCTTTTCATAGACATCCAGCAAATGCTCCATAGCCTTGTTGGGGAAACCGCCGATTGTGGCAAATTGACCGTTTTTGCTGACTTCTCCAGCCATTAAGGCAGCTATATAACTTGCCTCATATTCTTTGGGGAAAATTGGGGCGACATTTGGACCCTTGCTAACCATGCCATTGACAACGCAAAACGTTGTTTTAGGATAGTTCGCCGCAACCTTATTGGCCGCTTCATCAAATTGAGTACCCGCTGCCATAATCAGGTTATAACCACGCTCGGCATAATTTCTAAAGGTAGACTCATAATCAGCAGCCTGTACGTTTTCGACGTATTCCATTTTTGTGCCCAGAGTTGCATTGGACTTAACCAGCCCGGCGTAGTTTGTGGCATTCCAGCTTTGATCATTAATAGGACCGGGTAATATCAGAACCATTTTGTAATCCCCTGCACCTTTTTTGCCTGAATCTACAGTGGTGGTGCCACATGCTGTCAGCAAGAACAGCATTAATACAGCCAAGACCGTAGCTGTCAATTTGGACCTTTTCTTAAACATTTCTCTTACCCCCCAATAAAATCTAGTTGCCTTGCCCAAGGATTAGGGTCAGCCCTTCAAATCTTAGCCCTATTGTAACAAAAATAAGCCGCTCTGCTAGTAACGGTCATGTCGAGTTTCTAGCACTATCTTGCTGCAGTACTCCAGCCCTTGTCACTTTCTTAACATTTTGCACTATTTTGCTTTAGGGCTGTTTTTTCTCCGCTCATCCTCCGGAGTAATTCCCATATACTTCTTGTAAAGTCTGGAAAAATAGCTTGGATTCTGATAGCCTACCCTATACGCTATATCCGTAATTTTAAAATCTGTATTGATTAATAGTTTTCTGGCTTGGGTTAGTCGATAATTGATCAGGTAAATACTAAAGTTTTCGCCGGTTACCTCCTTAAACAATCGGCTGAAATACTCAGGAGACCGATACACCTGACCGGCAACATCTGCCAGGGAAATGGCTTTATCGAAATGTTCATGAATATAAATCAAGGCCTTTTCGATAAATTGATTGTTGGTATCAATATGCTCGCCGGAATACTCTGCCAGGGTTTTTTGGGCCGCACGTTCCAACTGATCCGCGATTCTTGGTCTGTCATATTGGGTATGGCGATCCTCTTCAATCTTGGCCAGTATTTCAATTAATTCCGAGCTTCTTAATTCAGACTTTAAGATGTATTCCTTAGCACCGCAGGTAATTGCTTGTTTGGCATAGGAAAAATCAGCGTAATTTGTCAAGATAACAAATTCCGTCTGCGGCAGTACTTTCTTAATATTTTTCATCGCCGTAATTCCATCCATTTTCGGCATCCTGATATCCATGATCACCACATCAGGCTTCTCTTTCACCGCCAGCTCTTGGGCCTGCAAACCATCTGAGGCAATTCCGACAATCTCCAACCGGGTATTCTTATCTTTCAGACAATAGTTCAGCCACTCCCGAATCGGCAGTTCATCATCTGCAATGACAATTCTTAACATAATTCCTCCTGAGCATATCGTAATTTAAGGATTACTTTAGTTCCTTCCGGCTCATTCTGTTCAATGGTCAGACCGTAGGCGCCTCCGTAAAGAATTCTAATTCGTTCATGCACATTTAAAATTCCTACTCTGCTCATTTGAACCTCTTTATTAAAAATCTCGCTAATTTTCTCCTGGCTCATTCCGATTCCGTTGTCGGAAATCGTGATATATAAATCATGGTCTGCTAATTCAGCTTCCACCTTAATCACGAGCAATCTATTGACCTGCAAGCCGTAAAAAATAGCATTTTCGATAATTGGCTGCAGGATAAAGGAGGGGATCTGAACATTTAAGGCGTTTTCATCCAGTAAAAATTCTACGATAAAGGCGTTGGAATATCTCATCTTTTGCAGGGCTACGTAGTCCTCCAAATGCTTAACCTCATCCCTTATCAGTACGAATTCACCCGCTCGGGACAGCACCCTGCGCAACAGCTTAGAAAAATGATAAAGCATCTCCTCTGCTTCTTTGTTTTTCCCCATTTCAACATAAAAGCGAATGGAGCTTAAGGTGTTGTAGATAAAATGCGGATTGATTTGAGCTCGCAAAAAATCAAGCTCCAGCAAGCGTTTTTGTCGTTCATTGTTGACGTTTTCTTTAAGCAAAAAATTCACCCGCTGAATCAGTTCATTAAAGGAAATGGAGATTTCCGAAAACTCCTTATAGGTACTATCCTGAATTTGAATGGAAAGATCACCATGATTGAATTCAGTCATTTTGTTGGTGAGTAAACTTAAGGGTTCCGCAATCTTTCTTGCTACAACGCTTAGTACCACACCAGTCAGTAAAGTGCATAAAATCCCAAAAGCAATTAAAAACAGCTCAATTTTTTTGAGAGGCATCAAGGCACTTGCTAAAGAAACAGACTCGACAATGTACCAGCCGTAACCGCTGATCGGTTGAGAAATAAAGAGCTTATCATCTTTCAAATAATAGTTATTCAGCTTGTTTTTGCTATTGGCTTCCACAAAGCTATTCAGTTTTTCATTGATTTTGTTTTTATCCTTGTGAGAAATGATCAGCCCATCCCGGTCAACGATAAAGAAATCTTTTTCTTCATTGGTCAAACGAATATAATTATCACCCAGTAGTTTTTCATTGACATTTAACAAGAGCACCCCATAGTCTTGTTTGGAAATATAGTCTTCAACTTTTCTGGCTAGCTGGAAATAATAATTATATCCCCCTGTGGCAGTAAAGTAAGACTTGATGGGAAAAATTTCACTATCCTTGCCATTTTCCAGAGCTTTGTCAAAGGCAGCTAAGTCAGCCTCCTGATTGGCTGACATGGAATAGGAGGTGGAGTAGGTAGTGCCGCGCTTATCGATCAAATGGGCGTCGATGAGCATGGCCGTACTTCGATAAGACCAGATGTAACCCGACATAATTCCTTCAATTTTCAGAAGCTGTTCCTTGTTGGCACTCTCTCCGCCTGAGCTTTTTTTCAGTGATTCAATAATACTTGTATCATAGGCAATGCGGCTGGCCAGAACTTCAACATCCTTTAATTCCTGATTGATCCTGATGGCAATCTGCTGAAGCATATTAGTGTTCAACTGAATGACCTCTTTGAGAATAACTGATTCCGCATATTTATAGGTCGAAAAAGCCAAAAACGCAATGAGGCATTGGAGAATGATAAACAGCATAATGAATAACTGCAGAATTAAACTTCTTTTTTTCATTTACAATTTTCCTTTTACCTGGAATTATTGGAGTAATACTACTTAAGAAACAAATTCGACAAGGCTTAGAATTAACCTTCCCCCCTTGTTAAAAAGCAGCAACTATTTACGACTCCTGATATAAACTAGTAGTGTCAAGCGAAAAGTTTACGATTTGTTCGAATAATCCTCCTTCAGCCTTACCATATGTGAGCTGGTTGCATATTTTACAATCTATGGGTATAATATTAGAAAAGGACTGACGTGTTGCAAGCACGCCAGCCCGGCAGGTTGTCTAACCGAAGGGTTAGCCCGAATTGAAGTTATAAGAAATAACCGCGATCCTTGCCAGGGGCGGTTATTTCTTCTTTATGATCAAAACAACGAGTGTTGCAAATGCAATCATGAGATACATTGCCTCAACCATTGAGATCATCTTGCCACCCCCTTTCTAAAAGGGTGTGGCTAACCGTCCCTCGACAACCTGTTACAACTATTATAGCATAATCTTCCAGACAAAAAGATAAAACTTATCCCTGACTATTCACAGGGTTCAGGCCGTCTCATAAAACGAGGCGGCCTGAAGTATAAAAACTCTCCAAATTAATTCAAAAGGCCCGTCCCAATAAAGATTAGGCATCTGCCTTTCCTTAAATTTAATAATGTCTGCCTTTGAGTGGAAATACCATCCTATCAAATGCAGCTCATAAAAAATAAATCTAGAAATGCTAAAATTCAAAGTCCAAATTTAGACCCTTAGCGAGCTACGAAAACCCCTGGCAGCATAGTAGGATTCTGCTCCATTGTGGTATACAAAGACAGTCTCGTAGCGACGATCACAAAAGATGGCCCCGCCGAGTTTTCGAATATCAGCAGGTGTTTTCACCCAGCTCGATGTTTTCGTATCAAAATTCCCGAGTTTCTGCAGCTCCCTGTATTGTTCTTCCGTTAAAAGCTCAATGCCCATGGCAGCAGCCATATCAATAGCGTTATTTTCTGGTTTATGTTCTTTTCTTGACTCCAGTGCTTCACGGTCGTAACAAACACTTCTGCGGCCTTTAGGACTTTCTACTGAACAATCATAAAAAATGTATTCGCCCGTCTTTTTATCATGACCAACAACATCCGGTTCACCGCCAGTTCTTTCCATTTCATTGAGTGACCACAGCTTTTCAGTATTAGATTCCAGTTTTGCTTGTACTTTAGCCCATTCAAGACCTTGATGGCGGTTCATGTTTTTCTCAAAACGGGCTTCCAATACTCTGAGTAGTGCTACGTTCGACAAATTTAGTTCCCCCTTATTGGTTTACTCACAATAGTTTAGGATATCCGTAGTTGTTGCGGATATCCCTTCTTTAAATATAATACGTTTACATTAATCATTATTGTTTTTGTCTTGAAACCTAAGCATAACACTCAGCTCAGACAATTCTAATTGCAACTAAATTACAATCCCGACTGACAAATAAGCCAGTCGGGATTATTGATTGTCTAGGCGTGTACTTAACGAGTACAACTTAAGGCCTTCTAAAGTACTGCTGCTTGCTGCTGTTTGGCTTATCAGGAACAGTCATCTCAATCAAGCCAAGTTCCAACGCGGGGCGCAAATAATTGTTGCTGAACGTTGGACGGTGCTTAAGTCCAAGCCGCTTCAAAAGCTCTTTTGCGGACAGCGTTTCGCTGCCTAAGGCGGACATCAGGCGCTCGACTTGATCGGTAACTTGCTCGCGAACTTGTTCGGTTTGCATAAGATCATTTAAAGCATCTCGGATCACGCAGAGCATAAATTCAACAAAAGCTGTAGAATCCGCCGCTTTGTCAGCAACAGCCAATATGGTGTAATACTCCTGTTGACGTTCGCGGATTAAAGTCTCCACAGGCAACCAGTTAAAGATTGGTTTCCAGCGACTTAATAAAAGCGTCTGCCACATACGCCCCATACGTCCATTTCCGTCAGCAAACGGATGGATATATTCGAACTCATAGTGAAACACGCAACTTTTGATGAGAGGATGAGTATCAGTTGTTTTGACCCAGTGAATCAGATCACTTATCAACTTAGGTATAACATCTGCAGGCGGGGCCATATGCACCAGCTTTTCTCCCGCAAAGACACCAACACCACCAAAACGAAAACGCCCAGCTTCATTTGTTAGCTCCGCCATCAATATCTTATGGGATTTCAATAGATCATCCATATTAAATGGGTCGAATGTAAGCATAAGGCTGTAAGCATCAAAAGCATTTTTAACTTCGCGTATTTCATTGGGTGAGCCAAGAACACGTTTACCGTTAATAATGTCCGTCATTTGTTCCAATGACAGCGAGTTGTTCTCAATTGCCAGTGACGAATGAATGGTCCGTATTTGATTATCCCTGCGCAAATGAGGGTTCACCGCAGTTTCGCTTTTTACAGTAACAACGCCCACTTGCTCGCTGATTTCAGCGACCAAGTGAATGATTGCATCTGTGACACTATATGGTGGAACATAAGGCTTTTCTGGCACAGGCTCACCACCTAACTACTACTTATACGTTATTATACCGTTCAAGTTGTAAAAATACAAGATTTGACCAGTTTTAAGAAGTTTTTCTTTGAGAGGAGCGAGTTCAGGAGAGGAGACTCTGTCGAGTTGTTTCAAGCGCTGAGGACTTAGGACCTGGTCCGAGCGCGAAAGCTGATTATCTTCGAAGGTGTAATGCCAAGCTTTTGCTTGCCCGGGGTAGGGGGCTAATACCCATATCCGTACTGATCAGGCGCCTCACCTCGTTTACCAACAATCTTAGGTGTGAGAGGTAATGGCTTTTCCGAGCTTATTTCCTCCACTTCAACCTTAAACTCCCATTCATCACCATAATCGAAGAGGTAAAGAAAGGTTTTGCCAGGGTATAATCCCAATTCCCCAATTGTGACTTCATCAGCGTGTGGCCCTTCATCAAGGGGTATTCATAACGATCATGTGACCATTTCTTATTATCCATAAAAAAGCTATACAAGTGATCATCATCAAATTCAAAAGCTTCTTGAATAGCTAAATGCAATTGATGAAGATTATGCTTAGCCGCCAGTTCAATTTTTCGCCGTTCCCGTGGCCGCAACAACCAGGTTTTTAAACGAGTGATGCACTTCCCGTTCAGACCTTAAGGCTTTTCTCAGGCGCTCGGAATCAAGGGCCGGAATAAACGGCGTAAACTCAAGATTATTCCAATACCCTTCAAAGGTGGCCCGGATTTTCTCCAGAATATCCCCTGAGTCATATTGGGATAGCTTAATATTCCATTCCAATCCGCTCGTCTGATGGTTTTGTGAACTGCACGCTTGACGGCTGTTTTTGGTAGCCTACGAAATTCGGCGACCTTCGTTAAATATTCAATTGCCCCAACATGATAACCAAAGATTTCTAAACTACGCATTTTTTGCTTATTGTAGTCCCGACGTAACCGCTTTGCGATACGATAGGCATAGTCTTTTTAACTTAATACTCTTTTTTCTCAAAAGCCCACGAACTAGCCGCAAAAAAGATCAGGGTATAAGCCAGCAGTAAGGCCATAACATTTATGATGTTAGTAATTGGCATCCCTGCTCCTATAAACAGTTTGTACCAACCTGTGTATGAGGTAAACAGCATAGGAGAAATGCGAGGAAAAACGACAGAAGCCGCAAAGATGACGATGAAGCCAAACACAGACAACATGACTGTGCTGGAGCTATTTTTACACAGCTGTGAAACAGCAACAGCAAACAGAGTGATCGGAAGCATGGGCACAATGGAGACCGCATACGCTAAAAGTGCTTCTGCAATATGCGATACCCCTAGACCGTTAAACACAAGACCGTATAATAAACTTGTCACGAGGGAAACTACCAACACTAAGAGGGTATATAGGACAATGGCCAGCACTTTCGACGTTAAAATGCTGCTTCGGCTGACAGGCCTTGTAATGACTGCCTTGATAGAACCATTTTCCTGCTCGGCGGTAAACAGGTCTGCACTTACCATAGCAATCATCAGCGGTAAAATAAATCCGGTTACCAAAGATAAGACGGTAAGCGGCGTATTCGTTAAGGAAAGTCCAACCAGTCCTTTGGCGTATCCTCCAAGCAAACCGATGGCAATGCTGAGAAGACAGGTAAATATAAGCGAAACTTGATATTTTTTTCGGCTTAACAGTTTATTTGATTCGTTCAGGACACCTGCTTGGATTGCTTTCATAGGGATTTCTCCTTCCCACTTCGGACCGTCTCAATAAAGTAGTTCTCCAGGGTTCCACTTTGCTCTATCACGTCCTCCATCGTAGCCGTCTTTAGTAAGCAGCCATCTTTCATGATAGCTACTTTATTACATATAAGTTCTAATTCATGAGCGAGATGACTGGAAATCAGGAAGGTAATACCCTTGGATTTAGCTTGTTCCAAGATAATTTCTCGAATGGCAACCATGCCTTCAATATCCAAGCCGTTGGCAGGTTCGTCTAAAATAACAAACTTAGGATTGGCTAGTAAGGCCAAGGCCAAACCCAGCCTCTGTTTCATTCCTAAAGAAAACTCTTTGACTTTATCATTTTGGTACTGGAGCAGCCCGGTCTGTTTCAAGATATCTTCAATGCGGGGTGCTTTAATATCCGCATAGTAGGCTGCTGCATTTTCCAAATTCTTTTTCGCACTTAAATATTCATACAGGGCAGGCGCTTCAATCAAGCAACCAACCTGTTCAAGCGACTTTTCGCCGTCATTTTCCACACTGAGGCCGAATATTTGAACATCACCCTCGTCAGCTCTCGACAAGCCAGTGATAATTTTCATCGTAGTCGTTTTACCAGAACCGTTCGGCCCTAATAAACCATATATATCACCCTCTTGCACCTGAAACGAAATCGCCTTAATGCCGCGTCCGTTTCGATATGTTTTGCTGAGGTTATTTATTTTCAGTACCATGGGTATTCTCCCTCCGATCATGGAGAGGGTGGTATCAGCCACCCTCTTTATTTTTATACGTTGATTATTTGTTAGCGTGCTCTGCCCGGTACGATAGTGTTGACTTGTTGGCCATTTGTGTCAATCGCCTCAATTTTGGTGCTTCCTACATCAGTGATTTTTGCACTTAACTTTACAGTTATCTCATGAGCAACACCGCTTAAGTCATTACCTGTAAGGACTACAGTAAAATCATTGTCCTTTAGCGTGGTTCCATCAACCGTCGCCGTCATGGCGAGGGATTTAACATCAATGTTAGTTAGCTTTGGCATTTGATCCATCATGGGTTTCATGCTTTCACCAGGACCCTGCTTACCGCTGTTTTTAAAATCCCCTGAATGGTTGCTGTTTTCAGCAGCTGCTGAAAGTGCCAGTCGTGCAAGTTCCGGGATCTGGGCACCTTCAAGGTTGACGCTGATGGTTTGACCGTTTTCCACAAACTGATTTTTAACGTCGCCAACCAAAGTATCGGCCAGCATTTCAGCGAGTTTCACCGTGCTGCTGGAGGCTGAGAGGTCTGCTCTATGGTCACCGTCGAATTTTCCATTCCCCTTGGTTGAGCTGTAATATTTGCCATCAGCTTCTGTAATCACAGTTCCGTTGACTGCGCTGGTAGCAAAAGCCTTGGTAACTCCGCCAACTGTAACGCTTGTTTGAGAAGACCTGTCTTTATTATCAAGCTTTTGTGTACTGTTTCCCGACAGAATGATCGATCCTTGGTCAGTCACCTCATATTGGGCGGCAACTGTGGCATTTTTTGCCAGCAATGTGGTTTCAACTGCAGCCTTATAGTCCGCATATCCCGAGCCCGAATTGGCAAATGTTGCTGCGCTTAAGGATAAAAGTATACAACCTGTGACCGCCGTAACCGCCATTGTTTTGAATCCTTTTTTCTTCATTTGATAAGTCTCCTTTACGTTTTAAGTCTGTTTGTTTTAACAGCTTAGCTGTATTGTATAGGAGAAGGATAACTTCCCAAGCAAGAAAAGATAAACAAATAATAAACTTTTGATAGATTATTATTAAAGGCGCAGATAAAGAAAACTTGGCTGGCGCCCACGAAGACACTGTCTTCGCACGTATTAGCCTTCTTGTAGTATATAACGTAAGTTTATGCTTTCTGATAGTACAAAAAAATCTCATCCCCACAATGGTAATGAGATTTCCGATAGTTAGTGGAAAAAAGTTAAACGTTAGATCTTAAACCGATAACCGGCGCCCCATACAGTTTCAATATAGCAGGGATTACTACTGTCCTCTTCAATTTTTTCTCTTAACCGGTTGATGTGAACAATGACTGTGGCAACATCCCCCATGGCATCCTGTCCCCAAATACTATTAAATAGATTGTCCTTGGTAAAAACAATATTAGGATTAGTCGCTAAAAAAAGCAGCAACTCAAACTCCTTGCTGGTGAGCTTTATTTCCTTATCACCCACATAAACTCGCCATGCTTGGGGTAAAATCCTCAGTTTACCCACAATAATTTCCTGTTGAGACGTCGGTTTATCGACGCTGGTTAATCTATCGTAGCGCGATAAATGCGCCTTCACCCTTGCTACAAGTTCTGCCGGATCAAAGGGCTTAACAATATAATCATCCGCGCCCAAGCCCAGCCCTCTTATTTTGTCGATGGATTCACTTTTTGCCGTGACCATCAAAATTGGAATCTCTCTATGTTTTCTGATTTCCCGGCACAATTCGAAACCATTCTTATTGGGCAGCATTAAATCAAGCAGGATTAAATCAAACTCCTTGCTGCAAGCGAGCTTCAGCCCCATATCTCCATCCGTTGCAATTTCTGTTATAAACCCATCTATCTCCAGATAATCCCTTTCCAGCTCTGCAATCGCTTGATCATCTTCAATAATTAAGATACGTTTCACTTCGATCCCGTTGCCAAAACTTTATAAAAGTATATTAAAGCTTTGTTTACTTCCCTATTCATCGTGTCCGATTTTGTCCGAAGACTACTTTCGTTTGATATAACACTCCAAGGGCTTAAATTCCGATGCAACGA
>Ga0074193_1002133_pt1 | contig 19420 bp, 16 predicted proteins | sample EPASupsiteHSE605_FD_64523 | JGI IMG/M metagenome (GOLD analysis project Ga0074193, IMG submission 64523) | Bioremediated contaminated groundwater from EPA Superfund site, New Mexico - Sample HSE6-05 | ecosystem: Environmental > Aquatic > Deep subsurface > Groundwater > Contaminated ... | reverse complement strand
CCGAAAATGACTAATAAAAAACAATCAAAAATATATATCAAAAATTTTATTCCAAAAAGCCTAGATAAAAAAACAAATTAAATATGAATTTAGCAAAACCCCTGACCACGTCATACTATCACTACTAATACAATATTAAAAAAATACTTAAAAAATGAAATAGATTCAATGATTTTTCCCAATATTGCATGATGAATACAATAAGATGAAACATTATGTTAGATTAGTCCTATAATCAAATTTGTTTAGACCGTTTTGGAAGAATTAACTCAATATTGAAAGGAAACAAATGGTCAATTTGAATACAGGGTATCTTTTGGATACATTTTACAAATAATCTATAATATTCTGCTCAATAGATGAGACTATTAACTGAAGATATTATTTTTCGATCTTAAAAAAATGAATTGAATCATGTTATATGAAATTAATGATAGCCTTTTTTGTGAACCTGAACCTATGATGTACAAAAATTCATTATCAATTGGGCGAGTGATTTTTTTGTATTAGTTTATTCTTCAATGTAATAATGAAAACCTGAGGTCAATGATCTAACTGAGGATGAAAGAGAATCCAAAAAAGGGATTTTGTGTCATTTTTCGATGCAGCTCACCACAAAATGTTATAGATATACACACATTTTCTTCCTTTTTATGTGCGGATCTATCTTTCCAATGATTAACAATGTCTTAATTCTGATGGGATTCCCCTGGAAGTTTGGAATTATAATGCCATTCTATAAACCATGGTTTTTGATATTAACAACATTCTTTGGAATGGGATTGATGTTTTTAATATATATTGTTATGAAATGCTGCAAATCATCGGAAAATAGTCCAAGAAATCGTTCTGATTTGTTTTTGTTCCGAAGTTTATTCGCTCCAGCAATATTAAATATATTATCATCAATTCTACAGAGCTATGCCTTGTTTTTTATGCCTCTTACAGTGTGGCAGTTGTTTCATGGGTTTCAGGTGTTATTTGCCACATTGTTCTCAGTCACTTACTTGAGGAAAGCGTTATACCTTGTTGATTGGCTCGGATTATTCGTTACTGTACTCGGAATATGTACTGCAGGAGTTTCAGCATTGCTTAGAGGACTTAATGAGTCAGATGTTACCATAACACAGCTGTTTTTCTCATTTTTAATGGTTATTCTTTCTCATGGGATCAAGTCATTTCAAATGATTATGGAGGAGGAACTAATTAGGAATGATGGAGCTTCACCTGTCGAAATTACCACATTTGAAGGAATATGGGGTGTTTTTATTATTGGTTTTATAATACTTCCTATTTGCAACATACTTCCATCAAAGTCTGGCATCTGTATATATGAAAACACGGTTGAAATATACGAAATTTTGAAGCTCTCTACTAGACTCATAACATTGGTGGTTCTATATATGGGATGCACAACTTTTTACAACTATTGTGGTATTGTTGTCACTTCTTTTTCATCAGCTCTTCATAGGGCACTTTATGAAATGTTTCGACCATTCATTATTCTTGCCGTATCTGCATTTGCATTTTATTTCACAGAATACAAAGCAATTGGAGAAAAAATGGACAGGTTTTCTATTATTGAGTTTATCGGATTTTTTATTGCTGTTATTGGGACATTGATTTATAATAAAACAATCGAACTACCGTGTTTCTTCTATAATGACACTAGTGATGATATCGTAGATATAAAGAAAAACCTTGTATAATAAAAATAATATGCCAACATTCTATTTAGATAAAGCATTTCTTACTAATGATATATGATTTGGCAACTCACTCATTCTCTCTTCATCGCTTTTAATCACCCATTTGTGAAGGACTTCATCCTCATATGAGAGATTAGGATGGAACTGTAGTAGTTTCTCAACAGAATTCTTTGTGGGATAAATACACTTAAAACCACCAAGTCTTAATTGTGATTCCTCATATTCACATATCACAATTGATCCCAAGACATTATTATCGACTTTTTCCCAAATTATATCTTCATATTTTTCAGCAAACTCATTAGGGTTGCATATTAAAGCAATATTGAAGAGATCACGAACCATTGGAGCTTTTACATACATATCTAATGCTGATGAGGTTCCTAGAGCTGGGGATACATTAACTTCAAGAATATTAATATCACCATCTTGTGTGATCATTACATCAAATCCAAAGAGTTCAAAAGAATTGCGAGGATTCCTTTGTCTTAAAAATGATGGAAGCGAAGCCAAAATAGTGGTAACAAAGGCAGATTCAATTTTTCCTTTGATTTCATCGATATCAAATCCTTGCGCTTGAAGCCATGGCCAAAACGGCTCATGAGACCACTTATTACCTTGCCCATCTTCAGAAATATCATTAGTTACATGAAAATTCTCGCTTTCTTTGTTAATCGAAAAATTGGTTAAATGAGCTGAACGATTGCTGAGATCATTAAGATTATCAACATATTTCTCTGTGGCTAATCTCACCAGTCCATTATTAAAGCAATATATTTTTAACGGCTCCAAAGATGTTACAGCTACATAAAACCTTAAATCGAATTTGAAACCATCAATAAGCAATGGATTAGGGATATATTTTTGAATAATCATTCTCATATTAGTGTTTTTTGGCAGCTTATCTATAACGGTGATTCCATTTCCTCTTGAGCCGCCACCTGGCTTCGAAATCCAAATTGGATACTTTGAAAATGCCTTACATAATTCCGAATACTCTCCTGGAAGACTATAGCTTTCAGGATAAAAAGAAGGCATGAAACCATAATTTTCTTCAAATTTTTTCATCACTTGGTGGTAGCCAGATTTTGATCCAAGAGAAAACGTCATTTCAAAATGGTTTTGCCTTTGAAGCCTGTTTCTAATACTTTTATTCTCTTTTTCAAGCTTTCCACCAACAATAACATGACTGGGATTAATGTTCTCAGAGATACTGAAACCGGAATTCTTAAGAATCGTATGGATGAGTTTAGCTGCATATCCTGTTACATAATATTTTCCTTCTTCAGAGATATTTTCTTTTTCGTCTCCAGGTTTATAAAAACTGAAAAAACGAACGGGATAATCAGCAAACAACCCAGCAAACATTGGTCTATCGTTAAAAATACGATTATGAAAATAGATCCCAAATCACCCCAGTTGCTTTGAACAATAATAATTATATTCATATTATGAAATGGAAAGAGATTTTTCTTGTCTGTTGGATATGACGCTGATCACTTTTTTTTTATTTAATTTTATGGTGCATTATACAATTTTGGTAATATTCGCGAGTTGGAGTTAATCAAAATGTTAGAAAAGATGAAGAAATTTCATTTAGACAAATAAAGTAATTTTAGGGGGTAAAATAGCATTTTTCAGAACTGAAATCAAAATTGAATGAAAAAATGGCGCCAAATATTTACCCGGGTTTTTCATTAAAGATGACTGCTAGCAAGACTACTGGCAAAGGTAAAATGTCCAAGGAAGAGAAAAAGGATGTTGTAGCTGGAGAGGAAGAAAAACCAAAGAAGGAAACCAAGGCTAAGAAAGAAACTAAGCCAAAGGCCGAAAAGAAAGAGAAGCCAAAGGCTGAAAAGAAGGAAGAGAAGCCAAAGAAGGAGAAAAAGGTCAAAGCTGAAAAGAAGGAAGATAAGCCAAAGAAGGAAACCAAGGCCAAGGCAGAAAAGAAGACTGTGAAGAAGGATGCTAAGAAGATCACCAAGAAGGATGCTAAAAAGACCAAGAAGACTGAAAAGAAGGAAACCAAGCCAAAGGTTGAAAAGAAGATAACAAAGAAAGTATCCAAGAAGGACGATTCAAAGAAAGATAAAGGTGTTTACCGCCAATATGTTTCAGAAGCCATAGCTGCTATTATGACTGAAGACAACCGCTGGGTTAGTTTTATTAAGATTCAAGATTATATTTATAAGTATATTGAAGAAGCCAATCCAACTCTCTATAGGTCAATTGCCAGAAAGACAATCGAAAAGATGATTGAAGAAAAGATCCTTGTACAGAAAAAGAACAGTGTTCGTTTCTCCTCAGAAGGCGAAAAGAAATATAAGCCAGAGCAAGTTCCAAAGAGGAAGGAAATAAGAACTATTGAAGTGAAAGAAGAAGAAGAAGAAAAACCCATTAATGAAGTAGTTATTACACAATCAGGGCGTATGTCTCAGAAGCGTTTCTAAAGACAGAGATTTATTATTCATTTCTTTACTATTTTTTTCGCGACCTTTTTTGTTGATTTGGCACCCGCTTTTGCTAGAAGGTTTCTGATGTCTTCTGAGGGAGCCCAATCAATTGGAGCATAAGAAAGCTTATCTTTTGGACTAAGTTCTATACCTTTAATAGAAATTAATGATTGAATAAACTGAATTCTACCAAGTTTTGCTGCTATATGTAATGGGGTACTATAATTATTAAAGTTACTCCTTTGGTATCTTTAATATTTACATCAATTCCTGGTTGAGAAACAAGAAAATCAAATAATTCAGAATATCCCTCTCTGATGCAAATCGTTAGAGCACTATCATAATTAAAAAAGTAACTCCTTCATCATTCTGAGTATTTATATCAGCATCTTCAATTAGTAATGATTTTATCTGTTCAATATTTCCTAATGATGCAGCTTTTACTAACTCCGGACAATGAACTTTGAGATCTTTTGTCTCTATATGGTTGTCAACTAATACTAAATCGCTTGTTTTAGTTTTCAGTCCATCTAAAAATGTAACAGCTTGATTTATATTCCTTTTAGCTGCAAACTCGATTCTTTCAAGTGCAAGTACAGAATAATGATGGCTTTTGCTCATATTAAAGAGCACTTTCCCATATCCATATGCACCACTTGGATCTCCAAGTTCAGACAACACTCGATCCCTGTCATAATCCAAAAGGACTTTAGCATACTCTCTTGCCAGTTTGATATCATTGTCATTAATAAATAGCTTCGGATTTTCAACAAGAGTTTGAAAAAGCTCTTCTGGGCTCGGACGATCTCGGGGATCATTTGACCAGCAGTTAATTATGAGATTTCTGCAAAATTCATTTAAGGTATCTGGGATTGGTGGTCTATTGCCTTGAGAAAACGAGTGAGCTTGCTGAATAGGACTTGCAGATTTATCAAAGGGTGATTGATTTGTTAAAAGCTCATATAAGATCAATCCAAACGAAAAAACATCTGACTTAGATGATTCCAAACTTGAACCATTAATTATTTCAGGAGACATATATGGAAGGCAGCTAATAGTAGAGAATCTGTTAACATCAATTGAAGATGATTTTGGAAAAGAAAAATCACAAATCATTGGAAGATTGTTGTTATCAAGTAAAACATGATTAGGACTTAATTTCCCATGAAGAACACCTTTTTGCTTAATATATTTAAGAGCAGAAGCAATGCCTAATGATATGCAATATTTACTTGTTATTGATAAATTTCCTATACACTCATTATTAATTGTACCATTCGATGCGAATTTCAACCCAAGCAAAATTCTGGATTTTTTTTCATCATATACTATTCCTTCAATCGGTAAAATGCATGGATGATATAGTGAAAATAATTTTGATGACTCTTGAATGAAACAATGAGACGTATCACTATTTTTAAACCCATTCACACAATAAGACTTGAAGATTATTGGATTCTTGGTTTCTTTGTGTTCATAAAGATACACTTTGCTCGTTGAGCCATTCGACAAAATTCTCACCTTGTTGTAATCATTCAGGTTTACATCCATTTTACTTTTTTTAAATCACATTTCAGTCGATTATTTCTGGATTTGATTAATGCAGAAAAGGCCTCCAAATGGCTATATGCTATTTTGTATCGATAATAGGAAATCCATTTTGGACAATGAAAAAGGCCACTCAAATGTTTCTGTTATGAAAAGATTAGGTGAATTATGGGTTGGATTGTCTGCAGGTGAAAAGGAGCCTTATATTGAGCGCGCTAAGCGCCTTCAGGATGATTTTACGCGAGAAAATCCAGAATATCACTATAAGCGGAGAAAAACAAAAGGGTTAACAAAAGCAACAAATAGTAAGTCATTTATGCAAATTGAAGGAATGAGTAATGGTCTAATAGATAGTATACTTCAAATAGGATATATTTATTCATTGAAGCAGATTTCTTCAATTTTGTCATCCCTCATTCTCTTACCAGACCCTATGTTATCATTATCTATCCTTCAAGAGCCTCAAATGCAGAATTTATTCAACCTAGATTCATCATGCACACTTCAATCAGCACTTCATGTAATATCTATTGCACACCAGCACTTAATCAGCTCCAATTTGTTTCAACAAGGGTTTCAAATCTTACAGGACAACAATCAACCAGTTGTAACCCAGCTTGGAAACGGAATGCCACCTTACCCGAAGCTTTCCCAAATCATCACACTCCTCTCTTCTCAAGCTGAATCAGTAATAAAGCAACTCGAAGGACGATTATCAATGCCAGTGGGCCAAAAACAAAGTGTAACATTCCCTTCAATACCAGAAAGACCCTCAGACAAAGGAATACCAGTTATGCCGCCATTTTTTGGGCCGGTTTGATCTGCCACCTCACTTTTCTTTATTTCAATTTTTCTATCAACTAAGACCAAACGAACTATGAATCGATCCATCAAAGTGCTTAGCTTTAACATCAGATACGACAATCCTAAGGATGGTTTTAATTCATGGGAACACCGCAGGCAGATGGTTTTTGACATTATTCGGAAATCTGGCGCCGATTTTATTGGGATTCAGGAAGCTGTCATCCACCAAGTCCATCAAATTGAAGCCGAGTTTCCCGAATTAGGCTGTGTTAGTCGTAGTCGTGAAGTTAGTACTGATTGGGGCGAAGGATGCCCCATTTTTTATCGCCGTTCCAAATGGGAGGTTAAAGAATTCGGAACATTTTGGCATTCGAAGGATATTTATAGTCCTGGAAGCAAATCATGGAATAACCCACTTCCAAGAATCACCACATGGATACATTTTCGATCCCGAGAAGATGATTCTCAAATTGTTGTATACAATACTCATCTTGATTATGAATCTATCTTATGTCGTGATAATTCCGTGAAATTGATGATTGAACATTGGCAGAACCATCACAAAAATTTGCCTTTGATAATTACTGGAGATTTCAACTCACACGAAGACAACCAGTGCATTTTAGAAATGAAATCTCATTTTACTGATACATATCGTAAGATCAAAAGTGATGATGGCAATTCATTTCATGGTTGGTCAAGAAGGGCTTATGAACGTATTGACTACATATTCTGTACCAAACAGTTCAACGTCGATGACTCCTTCTTAATTACTGAGTGTCCACAAGGAAGATATCCTTCTGATCACTATCCATTGGCTACTGTTCTGAGCTATTAAAGAATCGTACTTTTGGTGAACTGATCTTGAATAGATCAATTTTTAAACGGCAACAACACAAAATGTCTAATCCCGCTCCTCCCAATAGTGCTCTTGCCCCCACAAGGACTAGAAACAGAGCGAAATCATCTGGAGCGGCTGTTTGGACACAAGAGGAAGACATATTGCTTTGCAACTTGGTTCAGGATTCTAATGATTGGAGTGAGATTGCAAAGAGCTTTCCAGACAAAACGAATAGACAGGTTTTAGCGCACTGGAATAAGGTTGTTAATCCATCAATTGTACGAGGATCTTGGACTCGAGAAGAAGATGAAACAATCCTGAAATGGGTTACTGAAAATGGACCCACCCATTGGTCTACGCTTGCTGCGAAACTACCCGGAAGAATTCCAAAACAATGTCGAGAAAGATGGTGCAATAGACTTGATCCAAAAATCAACCATAATTCATGGACTTCCGAAGAGGATTTTATTCTTATTAACTGTATTAAACAGTATGGAACCAAATGGGCGGAAATAGCTCGACATCTTCCTGGAAGGACAGATAATTCTGTGAAAAATAGATGGAATTCGACGCTTAAGCGGATTATTCAAAGGGAATCTGCATCAAAGGGAAAAGAAAACGAAGAGAGTGAGAATCAAACTCTAGAAAATGGCTCCAAGCTGCAGGAGAACCGAAAATTGTTTGAAGACATGCTCAAAAAGCAGCAATTGTTGAATCAGAATAGATAAATCGAATTATTTTGTTGTATAGTTTCATTTTCCTCGATGTCAACTGATGAAGAGGATTTTCCATATGATGAAGTTTTCGATCAAAAGGCTTTTAGATCATCAAAAGATCACCTTTATGTAATTCATAGTGGATCTCCTCCATCTAATTCTGCAAATTTTGCATCTATTTCTAAAAAAACGAAATGGCCAGAAGATCTTTGGAAATCGGGGAAAATTATATATGACGTAGAGAAAAAAGATTTATGTATAGCTTCTCCTCAAAATTCAACAGATACACTGTTAAGATTTGATTCACATTTTGAGTCTGGAAATTTAGGACAAGCCTATCATCTTAATGCGGATAAATACCACTTAATTATCGAATATGATCACAATAGTTTGTCTTCTGCTCAATGGTTTTATTTTAAGATTACCAATACCAGAAAAGCTTCCAAATATACATTTTATATTTCAGGTTTTCATAAAAAGAAGAACTTGTTTTGCAATGGTTCGAAAATTTTTTGGTATTCTCAGAAACAAGCAATCAAAGAAGACATTTCATGGCAGAGAGGTGGAATCAATTATGGGACCGCAACGACATTAAAGCCCAAAGGCCAGAATAAGAGATCCTCTATGCAATTCCAGATCAAATTACCCTATGATAATGATGAAGTTTATTTAGCTTATTGTCTTCCATATACATATACTGATCTAATAAGGGAAATTAATGTTTGGAAAAGTTGTGATAAGAATGGGATAATGGAAGTGAATAGTCTTTGTCAGACACTTGGTGGGAGAGATTGCCCATATTTAACATTATCATCACCTTCATCACAAATTCCACTCAAACAAAGACCATATGTTTTTGTTACCGCAAGAATACATCCTGGGGAGAGTAATGGATCATTTTTAATGTCAGGATACATTGATTTTCTCTTATCAAAAAATGGGATCTCTAAGTATTTATTAGACCATTATGTATTTGTGATAATTCCAATGCTTAATATTGATGGTGTTATCGAAGGATTTTATAGAGTTTCTCTCAGTGGACATGATCTAAATAGAATATGGACAAATCCTGATCGAACAATCCACCCTGTTATTTATCGAGCCAAAGAATTATTCACAAAGCTCTCCAGGGAAAAAAAAGTTGAACTCTTCCTTGATTTTCATGGCCATGCAAGACTTCATGGTACATTTGCTTTTGGTTGCCCCAATACCGATAACCCAGCTCTATTAGATTCAGAGAAAATATTTCCTCGGATTTTATCATTCCTTTCAGATGCTTTTTCTTGGAATAATTGCGTTTTTTCAATACCAAAAGATAGAGAATCAGCAAGTAGAATTGTTATTAGGAACGAATTGTCAGTTGTACATTCCCTTACAATTGAAACTTCTTTTGGTGGTATTAGCTCGGGACCAAGATCTGGGCTTCTGTATAATGAGATAATATGGAAAGAGCTTGGTGAGAAGTGTTGTGAGGGAACATATCATTTATTATGCGGAGAGGATTCACCATATATGTCTTACGTCACAAAAGAGCTCAATTATCTAAATACACCACCTCCTCCTGAGAGAAGATTTGATTGGGTACCAAAGCGGATTATAACTGAAGATCATTCAGATCAATATTTAGAGATTAATAGTGGATTATCTGGTATTGTTCATCTAGAGCAGCCAGCAAAAAAGTTCTGCTTTGATGCTTCATCGATTAGTGAAGAAATGCCCAATACCCTCTCTCCTAAATGGGAAAAACTAGAATATAAAATGTAGAAATGTTTCGCAATTATTTAGTTAATCTCTGAAGAAATATCCCCATCCAATAGCAATAATCATACATATGAAAACTGCTACAAAAATTGATGTGCAGAAATCATCTTTGATTGTTCCATGGTTTTCATTTTCTTGGAAAAGTTCTTCTGATTGAAGGGCCCCAATATCTTTTAAATCATCATTGTCATTGGTTTCGACAAGTTTTAAGCTGTCATTATTAACAAATGGTAATACAACTTCTTTCAAACCTTTCGAATTCCGATAAGAAAAATACGATTGCTTCTGTTTCTCCAATTCTACGATTATTTCTTTCGATTCATCATCTCCTATCGATTCCAAAGTACTAATCAGACTTCCAATGCTATTGAACTGAGAAAACAACTCCGAATCAATATCATATAACTCGCTACTTTTACCGTTGAGTTGTTTCAAATCCAGTTCTTTCATTAAACCTAAAACATGTTGCGCTTCACTCATGGCTAGTTTTTTACTCTCCATATTTTTTATCCTTGTGCTTCCAGAATGAATTGGTGATGTTGACAGTACTCTTCAGCGTATTCTCTTGGCATATTTCCCTCACTCATGGTTATATTGATGAGAATTTCTCTGATATCATCAGGAATACCTCTTCTGGGTCCACAGTAATATAGAACAGTCCTCGGATCCTGCCAAATACTCCATATTCTTGCCTTGTTTTCTCTCATTATATCTTGTATGTATGCAGGCTTCGGATCACCTCTCGAGAAGGCAGTATATATATCGTTCACTGCCTCTTTTGATTTCAGATCTGCAAGTCTTTTTAACAAGAGTGGGAATGATGTTCTAAACCTTGCTCCAAAAAACAAAACAGCATTACCAAGGGTTGGTATATGAAGTGTGGCTCTATGTTGAAGAACAGCAAGAATTGGGGCTAATCCGCTCCCTACTCCGCATAAAAGAATTGGAGTTCCTTTATCTGATGGATATTTGAATACACCTTTGTGGCATCTAATAGCAATTCTCTTCACACCGGGTCTTTGAAGGAAATATGTTGCAAGTCCCCTTCGACTATTATTAGGCCCAAATAGGACAGATTGCACTAATAACTCTAAGTATCCCCTATTAGAGCTCGGAGAGGATGCAATTGAAAACGTTCTCGGCTGAATATGAGGGCATGCAGATAGTAGCCTTGCCAAGTCGGGCTTTGATTGGGGAGCATATTTAAGAATGAATTCACCTATATTAACATCAGCTGTTTGCTCTGTTAATACAGTTTCATCATCAATCATTCCTTGTAGCTGCCTTTGTATATTACTATCACCCGAATCATAGAATGCTTGAACTAAAAACCTGTCAACTGGACCATTAAGATCAATATACTGTCGGAATAATTGCAGAATTGTTACTTTTTCTGGAATAAAACTCCTTATAGTATCTCTTGTTGAGGTAATTGTGTAAATATCATTGCTTTGAAGCCCTAGAGATTCGATCACCGTATTCGTCATTTCGGGATTATTCTCTGGTAAAATACTAAAATGATCACCTGTTTCATAATCTGTCCCAGGTGGAAGTAAAATAATGTGTTGATGCATTGGAGGAATCACCGAATCTGGTGTTACTCTTGTAGTGGAAACAAGTTCAGCGATTTCAAATCCAACAGGTCTAAGAGGATGATCAATAATTGAGCGATCATCAGATGGGGCAACAGAGTAAACAAGTCTGATGCCAAATCTTGGAGGCCTTGCCCCGAGCTCTTGAGATAATTTCATTCCCCATTTTTCTACCACTATTGAAGCTTGGTCTGGTTTATATTGATCTGATGTAGCCATAGGTAATATTGGCTCTGCACCTTTTGACAACAATACTGAAAACAGGAATTTTCCGGGCTCAAATGCTTTTTGTTTGGATGAATCGCCAAATGAGCAAATAGCAAACCTGAAATTAGACAAAGACTCTGTAGAGTTGCTCAGAGTTGAAATAAACTGTTGACAATTCATTGGAAATCCACCATCATCTTGTGTCCCAATAAGAAAAATTCCAACACCAGATTTGATCATTTCTGGCATGGTAACATGATTCATTGCTACTGATAGACAATTATAACTATTTGCAATTATCCGAGCATATGCTTGAGTTGAATCATAACTTGATCCATACGCTATAATTGGTAACCTAAGTGGTCTCCTAACTCGTGTTAGAGCAACAGATTCTTGAGGTTCAAAGTGAGTCCTAAACATAGGTTCTGATAATGGGAGGGTACCTAGTTCAGGGTATTCTAAAGAATAATTATTAAGAGCCGATACTCTTGTTTCCATAATACTATATCCCTTAATTCTAGGCTGCCCTCCACCTCCAGAGCATCCATATGGGCATGCTAATACTTCAATGTATGAATATTCTTTGTACCTCCCTGTTTCGATTAAATCTCTTGCATTTGAAACCCCAGAGCAAATCGCAATTTTAATTGCCCTTCCTCCAACATTAAAAGTTGTATCTACTATGCCTTTTCCAATAAAGAGAGATTGGGACTCGCCTTGTGCTTGACACATTTTCAAAACATAAGCTGCGTGATGCCCTGGTAATTCATCCAATACCGCACTTCTTGAACAAATATTGAAGGGCGCATCGAATTTATATGGTTTAGTCGCTGATATTTCAATTGCATATGTTTTCATCATTTGCACAAACTCTCTTGGGGTTATTACAGCATCGATTTCACCAGCAAGTTGCATTCTTTTAATCTCATCCTTGGCAGCTGTGCATCCGAGTAAAGATACTACAAAAATTGATTGTTGAGAGATTTTTTTCAGCATTGAAACTTTTTTCTTAACCAATCTACCTAAAATTACATGAGGAGATTTGACTGTGGCTAGATTAGGAATGATCTCTGGATGGTGCTTTTCAACAAAATTCACCCATGCAGGACAATTTGAAGAGAATAATGGAAGATTGGTTTTTGTACTTATTCTTTCAATAAGTTCGGCTGCTTCTTCATATACAGCAACATCAATACCACAAGCTTCATCGAAAACAAAATCAAATCCCATTTGTTTTGCAGCAGAAATAATCCTCCCAGCAAAATCAGGTTTGTTTCCTAGTAATTCTGGAAGTGTCACAAAAACTGAGGGACTAATAAGCAAACAAACGCAATAACCTGATCCTAATGCCCTAAAAACTCTAGGCGTTGATGGAGCCTCAAGAAATGCATCAGTTGGACAAACAACTGTACATAAACCACATCCAATACATGAATTATTCCTTAATTTCTGCGTCTGATCATTCAAAGCATCGATTGATTGTACATCTGAGCAAATTCTGACACATCTTTGGCATTGAATGCATGATTCAGGGTCGAATCTGACCGAATTTGTTACTTCTGCTTGCCTAATTCTTACAGTTTTTTTTGGATATAGATACTTGTAAATATCTTCAATATCTTTGGATGGAGGGGGGTAACTCATGTCGATAAACCTATCAAGCGCCGCTTGGGTTTTAGAAATCACATCAGGTGTATTGGTCTCAATTACCATATTGTTTTGAATAGGTGTAATGCAAGCTTGGCAATAAGCAGACCCGTTGACTTTCACAACACACAATCCACATTTTGTTGCAGCTGGAAGCCCTTCAAAAAAACACATAGTAGGTACATAAATGTTATTCTCCTTGCAAACATCAAGAATTGTACTCCCGGCCTTAGCTACAAAAGTCCTCCCGTTAACTACAATATTCATTTTCTTAAAATTATTTTTCATTTTTACAAATATTTCTGAAGAATATTTTGATCTCTAAAAAGAGCAAAAGATATCAAAGATTTCAAGTCATTTATTAGAATAATTACCCTTCCTTTTCTTGAAAAAAGCGGGTGATGCATGCATCTGATGTAATTGTTTTCTGGGTTTAAAAATTGGAGAAATTTTCTTTTCATGGGGCTTTGTTTTTGGTATGTGTTCCAGATTGGCCCCCATTTGTTTGAGTAACTCAACAATTTCATCGTTATCATCATTATTTAATGCATGTTGGATAATAGTTATTCCATTCTCATCAGGTTCATTAATTAAATCTTTATGTACTCCAGAGAAAACATACTCAATTACTGTTCGGGGCATAAGAGATAATGGGCACTGAAAGTTGAAGTTTTCGTAAGAAATCTTGGCTTGTAGATCGACTAAGTATTCTGCAATTGGTTCATTTTGTTTCGAAATTGCAATATTGAGTGGTGTTTGTCCATTAAAAATGATTAAAATTCACCATTCTTTTCATCAAATTTGGCACCTTTGCTTATCAAAAGTTTTATAATATCTAATCCTTGTGAATCACATGCAAAATGCAAGGGAGTATTCTTATTCCAAGATAATAAGACTCATTATCTGTTATATTTATGTTTTGAACCTTATCGATAAGTATTTTGATTAATTTATCATTCCTTTGTTTGCAAGCATAATGGAAAGGTGTCATACCAATAATTAATCAAAAAATGATAAATCATTGCAGTTAATTTGTGCTCTATTGTCAATTAAAAGCTGAGCTAATTCACAATATCCCTTTTCACATGCAATGAGGAGTGGTGTTATAGAAAATATTCAAGGTTTATATTATTTCCTTTGATATTGACACAAACTTTTTGTGATAAGATCATTTTTGCTATTTCAATTTCATTCATTTTACATGCTACATGTAATGGTGTGTTTTTATTATTGTCTTGGATTGATAAATTAGCATTATTGTCTAATAATAACTCAACCAAATTCTGTTTTTCGGGATTATTCGCTTCAATGCATTTAAAGATTATTGTTTTCCCAGAAAAAAATCAAATACTTCATCATTCTTTTCGTTGATATCAAATTTCTTTAAAGAGACCAAATGATTAAATAATGGATCTGATATTTTAAGTGCCTCAAAAAGGGGGTTTTCCATAACAATCAAACAAATTTCATATTCTTCATTTCGTATTGATTAAGGACTATATTTATAATCTCAAAACTTTCAGTCTTTAGGGCCATTTGAAGAATGGTGGGACAGTTTGACTTCGTGTTAATCTCTATATTTGGATATGAAAACAGATTTATAATATATTTGAGCTTCTTTTTTTCAATTGCATATTCTAATGGTGTATATAAACAAAAAATTGTTGATGAACTTTCTTTCCTGGCATATTTACATCTGCTTTGGTTAGTAGATACTCAAACAATTCGAAATAATCATTCTCAATAGCTAACACAAGTGGGGTGAATCCATAAAAAAAACAAAAACTCTCCCATTTGGCATATTTACAGGAGCATTTTTTTCAACCAAATATTTAACAATCTCGATATTATTTTTTTCTACAGCAATGTGCAAAGGATTCTGTGATAAATTATCAATAGCATTGATATCAGCTCCTTTATTTAACAAAAACTGAATGACTTCCATTTTTCTAAAATGAACAGCAAAATGTAAAGGAGAGGCTCCTTCAACATAAATCTCTTCATACTTTTCCTCCAAGTATTTTAGATTAATGTCGATTCCTTTACCAAGTAAATACTCAATGCTAAAGATATCACCTTTACAAGCTGCAACATGAAAGCTTGTAATTAAATTGCAAGATTTATTAATTTCCTCAAATTCTTTCGATTTTTTCTTTAATTCATCTTTATATTGCCTTTTCCTCTTTTTAAGCTCATCAATTTTAGCATTTTTTTCATCAATTTCTTGTGACAAGTTGCTATTTAAATCATCATTCTTTGAAAGGCTAAATTCATGTATCAAAAAAGGGTTCATCTGATTCTCATTGTTGGGTATTACACACAAATTTAACAAAATAGAAACATATTGGCCATGAATATTGCTCACATTGGATGAAAATCGGATTATTTCCTCTGATGATAATTGTCTAAAAGTGTTTTTGAATATATTCATTAAAACTTCAATCGGCAATGATGCAAATTTGGGATTAATGATGTATGTTTTAAAATCTCTAATAATTTCCTCAATTAATTCGACACTATCTGGTTTTTTTTGAAGTTGTGACAATATAGAATTATGACTGTTTAGCCTGAATAGTAATGGAAAGAGTTCACAACCAAAAAATGAGGCAATATCAAACAAATCCAATTGTATATCAATTTGGGGATCACCTGGGGCCCAATGAATTATTTCAATAAACGTTCGAATTGCATCGGGATTGAAATCATCTGGAACATAAAATAGCTCCTCAATCATTGTTTGGTGATGTGACCGATACTGTGGACAATAGAGTGCCATAATAGAAGAGTTAACAGCAAACATTCCCTGATTATTTTGAATAAAGGTATCCCTATTCTTTGCAAGCAACTTAAAGCTTAATGTGTTATAAATAGTAGTCAGGGAGTGGACGCTAGAGGAGGAGGGTGATTAATTGATTCGATTTAATTCGTAGTGACCTCTCGCCGCGACAACTATTGCTACCAATCCATGGACACCCCCTCATGGTTCTCCACACCGGATGAGTCAGCGGCATACTTGCTGACCTTACTATTTATAGAGGTATCTTAGGGTGTGATTCTCATGTCCGCCTGTATGCGATATGTGTGTACATGGGTATGCGTTGTGTATGTACGCGCATACAGGTGTGTAAACGCCTGCGTTTGTGTGTGTGTATGCGCCTAGGCATGTAATTTGTGTGCGCATGGGTATGCGATGTGTGTGTATGCTCATGTGCATATGTATGTCCGCGGGTATACGATGCGAGTGTATGTGGATGTGTATGGGTATGTACATGGACATACATATAACATTGTGCGATGAGGTAGTTTTTTATCCTGGAGGAAATGGAACAACAGCTTAATGAAGTGAGAAAGGTTGCTGAGCTCAAAAGAGCCGGTTTCAAAGAGGCTGAGGCTATTGAATTGCTTAATAAGTATGACGTCCAGTCTGTTGCCGATCTAGAACGACTCTTGGCAAGGAAAGAGAGTCTACAGAGGAGATCAGCCAAGGCTTTAGAGAAGCGAATGAAGCTTGGAGAAGAAGACTATAGTATTATTAAACAGCTTAACCCATTGGTTGGGTCAGTTGGTAACCGCGATATTACCTTTGCTGGATGGGCTTCAACAGAACCATCAGCAAGATCATATATTAAGGAGAAGAAAAAGAAGGGTTGGACAGTACTTAAAACAGATCTTGATGGTGATGGTGAGGGAGAGGTGTTGGTAAAAGATAAAGATGGTATTATTAGAAGGGTTAATGGATGGGGAGTGAAAGAGTCACTGAGACCAATCCGTGATGACTACTTCACAAACAATCCTTCCATAACAGACCGCAGGAACATAACACAGAGTGAATGGACAAGAGGTGTACAACTAGATAAAGATGGTAATATTGGTTATCTATTCCCAGACGCTGTCCGCTACAAAAAGTCCCGTCAACAATACTATGATGAACACCCAAATAAGATCCCACAAGTGAATATTAAACATATATGGCAGCAATACTGTGCCAAACCATTGATTCAGTTAGCTAAAGAAAAGAACCCAGAGTTGTTTGCTGAACTCAATGCCCTTCCAGGGTTAGCATCAGCAGCTTTGTCACAACAGTTTTCTACTCAAGGGTTTACTTACTTAAGATGTAAGGCATTAATGGTGAATAATGATAATCCACAGGGAGTAAAGGTTATGCAGGACATCATTGATTTGATCATGAGTGGAGAATATGGAGATGAGGGGTATGCTGAGAAGCGTAAGGAAAACACTAAGAAGTTGAATGATGCTATGAAGAAAGATGGATAAGCTCAGGGTAGAATACATCTTGATGTGAGAGATATTGCTGATGCAGCAGCAGATAATGATGACAGTTCTGATTTGGCTCAGGACATGATGAAGATACTAACAGCAGTTTACAATTACATTCTGAGAGAATATGGTGATCAAGGAAGAGTGAATGTGCTGACAGGTAGTTCGAGATATATCTCTAATTATAAGTTAGGAAGAAGTACTCAACTTGGACAGTCAGCCAGTGCATTTCGCCAAAGGCAGTTCGCTGTTCTTCACCCTTAGGTTTATGATGAAGATGGATGGAAGGCATCTCGAGCAGAAGATAGGAAAAGATTATCTCCTGTTGACTTTTCAATCTATGAGAAGTTTGTTGGTGAGCAAAATCTTGATGCTAAAGAGTATCCATTCCAATCAATATACTAGACGCCAGAAATGAGTGTCAGATTCCTACGGGCTTTTTAGTGACTATACGAGTGAACTTCCAGCAGACCGCGGAGTTGAGTCCAATTTTGGCGCGAACTTTGTCTTGACACAAGGATAGCTTTTGGCTAGGGAATCTTACAGATGAATGAAGTTGCTATAGAAACGGATAATGTTCTCGAACAGTCTTACAGAAGTATTGCGACCTCCTTGACACAGTCAAAATCACTTCCAGATTTGAAGCTGTCTTGATCAATTCTAAATGCCCGTTATCAGTGCAATTTCAAAAACATACTCAATGATTCCCGTAGATGAGCCTAATCACAGTCACCCGTAATGTTCCTATAGATATTGGACACCCCACCCGCCCGCCCGCTCCGCGGTCTGCTGGAAGTTCACTCGTATAGGTACTAAAAAGCCCGTAGGAATCTGACACTCATTTTATGCTTATAGTATATTGATTGAATCCAGCACAACTCACCCAAGTAACCATCATTCGAACCAAACACAATCCCAAACATCACGCCAATCCCACATCAACCATACGTCAACATCCATATCATCACACATTTTTGTAAGTAACCATCATTCGAATCAAAAACAATGTCAACCTACAGATCATCATTGTAAGCACTTACATTCACCGTAACAATATCTATCCCCAATCGACAGTAGATGTGTTCATCATATTCCATATCACCCGTAAACGTAACATCACTATCTTCACTAGTCTCATCATCACTCAACTCTCTACTCTTTTTGTAACGTTCTCTTTCATACTCTCTACTCTTTTTGTAACGTTCTCTTTCATACTCTCTCTTTCTTTCACGGTGTTTCAAATTGTACTCTTTACTGTACTCCCTCATATTCTTCAATTTCTTCTCACGTTGTTCAGCTATCTGTTCATCAGTAACATACACCTTCGGTCTACCTCTTTTCTTCACACCCTGTTCACTACCTACTACCGTTGAGTTCATTTCTTAACTTCAAAAATAATGTTCACTGTGTTGCTTGTTCAAATAGTTCACGTGCACGAACATCATGTGCTTTATCATTGAGGATGTCGGGATACATTACAAAGTACTCTTTTCCTTTACTTGGTAGTGGTGTAGCTCCATGTGTTATGAAGTAATTGATGAGTACACGTTCAGTAACATACATGTTAGCAACCTTAAGTGTGATAAGTTCATAGAATGCAGCACCTCTCTTCTTAGCTTCATTCCTGTATCCCTTAGCTCTATTGTCGAGATCACCAGTACGTCCAACTTTGTACACAACGTGACTGTCGGCTTCGATGAATTTGACCAAGTACACATATCCCTCTACACGTCTCCATTCACGTCCTTCTAAGTAGTCAGTCATTGCAACTGCATCTTTCATACCGTATGTCAACATAGCTTCCAACCACTTGTAGTCAATGAACGTAGTACCGACAAAGCATCCACGTTTCCTCAATTCCTTT
>Ga0074193_1002131_pt1 | contig 19449 bp, 14 predicted proteins | sample EPASupsiteHSE605_FD_64523 | JGI IMG/M metagenome (GOLD analysis project Ga0074193, IMG submission 64523) | Bioremediated contaminated groundwater from EPA Superfund site, New Mexico - Sample HSE6-05 | ecosystem: Environmental > Aquatic > Deep subsurface > Groundwater > Contaminated ... | reverse complement strand
TATCCCCTGCTTGTTGCTTCCTGGATCTCGCGGAGCACGAGGAAACCCTGGGATTTTGCAAGGTAAGCACCCAGGCTTGCGGTTATCAGGATAATGAGTACGGTGTTTAAGGCCCCAATCATTCCCCCGATCTTAATGAGCAGATAAAGCTCGATAATAGGGATGAAGAGGAAAATCGAGAAGAGTTTAAAAAACATGTTAATCATTTTCAGGATTTTAAATCTTTAGATCTTTGTTGTTGCTGATAGTACTTATTAACACTTTAGTACACGTTAGTAATAGTTAAAGTATGCTTCTAAATTTTGATCTACCTTATTTTGATCTACCTTATTTGATCTACCTTATTTTGATCTACCTTATTGAGATCATATTTTCTTACTTTTACCTTTTTGAAATTGGATTTACCTAATTTAAAAACTATTATCTCCAAGGTCTATTTATTTCCATTCTCCCTCAATTTTTCTGCTAAATCTTTCTTTTCATTTGAAAACAATTATCATTTTGTTTTTATAAATGTCTGCTTATTTTTTTGATTTTTCCTGCCTTAACAAGATTATTTCTGTCCTGCAAAGTTCGTTTATGTCAGAGAAGTGCTGTTACTTTGAGAGGGAACCATTTTATTTAACGATAATAAGGGATAGTCTGTTATATGATTGCTATAATATTATGCTCGTGATATAACGCACTGTTGAATGAAATAATATTATACCGAAGATTGTGCGCAATACTAGCGCACTAATATATTCTATAAAACGCAAAATATACTCCGGATGTTACAAAGATAGTTACACTATCCCCTAAAAGAGTGTTTGTTTTTCTGAGGTGCCGGATATATGGACTTCGATGCAATTGATGACTTTGTATATAAAGTTATTGGGACTATAGGATCCGATCAGAAGAATCTGTGTTCTGCAGTTGATTTTACCCTGGATCTTGCGGAAAAAACGTCATTGTCCCCCAATGATTTGTTTGACCTTTCGAATGCCTGTAAGCAGCAGAAAATGGCCATGGAAGAATATGTTTTCGCAAAGGCCTGCTACATAAAAGCTTCCGGAAAGCTCCGTGAAGAAGCCTGTTTTGTGCTGGGCACTGCAGCGCATGTTCTGGGTTTTTCCCTTGAAGCTGAGGCAAGCTATCTGGAGGCTCTAAAAGAAAGTCCAGAGAATGAAGATGTGAGGTGTGCCTATGCCGAACTTCTTTTCGAACTCGGAAGGATAGGGGCTGCTGACAAGGAATATAAAAAGGTACTTGAAGCTTCTCCAGAACATGCAAAAGCGAATGCAGGATATGCTTGCCTTCTGACTGAGTATGGGTACGTAAGGGAAGCCGAAGAGCACTACTCAAAAGCACTTAAGGCGAATCCTGACTATGTTCCTGCCAGAGGTGGATATGCAAATCTGCTATTTGAGTTGGGAAGGCTCAGAGATGCGGAAAAGGAATACAAGCTTGCAATAGAACTGGACCCTGAAGATCCGAGTCTTCACCATAACTTCGGAGTTTTACTTTCTTTCCTGGGGCGCTCTTCAGAAGCCGAGGTTGAGTACAGAAAAACTCTTTCTCTTAATCCGAGGCATAGACGGACCCTTTTTAACTACGGAAATCTCCTTGCAAGAGAAGGTAGAGTTTCGGAAGCCGAAGCGAACTATATGGAAGCTCTTGCCCTTGATCAGAACGATGCAAAAGTCCATTCAAATTACGCAAATCTTTTGGCCCGCTTCGGGAGAAGGTATGAAGCTGAAATGGAATACAAGAAAGCGCTCAGTCTGGATCCAGAGAGTGCAGAAGGACATTACAGTTACGGAAACCTTCTTTCGGAAATCGGGCGCTTTGGAGAGGCCCAGAACCAGTATGAGAAGGCTCTTGTCCTGAATCCCTATTATCCCCCTATTCATTACAGTTACGGTCTTCTTATGAGAAAGATGGGACGTTTTGACGAAGCCAAAAAGGAATATACGAAGGCCATGCAGCTAGATCCGGATATAGGAAGCAAAATGACCGAAACCTGGATTATTCTGGACTAAAAGAAAAAGTTCGGAACTTATCTAATGTTTCCCTAATTTGTTTCTAATAAAACAACATCCAACCCCGGCATTTTCTTTTCTATTTTTCATTGATTCCCTGAACATTGACTGACATATCAAAATAAACTATATGAGTTTTCAGGGAAAATTAATTGTTAACAAGGAGTAAACTTTCTCTTCAGGTAGTTTTCTTTCGGGTAGACTTTCTTTTGTTCTTACTACTTTCCAAAGACGAAAAGTTTAATCTCTTCTTTTTCAAATAGTACAAAAGCCGCCGCATTTCCTAGTCCAACATAGTCAGGACAGGAAAAAAGGGAGAGCAGTTTTCCGTCAAACCACCACCTGTATCCATCCTCAAGGGCTGTGTGACCCCTTATGATTCTTTTCAGGTTATTTGTATGTAGAAAGCCATCTACAATATCTGGCCCAAATTCTTTTACAGTCGAACCTCGAGTTGAAGCAGTGAGTCCGGGACGCTTTGAAGGATCATTCCATAAATAGGGAAAAGCAAAGTCTTCTTCCTTTCTGATATTCTCAATGCTGCCTGTTCCGTTAATCCCGCCGTGCACGCAAAATGTATTTCCCGAAAGTACAGCTGCTATCGGCATTTTATCATATGTCCGGCTGACACTTGAAAGAAAACTCCGATCAAAACCGATTTCTTCAAAATAGCCGTAGTAGAGGTTCATATCCACAGTTTCGTGATTTCCCCTGAGCAGGAAAATATGCTCGGGATCTTCAAGCTTCAACCGGAAAAGGTTTATCAGGACTTCGGTACCCTGGGGCCCTCTGTCCACATAATCCCCGAGGAAAAGAATGTTCTCACAGTTCATTTCTTGTCTTTTTCCTAGTATGAACTCAAGAGCCTCAAGGTCCCCGTGAATATCCCCTATTACCATTACCGGCTCGGCATTAATTCGAAGCACGGCAGGTTCCGACTCCAAAACACGGTCTATTCCAGGAAGAAGAAGAAGAAGTTCTTCTTTTGCGGCAATTTTTTTGGAGATCTTTCCTGACACTACTGGCTCACTTCTGTCCAATAAATTCTCTAAAGGATCCAATCTGAAATTTTCATATGGCTTTCTTATGGAAGCTGATCTGAAAACCTTCTGTATATACAGGGAATTTTTGTGCGATAAATATTTCCAGGCCTCAAGAGTAAATCTTTCACGTACCCTTACGCTGTCAAATTCCCAGTTTTTGTTTGTGATAGCAGGCGTATAGTGTAGCAGGCATATAGTGTTAAAGTCTAAAATCAAGTATGATAAAAATTAATAGTTCAAGTAATTAAAGTTCAGGCAATTAAAAATTCAGACAACTGGAGTTTAGAAAACAAAAAATTCAGGCAACTAAAAGTCAGAGTATAAAAAATCCAGATAACAGAAAGTTTAGACAATTTAAAATTATAAATCAAGTCTACTTAAAAAAATGAGTCACTATCTCGACAGGAGGCGGATGTATGGAACTAGATATCAATGAACAGGACCCTGAAGACATGGATCTTACAGACGTTGTGCTTGAGTATGATGATATTGTCTCTGCAATCTCAATTCTGGAAAAACGCAGAGAGGAGTTGAGAACTCATATCCTTAGTACCCTGACAGAAAAAGATATCGATTTATTGAGAATCGGAGATGTGGAACTCAGGCGGCAGAAGGTTGAATGGAAACTCTGGCGTATCAACAGGTTAAAACCATATCTTATGAAGAAAGATCTCTGGGATATAGTCGAATCAGTTGATCGAAAGACTCTCAGCAGATTGATAGAAAAAGGAATCCTGACCGAAGAAGAACTGCAGGGTACATATGACGTAGAAACTCGATACAGTTTACATGTAAAAAGGGCTTGAGTAATAAGTGAGTTCATAGAAATTGAACTGCGATATAGTAAAATCTGAATGAACTAGAAATCCTTCAGGTGAAGACTCCAGAGGGAATAATCTTTTTCATTCTCTTTTTTTCATCTTCTTTTTTTCATCTTCTTTTTTTCATTCTCTTTTTTTCATCTTCTTTTTTTCATTCTCTTTTATTCATTCTTTCTTTTTCATTCTCACTTTTCTGAATTTCGAGTATTGATCACTTTTCCAATATTTGAAACTATTACATTTTTAAAGTCCATCCTCTCGTGTTAATATGGTAGTAAGACAGCCAACTATTTATGTTCAGCCGAATAGAATCTTTTTATAGGTAAATTTCAGGAGGTTTTTAGACATGGAGATTGATGCTGTAAACGAGCTGGTTTTTCGTGTAATCGAACGAGTTGCGGCTGATAACTGTGACTTTGATAAGGTCATTGAGTTTGTCGTTTCCTTCTCAGATGAGCATTCGCTTTCCCAGGAAATCCTGCTGAAACTTTCATCTATTTTTGGTAAAGATTCTATGTACAGGGAGAAGTATGTAATTACCAGAGCCTGTGCTTTGCTATTCTCTGGAAAAGCTCGGGAAGATGCCCTTATGGAGGCAGGAAAAACAGCTTTTTTATTGGGACAAGATGAACTTGCTGTAAGGGAATTCAAAGAAATTCTCCAGCAGAATTCCAGGAATGTCAACGCACTTTGCGAGTATGGAGCAGTTCTGGTGAAGGAAGGCAAAAACGATGCTGCACGTATTCAATATGAAAAGGCTCTGGAACTCAATCCTTTCCACGTAGATACGCTTTGCAAATATGGCTGCCTGCTTTACAAGCTCAAAAAACTGGATGAGGCCGAAGAAGTATATAGCCGAGCTTTGATTTTTGACCAGGAGAATGTGAACGCCCACTGTGGGTACGGAACTCTACTTTCCAAACGCGGGCAATTTACCGAAGCAAGTTATCATTATACCAGGGCACTTGAGCTTGAGCCTGGCCATGTGGAATCCAATTTTCGCTATGCTCGTCTCCTTGAAGAAAAAGGAGAACCGCTTGATGCTGAGAAACATTATATAGTAGCCCTCAAAGCCGATCCAGATGATCCACGCCCGCACATTTTTTATGCCCGTTTGCTTGCAGAACATGGTTTTATTCACGGGGCAAGAGTGCACTTCAGGTGTGCTCTTAAAGTAAACCCTGAAGATGTTGAAGCTCATTGTGAGTATGCCAGGCTGCTTGCCAGATTCGGGCACAGGCACGAAGCCGAGGTACAGTACAAAAAAGCCCTTGAGCTTGACCCCGGACATTTCAGGACCCTGAACGGGTATGCGGATTTACTAAAAGAAAAAGGGAAGTATGCAGCAGCCGAAGAGATTTACAGGCAGGCAGAGTTCTTTAAACGGAGTGCCTGATAAAAGAATGCCTGATAAAAGAATGCCTGATAAAAGAATGCTTGGTAACCGATTAGTACAGCCTGATCGGTTCAATTCCCATTTTTTCCATCAGGCAGGCAGGGATATCGAGTACCTCGAGAGCCGAATCTATAACAATTCCATCGGAAGTTGCCAAAACTATCTTTTTTTCCGAACTTCCCCCTTCAGTTTTCAGCTCGAAATCCACAATTTTTGAGGTTCTTGCCTCACCTGAAATTCCGTACTCTTTCATTTTATGTCGGATGAAGCCTGCAAGCTCTCCGCTTCTGCTGATCTGGGCGTCAAGAAGAAAAATAACTGATTTTGGATCTGTTTCGTAAAGAAACTTGAGGACTGCGTTAAGAGCTTCCTCGATATCTTCGGCTTGTTTTGCCTTGCTGAAATAGTAGCGGGTGTCCCTTATGTACCCATCATCACAGAACCACATGAATTCTTTTTTTAGTAGACTATCCACACTCAGAAGGACATTATATCCGTCAAGGAGAAGATCTCTATCTTTTATGCCTGTGCATTCCACTTTTTTATTTATTCTGGAAACTATCCTGTCCGGGGGCATGATTACTCTTGTGAGAATATGTCGTTCTTCCAGGCTGAGCTGGAAGTGGTCAGCCACGAAACGGATGGTCGCAAATTTCGGATAGCCCCATCGGAGTATGCTCCGGATATCTCGTGCAGGTTTGAGTAATTTTTCTTTGAGTAATTCATCTTTCAGGCAGGGACCGGAAAGATCGGCTGAACTTACATGCATATCTCTCATTGATGGTTTTCTCCTTTTGGGAAGGGAGTTCTTTAAATGAGTGAATATATATGTTATATATACGTGTTTGCGGAAATAAAAATACTAATGTGATCTCAGACTGTCGGTTAGCTTCTTTGATTTTTACTTAGGTTCTGTTCAATTTATCTCAGTTTTCAGCTGTGAGCCAGCTTACGGTTCCGGCTGGAGGGTTTACTATGGAAATATTATGGCTGGCTCAGGAAGAAGTAACAAGTGTTATGGATATGAGTTCTGATATGCAGGTAGTAGAAAGGGCTTTCAGGCAGCATGGTCTTGGTAGGGTCCAGATGCCTCCCAAGTCTTATCTTTACTATACAGCGTATAACGGGGACCTGCGGACAATGCCTGCATATCTTGAAGAGGAGAACATTACTGGCGTGAAAATCGTAAACGTCCACCCAGGAAACCCAGCTCGTGGGCTTCCTACGGTAATGGCACTTATTGTCCTTATTTCTCCGGAGACAGGTGCTCCTGTAGCAATTATGGACGGGACCTACCTGACTGATGTCAGGACCGGAGCTGCAGGAGGAATTGCCGCAAAATACCTTGCAAGGAAGGACTCAAAGATCATAGGCCTTGTTGGGACCGGAAACCAGGCAAAGACCCAGCTTGAGGCTCTTTGCGAGGTTTTTCAGCCTGAGCTGATAAGGGTCACTTCCAGGACAAAGGAGAGCTCTGAACAGTTTATCCGGGAAATGGCAGATATTACTCCCTGTGAAATCCGTTACGAAGAAAACATTGAGAAGGTCTGCGACTGCGATATCCTTGTTACGACCACTCCTACCAGAAAACCAATCGTAAAGGCCCAATGGATCAAAGAAGGTACTCACATAAACGCAATAGGGGCTGATGCAGTAGGAAAAGAAGAGCTTGACCCCGAACTTTTACTCCGATCCAAGATAATTGTGGACGATATTGTCCAGGCCCTTCACTCCGGAGAAGTAAACGTTCCTCTGTCCAAGCACTACATTTCGGAAAACGATATCCATGCCGAACTCGGTGAAGTAATTGTCGGCCTGAAACCCGGCAGGACAAGTGATGAAGAAATTACGATCTTCGATTCAACAGGCCTTGCCATTCAGGATGTTGCAAGCGCGCACCTGGTTTATGAGAGGGCTGTCAGTAAAGGGCTCGGCAAGCAAGTTCTTATGTTCTGAACCAAGCCTTTTGAAAAAAGGCTTGAGCGAAAAACTATGGCAACGACGTGATCAAACGCTCAACGGTTGTGGCACAACCCTTTTCAAAAAAGGCTTGACCGAAAACTCCAGTAGCGTTTGGATTTGAAAAACTTATCCACAAACCCTATAGGCGTGATCACAACCCTTTTCAAAAAAGGCTTGACCGAAAAATTCAGTAACGTTTGGATTTGAAAAACTTATCCACAAACCCTATAGGCGTGATCAACCGGCGCAACGGTTGCGGTCCAACCGTTGCGGCACAATAATTGCGCTGAGGAGACAATTTCAGGTAAAATATTTCTTTCCGTCCGGCAAGCGGACTATTTTTAGAGTTAAGGCTGCTCGCGGTTTCAATGTATTTAGTAGCTATAAAATGTCTTTGGTAGCTATAAAATGTCTTTGGTAGCTATAAAGATCGTATGGATTAAAACCAGAACTGCAACTGTCAGAAGTGGTGAACATAGGAAAAGCAGGGTTATTTTCCATTGATTTGCATCTTTTTACTAGTTTTGAAGTCCGAAAGGAAAATTCCTTACACGATAGTTGGTATAATTAGTTAGAACCACTGAAAATAGAGAATACGGAAAAAATAACACAGGTATTCTTTCCTGTTTGGAGGGAAGTTTAACATAAATCTTCAAACTCGAAACTAAAATAGAACAAATTCACAACACATAAATAACTGGCAATAAACCATTTATAATTGGCAATAAATCACTTATTATTTGGTGGTTTCTGGAGACCGGTTATACCCCTAGCGAATACCGTACTTTGTCCCCAAATATTCAAGGTTTTTATTTCCGACTATTCTCAATGTTCTCCTGAAACCACTCAATACTTTTTATGCTCAGTGCTTTTTTACACACAATACCTTTTCTAAAAAGTTTAATCAGGTTCTCTGCCCTGTACACCTGAATGTTCTGACGCCTGCAATTTTCAGACCTCTTTTCAGATTCCTATTATTTCGTAAACTTTTTCCATGTCAAGGTTCTGCTCAACTACATTTGCAAGTTCTTCGTAGGCATCGTTTTCGGTCATGACGCTTTCAGGGCTGTACTCAAGTCCTTTTTTCTCGTAGAGATATCGCATAAAGGCATCCCTTATATTTTTATTGTCAAAGAGCCCATGCAGGTAAGTTCCAATTACCAGACCTGTCTCATCGATTGCACCGTCATTTCCGAAGACGTTACGGTTAGAATCGGTTATGCCCATATGGATTTCATACCCTTTTATTTCCTCTCCGTTTATTGGAGCAAGTATCGGGCCGTAAGCGTTTACCTTTTTCGTGACCTGGATTGTTCTCTTTTTGTATTCTCCGAACTTTGTACCTATGTCCAGAAGTCCCAGGCCTTCGAATTCGGCTTCGACTCCGTTTTCAACTCCGGAATCGTAAATTGTCCTGCCAAGCATCTGATAGCCGCCGCAGATTCCGAAAACCGGGATTTTTCCCTTGAAAGCCTGGATTTTTTCGGCCATACCGCTTGCCTTAAGATCGAGCAGATCGTTAACCGTATTCTTTGTGCCCGGAATCATAATTGCATCTGGAGTACCTAGGTCTTCATCAAGCTCCACATAGCGGATTTTAGCAGATCCTTCCAGGGGCTCGAAGTCCGTAAAGTTCGAAATTCTTGGCAGGCGAATAACTGCGATCTCGATTTCTTTTTCGTTTCTTTCGGTTTCTTTATCTTCAAGTGAGACCGAGTCCTCAGAAGGAATGTTAAGCTTGAAATAAGGAAGGACTCCAAGTACCGGAATGCCGGTCTTTTCTTCAAGTTGTTTCAGGCCCGGCTTCAGGATTTCCAGATCGCCTCTGAATTTGTTTATAATAAATCCCTTGACATTTTTCCGTACATCTTCTGGAAGAAGTGCAACTGTACCGTAGAGGCTTGCAAAAACGCCTCCTCTCTCTATATCTCCAACAAGGATTATAGGAGCCTGTGTGAGCCTTGCAGTGCCGATATTTACAATATCCCTTTCGTAGAGGTTAATTTCAGCAGCCCCTCCAGCTCCTTCCATAACAATAATATCATGTTCCTTGCAGAGCCTTCCGAGAGCTCCTTCAAGGACTTCGTTCATTTCTGCAATGGACTCGTAGTACTGGCCTGCACTCCTGTCAGCGTAAGGTTCTCCCAGCAGGATTATCTGGGAAACGCAGTCTCCTTTGGGTTTTAGAAGGACAGGATTCATATCAGCTGTGGGCTCGGTGCCTGCGGCTTTTGCCTGGATCGCCTGGGCAATTCCGATTTCCTTTCCGTCTTTTGTAATCCAGGAATTCAGGCTCATGTTCTGAGCCTTGAAGGGGGCAACCCTGTATTCTCTTGAAAGAATTCTGCATATGGCAGTCACAACTGAACTTTTCCCAACATGGGAGGCAGTTCCCAGGATCAAGACGCTTTTCTTTTCCATTTTTACCACACCTTCTGCTCGAACACCTATTTTTTAAATTTACTTTTATAATGTTATAAGTTAGCTGTTATTTTTCTCCTGAGGATGAAAATCAAGTAAAATTGTTTATTTTTAATATTTCTTTTCTTATTCTTCAACTAAAGAATAAATACTTTCGGATTCACTGCACGTTTTGTTTATTTACTTTAAAAATTGGCTGAGTTTCATGCTTTTACTTTTTAGCTAAACATGAAAATACTGTCTTTCCAGTTGTATTTCTTTTAAATATCACAAATAAATCTTTATGATAACCAGATAGAGAAAAAAACAATAAAAGCTACGCTTTTTTCTTCTTTTACTTATTAGTTTGCCCATTCCAGCTTTTACTATAGATGGCCCTCCAGCAGAGGAAAGCAAGTACATATTGCATGGCTGAACTGTGAGCATTTTTTCAGGGACAGGGAGTTACTTCTGAGACCGAAAAACAGGATATAAAACCAGAGGATGAGCCAAAGCCAACCCTGAAATCCTTTGAATAATTGCCATCGAGAGTATTCTCAATTCGAGAGTATTCTCAATAACACAATTATTACCTAATTGTTTGGACAGTTAATTCCACATTTCGGATAAGTAAAACCAGATACTATCTGCAAACAATGGCAAAGTACTGATAATTTTTCTCTTATGTTTTTTCATTTTTGTAGTTACACTAGGAATTGTTTAATTAAGTTAAAAATAATGACGCTGTTAAAAATGATAAAGCTATTAAAAAATGATAAAGCTATTAAAAAAATGATAAAGCTGTTAAAAATGATAAAGCTGTTAAAAATGGCAAGGTTGTTAAAATTATCTTTCACATTAAACATTTCAATGTTAACCAATATGTATTTGAATTTAAAAATTAGTTTCAGTTAATTATATACGCTTTTAGTTAATGTTTACATACCAAAGCATAGCGAACAATAGCGAACAAAAATCTTATGCAGGAATTCTCATCAACTGATCACTGTATGAGAATTCTATTTTCTTGTTATTTCAGTTTTTTAAGAATCTGGATTCTTTTTATCTTCAAAACGAAATCCTTATGATCTTTTTTAGACACTGGTTCTACTAACAGGTTACGTTTTTACGAAATTTTATACGATGTACGATTTTATATAATGTACGAAATTTTATAATGAATGTTTTATCCTGAGTTTATTTGTCTTATGATATTTTTTCTGTTGTGTTTTAGTTACCTTTTAATTTACTATTCTTTTTTAATTTATTAATTCTCTTTAATCTCTTAAGTAAGTGCATGAAAAGGTGTCATGCAGATTGTATTTATAACGTATTTTAATTCCTGAATCTCAATACAAATATTTATATTGATTGGCAGATATTTTTAATGTAATGGAAAACAGTAGAGAATATCAGCTTTACCTTGAAGCCCTGGACAATGAAAGATCGGCGTGGGGAAGACGAACGGCAGTAAGGCGTCTCTGTGACTGTAAAACCGAGGAGTCTCTATATTATCTGAATGAGCTTATAGTTGACAGATATTACATTGTGCCTGATTGGCTCAAGAGGATCGCAAGAGAGTATTACGTATCTCTGTGTCTGGAATTTCTCTGATATTAATCTTTTAACGAATTTGGTTTTTTGGGGCGTCTTTCGGAAGATTCACATTTGTTGAGAAGCAGTAACGGATTTGCTGAAAATTAATGATTTGCTGAAAAATTTATCTGTTTACCGATAAGGCTGTAGTAATTTCCTAAGATTTATATGCAATTACCTCAATTCTCTGATGAAACTCAGGAACCAATATGCTTAGCTACAGGTTTACTTTATCCATGAATTCCCGCTTCTGGTTCCTATTACAAAAAAGTTTACTAAAATAGTTCTCCTTTATTAAAAATTTATTAATCCAATTGAATACAATCCAATTGAATACAATAAGCCTAAACCTTAATTTAACAATAATTATCTCAGGATGGATCGGAAAATGAGCAGGGATAATGGAAAAGCTTTAGGAGGCCCGGCAATAGCCTTGGTGGGTATTGGAGCAATAATAGATATCATTTTATTTTACTTCATGTTCAAGTTTGCTGATGAGGAAAACCTGTTTATGGTTCTCTTAACCGCAGCGTTGATAGGAATTATCGCACTGGGGATTGCTAAAGGTCTTGTTTCCCTATCCAGGCGCAATTATGGAAAATAACTGAATAAATGAGTAACTTTGAAGATTAGCTGAAATACGACAAAACGATAACTGAGTAATTTTAGAGCTGATCCCAAAACCAATTGTATTTTCATACCAATAAGAAATTTAGAACCATTCTCGTAATAAGAAATCAATGGCCATCGAGTTTAGATTCGGACTTAATTTTGAATTTTGGGATCAGCTCTTAAATAAAGGTGAAGTGAAATAACTCGAAAAAGAAAAAGGGTAATAATTCACCACACCTTAAAACATCATAGTTTCCCGATTATAGGAATTATTCTCTTCTGTTTTTCTAAATTACGTTCCGCATTCCCAGCCGCTCATGTAGCATTCCTGTGTAGGCGTTAGTTCGTCGATGGTTATGCCCATTGACTGAAGTTTCATTTTTGCCACAAAAGTATCAAGTTCCAGAGGTACTTTATGTACTCCGTTAGAAAGCTTATTTTCGGCAATATAACGTACACAGAGGGCCTGGTTTGCAAAACTCATGTCCATGACTTCGGCAGGGTGACCGTCACCGGCAGCAAGGTTAACCAGTCTGCCTTCGGCTATGACATTGATACGCCTGTCGCCGAGATCGTATTCCTTTATGTTATGTCTTACGGTTCGGGTAGATTTGACAAGGGAGGCAAGGGCTTCCATATCGATTTCCACATTGAAGTGGCCGGAATTTGCAAGGATTGCTCCGTCAGGCATGGACTTGAAATGTTCGGCTGTGAGGATATCGCGGTTTCCGGTGGTGGTCACAAAGAGTTCCCCTAGTTTTGCAGCATCTGCCATCTTCATAACCCTGTACCCGTCCATCTTGGCTTCAAGGGCTCTTATAGGATCGACTTCCGTAACGATTACATTTGCCCCAAGGCCTGAAGCACGCATTGCAACTCCGCGACCGCACCAGCCGTAGCCTGCAACAACAACGTTTTTGCCTGCTACCAGGAGGTTTGTGGTCCTGTTAATCCCGTCCCAGGCTGACTGGCCTGTCCCGTAGCGGTTGTCAAAGAGGTATTTTGTCATGGCGTCGTTTACTGCAATTACCGGCATTTTCAGGGCTCCTTCCTTTTCCATTGCATGAAGCCTGTGAACACCGGTTGTTGTCTCTTCGCAGCCGCCAAGGATATTCGGAAGCAGGTCGGTCCTTTCTGTATGCAATTTAAATATAAGGTCTGCTCCGTCATCGATTGTGATATCGGGTTTTATGTCAAGAACCCGGTCGATTGCCTCGTAATATTCCTGGCTTTCGACTCCGTATCTTGCAAAGCAGCTTATGTTCTTGCGGGTACCAAGGGCAAGGGACACGTCGTCCTGTGTGCTGAGAGGGTTGCAGCCGGTAATTGATACCTCTGCACCGCCTGCAGCGAGGGTCTCTACAAGGACTGCGGTTTTTGCTTCTACGTGCAGGGCCATTCCTACCTTCAGCCCTTTAAGGGGTTTTTCCTCCTCGAATTTTTCCCTTACGATGGCAAGTACAGGCATATGATTTCTTGCCCAGTCCATCTTCATGTTTCCGGATTCTATGAGTTCTTTTTCAGTCATATTGATCCCGTAATATCAAATATACAATTGAGTTCGATCTTTATTCTAGTTTTAAACATAAGTGTTTATCTTTTACTCATTCAGTTACTAATTCAGTTTATTAATTCAGTTTATTAATTCAGTTTATTAATTCAGTTTATTAATTCAGTTTATTAATTCAGTTTATTAATTCAAGCTCTATAGCAGAACATTTTTGATATAAATTATTTTTATTATAAGTGGCACTTTCAGGTGTTTACCCTTGCGACAAGTTCTTCTGCGGCTTTTTGAGCCTCTTCTATTACCTTTTGCTCGTCCAGGGCCAGAACCCTGTAATCGTCCATAAGGACTTTTCCATCTACAATTGTTGTCCTGACATCGCTTCCTTTTGCGGAGTATACCAGGTGAGAGGGAACATCAAAGCAAGGTGTAAGATGCGATTTTTTCATATCTACTACAATAAGGTCCGCTTTCATTCCGACTTTCAACATGCCGGTTTCCGTGCCAAGGGCTTTTGCACCGTTTACCGTACCCATTTGAAGCACCTGCTGCGCAGGAAGGGCAGTAGGGTTGAAAGTATTGACTTTATGCAGAAGAGCAGCCGTTTTCATCTCCTCAAAAAGGTCAAGGTTATTGTTTGAGGCACAGCCGTCAGTGCCAAGACTCACATTAACTCCTTTTTCAAGCATCTTGTTTACAGGAGCAATTCCTGAAGCTAGTTTCATGTTACTTATTACATTATGGGAAACGTTCACTCCTCTCTTCCTCAGAATTTCTATGTCGCCGTCGGAAAGCCAGACACAGTGAGCAGCAAGCACATCCGGCCCTAAAAACCCTATATCTTCCAGGAGATGCACCGAGCATTTTCCGTACCTCTCTTTCATAGCCAGAAGTTCGGCTTCGGTTTCAAGGACATGGATATGGATTCCAGCACCATCCTTGTTAGCTTCTTCCCTTACCTTTGCAAGAAACTCCTCAGAGCATGTATTCGGAGCATGAGGCCCGTACATCGTTTTTATCCTGCCACCGGCTGCTCCCTGCCATGCCCGGACAAAGCGCTTCCCTTCCTTAAGGTCGGCTTCTCCTTTTTCTTCGTTCCAGAGTTCTATGAGCCCGTGACAGAGTGAAGCCCGAAGTCCTGATGCCTCAACAGCTTTTGCAGTCTCGTCCATGTAAAAGTACATGTCCGCAAAAGAGGTGGTGCCTGACCTGATCATTTCCAGGCAGGCAAGCAGACTGCCTTTATAGACATCTTCTGCGGTCAGCTTTGCCTCAGCAGGCCAGATGTGCCCTTCAAGCCAATCGGCAAGCTGTAAATCATCGGCATAACCCCGGAAGAAGGTCATTGCGGCGTGAGTATGTGTATTTACAAGCCCTGGCATTACTACCGAATGTTTTGCATCAATTACGGTCTCGGCACTTTCGCTGGTCTTTTCCCCGATCTCCGTAATCTTTCCGTCTTCAATGACAACAGTCCCGTTTTTGATGTCTCCCGCATCAGGGTCCATAGTCAGAACGTAAGCATTTTTTACAATTATGTCAGCCATATAATCAGATCCGTCAGGTAATGAACTGAAGCTGTTGGACTATCCTGAATTTAAGAATGCTGTCCAAATTAAAGAAATAATGGACTTAACAGGTAACTGGGATTAAAAGGTATTGGGATTAAGAGGTTATACTAAAAAAAGTTGTCTTGAGAATTATGCCAAGGTCCTGTGAAAGAAAAGAATCTCATAGTTTTGAGAAAATAAGAATTATTAAAAAATAGGAATCCTTTAGAAAACAAGAACTCTTAAGAAGATAAGAGTTTTTGAGAATTCAGAACTCTTGAGAAATAGACTTTTTGCAGCGTTTGCGCTTTACTGTCGGACTTAACTTACCAAAGTCCTAAAGCCTGGTCTACTCAAATCCGATTCTTACTTAGAGCCTTCCTTCATCAATTCCGGCCTCAATGTTCAGTGTTTTCAGGTAAAGGCGCATAATTTTCAGCCTTTCTTCGGCAATCTTTTTTGCAGTATCGGTATTCAACTTTTCAGGAATTGTGAAAGGTTTGTACTGCATATATTCGTTAAAGCCTTCAATAGGGTCTTCAATGTACACGGTTCTTTTTGAACTCCCCTTATCCATCCCTGTTGTGTGCTTTAACATCCTGAGAGCTCCCATGGAAAGAACAGCCCTGAAAATCCCTACTGCTCCAAGGGCATCAAGCCGATCGGCGTCCTGCAGAATTCGGGCTTCGAGAGCTTCCGGACTTTCCCCTGCGCTGAAGCGGTGCACTCGGATACAACCAGTAACAGCTTCAATAACCTCTTTTCCGAGTCCTGATTTAGAAAGGAACTCTGATGCAATGTCGGCACTATATATGGCATGATCTCCACCTTCTTCATGCTCCTTAATAACGCCTACATCATGGAGGAGGGCTGCAAGCTGAAGTACGAACGGATCTCCTCCTTCTTCTTTCTGGATTTTCAGGCAGAGGGCTTCTACTCGATTTATATGAGACATATCGTGGGAACTGGGCTCACCTTCAAGAAAGATAGCTACAAATTCCCTTGTTTTTTCTATCAGATCCATACTTAGTGTTCCAGTTCAAAGGTAGTTATAAACTACCTTATTTTTCTCGGACAATATTCAGTGTCCCAATTCAAAGGTAGCTACAAATTCCCTCGTTTTTTTCTCAGACAATATTCAGTATTCCAGTTCAACAGTCATAGTTTTAAGATATTCCTGGATTTCGGAAATGGCCTCGGAAAGAGCTTTTTTGTTATCATAAGTTGTAATTAATTTTACTAGTTCTTCTTTTCTCTCTTTTTTCAGTTCAACTCCGAGCTTGATCATATTTTCGAGTGCCCGGGTAAGATTGTCAACTATCGAGATTGTAGCCATCCTTGAAGTCCGTGAAAGAGGATTGAGGTCAATAGTTATAACAGTCTTTCCCATTTCTACAAGTTTCTCACACCGGTCTCCGTCTTCCAGTGGGACAAGCACCACATCTGCGGAATAGATCCCCCGGCTTTCTACCAGCCGCCTGGCGTGAGAGAGCTCAAGGCTTGCATCCGGGTTTTTCCCGAGCACTTCAGAAGCTCCGTTGGCTCTGAGTTGTTCTATTATAAGATGAACCCTTGTTTCGGTTCTGTGAAAGAGATTGACTTCAAGTTTTGCCCCTGTAACATCTGCAAGAGCAACAACTTTTTCAGGAGCCAGGGCTGCGACATTGCCGTTTACGGAGATCACGGGGTTCTTTGCCAGAAGCAGTGCAGCAACTGCTGCTCTTTCAGCATACAGGGCAGACTTGGTGCTTCGTTCGCCTATAAGGTAATCAAAGCTTTCGCCTCTTCCCTGAGAAATTAGTCCCTGAATACTAGTAATTCCCATTTTTACCCCGGCTGTAACCTTTTCACGGGCTATCAGGGACTCATACCTCGGGTGGTCTTTGGGTATCTCGGTCATATTGGTCGCTTACCTTTTTTAATTTACTTACCTTTTTTAATTTACTTACCTTTTTTAATTTACTTACCTTTTTTAATTTACTTACCTTTTTTAATATAATTACCTTTTTTAATTTACTTTCCTTTTTAAGCTATAGGGAGATTAGCTACGTAGCAATTTTCTACAAGTACTTTTTTCTTTCATTGATCCGTTCAAAAAATTTTATTTCCTGAATTCATTCATTCATTCATTCATCAGCCTCGGCACACAGGTGCTTATGCCGTATTCCAATACCTCTCCGAATTCCTGGAGGGCTTCGTAGAGACGGAACTGCTGGGAGTAAGGGGCAATTGCAAAAACCGTATCCCCGAGCATAGCCTGGGAAGCAAGCCCACCATTTGCGTTTGCAGCTTCTATCACATCTTTTGCCTTACTGCTCATAAGACCGGTTTTACTGGCAAAAGTTTTCGCCTGATACATGAAGTTCTCAAGAGTGGGTTTTTTAAGAAGCTCGGACATGGCTTCTTTTCCTGCGCTATTAATTTTTAAGGCTGCAACTTCATCCCTCAGGACTGAACCGGTAGAAATTTCGCCAAGCACAATGCAAAAAACCCTGGCTTCGGGAGCCGGAATCCTATCCACAAGCCCGTACTCGGGCCCGCCTGGCTGCAGTCTGATCACTACTCCACCGCTGGACTGAGCAGCAATATCTCCAAGTCCGCTGCAATTGACAACTTCAGCCACGTGGGCATATTCAGTCAGGCTTTTTACGGTCTGGTCCAGGGAAAGCGCATTGTTCAGGGCATAGGCTGTCCCGAGAGCTCCTGCACCTGAAGCTCCAAACCCGCATCCGATCGGGATTTCTGCCCAACTTTTTATTTTTACAGGCACTTCGGTCATCATCTCTGCGACCGTTCGAGTAGTTCTGCCTTTAACTCTTTTTCCATTAAGGAAAATTTCGGTTTCTTCTACAGATTTACCGATCTTTACTTCGGTGGTCACGCCCCCATTCAGGACTATTCCACAGCCTGTAGAACCCTTACGATGAGGATTTTCATGCTCATGGATCTGGAAAAAACCTGTTATGTGTCCCGGAGCATAGGCCTTTGCCTGAATGTCTGCTCCTTCACTCTCATATGTATACATAGAAAACGCCTTTTTGCTACTTCAATCATTTTTTCAAAGTTCGTTCGTGTTTTGCAGGATAATTTGCAAAATGCTTTAGGATTTTTGTGAAATACTCTGGGATACTTTACAGCAGATTTTTTACTTTAACAGATCGGCTACCTCTTCAAGGATAAAGGCCGCAAGTTTGCGTTTGTTCCCACTTACGTACCTTAGTTCGTTTTTTTCCCGTCCAAGCAGGTACAGTTCATTCTCTTCAGTGCCCATTCCACCTTTTGCGACGTCATTTGCTGCAATCAGATCCAGTTTTGACGTTTGAAGGGTTGAGGCTGCCCTTCTGAGAAGTTCGTCTTTTTCAATTCCGGTTTCAGCCTTGAAACCTATAATCACGAGGTCAGGATACTTTTGACGGCATTCTTTAATCAGCTTGCGAGTCGGTTTCAGTCTCAGTATAAGTTCTCCTCCAGATTTTATCTTATCGGGAGAAGGCTCGGTTGTGTAATCTGCAATTGCTGCCGAACTAATAAGGACATCGTGCCCTTTCTCAAGTTCCGAGAGCACGGCATCGGTCATTTCGGCGGCGCTCTCTGCAAAGATCTCCCTGATCCCTGCAAACCCAAGTCGGTCCCTATGAACCAGGGTTACATTAGCTCCATTACGGTAAGCTTCAAGGGCAAGTTCCCTACCGGTTTTACCCGAGGCTCGGTTCGTGAGAATTCTGATAGGATCCAGGCTTTCGACAGTAGAGCCGCTCGTAATAATTATCTTTCGGTTTTCAAGGTTTTTGCTTCCGAGAGCTCTTTCTACCTCAAGCACGATTTCTTCATTTGCCGCAATTTTTGCGACACCTTCTTCAAGCCTGGGGCCCACAACAGAGATTCCCCAGCTTTTCAATTTTACCAGATTTTCAGATACAGCAGGGTGCCTGAACATTGATTCATGCATTGCAGGAACAATCATCACAGGCACACCAGAGCCAAGGGCAGTTGTTGCAAACGAGGTAACAGGAGTGTCATCTATTCCGTATGCGATTTTTCCTATGGTGTTTGCGGTTGCAGGAGCTATAAGGAGAAGGTCGGCTCTGCCCTTAAGCCCGCAGAACTCCACATGCTCAACCCTGCCTCCAAGTTCGGTAATTGTTGGATTTCCCGTAGCATAGTGCAGGGCATCAGGGTGCAGGATATGTGTAGCAGCTTCTGTCATAACAGCATGGACTTCAGCCCCGTTTCTTATCAGTTCTCTTGCAAGTTCAACTACCCTGACTGCTCCAATACTTCCCGTAACGCCAAGAACTATTGTTTTTCCTGCAAGGGAATAGCTCTTTTGCCCCTGGATCCAGAGTGTGGGATGGAACCTTTCGGCTCTGGACCTGAGGGCCTTTTGCTTTTCTTCGTTATCCATTTCATCTACTCAATCCGGTACCTTTGACCGGGGCTTTCCTGATTAGGACCCTTCTGCCTGTCTGGGTTTAAAAGTCTTTCAATTGGGTTCTCAATGGATTCTCATTCAGGCAGTGGAGTGATCTATAAGGCATAAG
>Ga0074193_1002129_pt1 | contig 19483 bp, 18 predicted proteins | sample EPASupsiteHSE605_FD_64523 | JGI IMG/M metagenome (GOLD analysis project Ga0074193, IMG submission 64523) | Bioremediated contaminated groundwater from EPA Superfund site, New Mexico - Sample HSE6-05 | ecosystem: Environmental > Aquatic > Deep subsurface > Groundwater > Contaminated ... | reverse complement strand
CTTTAGGTTATAAGGCGTAAGGAGAGGTGTTATGCAGGATAAGTGGATCTATCTAAATGACAAATTGGTGCTGGCTAATGAGGCTGTAATATCCCCTTATGATCATGGTTTTTTATATGGTCATGGCTTATTTGAAACAATGCGGGTTTATAATAGCAGGGTCTTTTGTTTGGATGAACATTTGAGGCGATTAGCAGATGGTGGTAAGATACTCGGGTGGCCTGAGTTGTTTGATACAGATTATTTATCCTCGGCCATTTATCAAACACTGGATAAAAATGGATTGCAAGATGCTTCTGTTCGGTTAACGGTATCAAGAGGCATAGGTGCCAGTCGCCCTGATCCATCGTCTTGCAGCCAGCAGACTGTTGCTATTTTTGCTGAGCTCATTAAGCCCCTAAGCAATGAAATCTATGACCAGGGGTGGAGTTTGGTTACCGCTCACATCCGGCGCAATCTCACATCACCTTTATGTACAATCAAGGCCGCCAATTATCTTGACAATATAGTAGCGAAGGCAGAGGCGCGACAGCAAGGTGCAAGTGAGGCATTGCTACTCAATACACAAGGCAGCGTCGCCGAAGGTACAATGTGTAATGTTTTTTTTGTAGCAGAGGGCAGGCTCATCACACCAGATAGAAGCAGTGGTTTACTGCCAGGAATTACTCGTGCCAAGGTGCTTGAACTTGGCCGTCAAGCTGGCATTGGTATTGAAGAACGGCGGGTATATCCAGAGGAATTAATGGGGATAACAGAAATGTTCATGACTAGCTCCCTACTTGAAATTATGCCTGTTATGATGCTGGATCAGCGTATTATTAACGATGGTCATCCAGGGGAGATTACTCAATTGTTACAGACTGAGTACAAAAAACTTATTCGCAGCAGTTGTTATTAACTTTTGAAAGGAAAAATGATATACTACAACGTATATCATTTGACCTTAACCTAAAGTGAATCTATATAAGTTTAATTAAATATTATAAATTTTAGCAATGAGGGGGGGAGAGCGCATGATAGCGCCAAATAGTAATGAATTTTGTTGCAATTGACTTTGAAACTGCCAATTCCAGTCGTTCGAGTGTATGCAGTCTGGCGGCTGTAACTGTAGAAAAGGGGAAAATCATTCGCTCTAATTATTCCCTAATTCGCCCGCCGATCATGAAGTTTGATTATCGTAATATTGAGATTCATGGTATTAATCCCGCTGATGTTATCAATAAGCCAACATTTAATCAGCTATGGGAGCGGATATGCCCTCATCTTGAAAATAAAATCGTAGTGGCTCATAATGCTGCCTTTGATATTAGTGTGCTGAGAAGTATACTAAAGGAATATTCCTTACCAGTACCTAATTTTAAACATGCTTGTACAGTGCAAATCGCAAAAAAAGTGTGGCCCGGGGGAGAAAATTATAAACTAAATACATTAGCCCAAAAATTTCAAATAGATTTTGAACATCACAACGCTCTCCATGATGCTCGTACTTGTGCTAAAATTGCCATACTTGCCGGTCAGGAACTTAAGGCTGATAATTTTTTGCATTTGATGCATATGCTGAAACTACCAGTGAAAGATTTTGTGTAGATGCCAGGAGAGTGATTTTCTCTATAAACTTGACAAGGGTTGAATATTATTAGTATATTATAGTTAATAATAGATAATATATTTTTACAGGCTATGATAGGGAAGAGTACGTTATGACCGCCGGGCAGAGAAGAGATTCGTGGCTGAAAGATCTCTCGGAGTGGAATAACAGAAGGTAGTCCTTGAGCCGCGATACTGAACTGATAGTAGGTGTCGCCGGTATGCTCCGTTAACGGCATTGAAGATCGGATGGCTTTTTAGATGGCTGTTTTCGATAAAGTCAAGGTGGTACCACGAAAGCATGCTCTTTCGTCCTTACGAGGATGAGAGGGTTTTTTATTTTACATAATAAACAGGAGGCGTTCATGTTGACAGAAAAAAATATTCCAACAGTATATGATCCCCAGGCAGTAGAAGCAAAATGGTATAAATATTGGGAGGACCATGGACTGTTTCATGAGGAAGTAGATAAGAATAAAAAACCTTTCAGTATTGTGATTCCGCCGCCAAATGTAACAGGACAATTGCATATGGGACATGCCCTTGATAATGCTCTGCAGGATATCTTGATTCGTTTTCGCCGTATGCAGGGTTACAATACATTATGGATGCCAGGAACTGACCATGCTGGGATAGCGACTCAAATAAAAGTTGAAGAAATGTTGGCTGCGGAAGGTCTGACTCGTTATGATTTAGGCAGGGAGAAATTCATTGAAAAAGTTTGGGAATGGAAAGAACAATATGGTGATCGGATTATTAAACAGTTAAAAAGCCTGGGAGCCTCATGTGATTGGCAGCGGGAGCGCTTTACAATGGATGAAGGCTGCTCAAAGGCAGTGCGGGAAGTTTTTGTATCTTTGTATGAGAAAGGTCTTATTTATCAGGGGCATCGCATTACGAATTGGTGTCCGCGTTGTAATACAGCCTTAAGTGATATTGAAGTCGAGCATGAAGAAAAACCTGGTCATCTCTATCATGTACGCTACCCAGTAGAAGGGTGCGCAGGTCAGTTTTTGAGTGTTGCTACCACTCGTCCAGAAACAATTTTAGGTGATACTGCAGTGGCCGTCAATCCAGAGGACCTGAGATACAGTCATCTAATTGGTAAAAACTTGATTCTTCCTTTGGTTGGACGTTGTATTCCAGTAATTGCTGATGAATATGTAGATAAGGATTTTGGTACTGGGGCCGTAAAAATTACTCCAGCCCATGATCCTAACGATTTCGAAATGGGCCTCCGCCATCATTTGCCGCAAATTATTGTTATTGCCAATGATGGTACGATGTCGGCTAGTGCAGGGAAATATGCAGGCATGGATCGTTATGAATGCCGCAAGGTATTGGTTGCTGATTTACAAGAACAAGGTTATTTGGTGAAAATTGACGATCATCAACATGCAGTAGGTCATTGTCAGCGTTGTACAACTGTTGTAGAGCCATTGGTGTCTAAGCAATGGTTTGTTAAAATGCAGTCGTTGGCAGACCCGGCAAAAGAAGCTGTGACAAATGGGGAAATTCAGTTCGTGCCTGAGCGGTTTACCAAAACATATCTTAATTGGATGGATAATATTCGTGATTGGTGTATTTCTCGGCAAATTTGGTGGGGACATCGGATTCCTGCCTGGTATTGCGAGTGTGGTGCTACCATTGTGGCGCGGGAAGATATTACTGCTTGCCCAACATGCGGCAGCTTTAGCATTCAGCAAGATTCCGATGTTCTTGATACTTGGTTTAGTTCAGGCTTATGGCCCTTTTCCACTATGGGATGGCCGGAAGAGACAGATGAGCTGCAGCAGTTTTATCCTACGAGTGTGCTCGTCACTGGTTATGATATTATCTTTTTCTGGGTGGCCAGAATGATTATGATGGGCCTGGAATTTAAGAAAGAAATTCCGTTTAAACATGTATTTATTCATGGTCTGGTGCGCGATCCCCAAGGACGTAAAATGAGTAAATCCTTAGGAAATGGTATTGATCCCTTGGAAATCATTGAAAAAAATGGCGCTGATACCTTACGTTTCACCCTCGTGACAGGCAATACGCCTGGTAATGATATGCGTTTTTATTCCGAAAGGGTAGAATCAAGCCGTAACTTTGCAAATAAGTTATGGAATGCATCTCGCTTTGTATTGATGAATTTGGAAGATGTGAGTAATACTAATCTTCTAAGGCAATATGGTGAAAATGCAAGACAGAAGGATAGTTTTACTTTAGCTGATAAATGGATTCTGAGTCGTTTTATTAAAACTGCTAATGAAGTAACCCGCAATTTGGAACGGTTTGAGCTTGGAGAAGCTGCTCGTCTGTTGTATGAGTTTATTTGGAATGAATATTGTGACTGGTATATCGAAATGGCCAAATCCAGATTGTACAATAAAGAAGATGTTTCAGCAAGAACTACTGCCCAATATGTAATATGGTATGTTCTAGAGAAAACATTAAAGCTGTTGCATCCGTTTATGCCTTTTATCACGGAAACCATCTGGCAGCATTTACCTCACGAAGGTCATAGTATTATGGTTGCTGATTGGCCGACAGAGGAACCCGCATTACTGAATGAACAAGTGGAACAGCAAATGAACACAATTATGGATACTATTAAAGCGATTCGTAATATGCGGGCTGAAGTTAATGTACCGCCAGGTAAAAAGAGCGAAGTTATTTTGCAAGTCGCTGCCGGTGAATTGCAGGCTGTTTTCGAAACCAATTTACAGTATTTGAAAACAATGGCAGCTGCTGAGCCAATTACATTACTAGATCTTGATGCCGGCAAACCTGAAAATGCTATGGCGGCTGTGGTCAGCGGTGTGGAAATTTATATGCCGCTAAAAGGGTTGATTGATGTAGAGAAAGAAACAGCCCGTTTGAACAAAGAACTTACAGGTCTTGATAAAGAACTAGCGCGTATTGCTGGTAAACTTTCCAATGAAGGATTTGTTGCTAAGGCCCCTCCTGAAGTCATAGCCAAGGAAAAAGCTAAAGCGGGAGAGTATCAAGAAAAGCAAACTGCTATTCAGGAACGATTAGTATATTTGGCAAGTTTGTAAGGTTGAATAGATAGATAGATAGATAGATAGATAGATAGATAGATAATACTAAGAAAGTAACAGCTATATTGTTGGTCTGCCGGGACTGGGATATAGGGCATGCATGCTTCCTGCGTAATGCCGCTGAGCCCTATATTTCCATTCTCGACGGCTGCTGTTAAGGAGATTTAGTTCAACTGATATAGAAAGTTTTTGTGGGAAAAAGGATGTGAATGTAGTGAGTTATGAAGAGTCATTAGTTTATTTGGCTGATTTATGCAAATTTGGTATTAATTTAGGATTGGCGAGAATTGAGAAGTTGCTAGAACTCATGGATCATCCAGAGAGACAGTTCAAAACCATTCATGTCACAGGTACAAATGGCAAGGGGTCCACAACAGCGATGTTAGCATCGATTTTGAAAGCTGCTGGAGTGAAAACAGGAATGTACACCTCGCCACATCTAAAAAATTATACGGAACGAATAATGATCGACGGAGTGGAAGTTTCCCCACAGCAGTTTGCAGACGCTATTAAGCATACAAGCCAGTTTGTAGAAAGAATAGTCGCTTTAGATTTAGGCCAACCCACAGAATTTGAAGTATTAACAGCCGCGGCTTTCCATCATTTTGCAATATGTGGGGTGGAATATGCCGTTATTGAGGTTGGCTTGGGTGGATTGTTAGATTCTACGAATATAATAGTGCCTGAGATCACAGTGATTACGAATGTTACTCTTGATCACATTGATAAATGCGGCAGTACTATTGCTGAAATTGCCCACCAAAAGGCTGGAATTATCAAAGAGGGAATACCCCTAATAACAGCTGCGAAGGGACAAGCTCTTGATGTGATTCAGCATATAGCAAAGGCAAAATCAGCTAAAATGTTTATTGAGGGGCATGATTTTTCAGCAAAGTTTGCTAGGCTTGTGGATCAGCGTCAAGAGGTAGTCTTTGAGGCTCTAGGTCAAGGAAATACAGAGACATTTATTGTTAATTTATTGGGATATCATCAAGTGGAGAATTGTGCTGTGGCGGTCATGGCAGCACTTGTTTTAGCTGAGAAGGAACAACGCATTACTTTGTCGGCCCTGCGCAAGGGGCTGCTGCAGGGGTGCTGGCCTGGAAGATTTGAGATTATCCAAGGTCGGCCGACTATTATCATTGATGGTGCTCACAATCAAGACGGCGCAAGAGGGCTGCGTAAAAATTTAAATGAATTCTATGCCAATCAGGAAATTGTCTTTTTGCTGGGTATTTTACGAGATAAAGATGTGGCTGGAATTGTTAAGGAACTAATTGGCTATCATGATAAAACAGTTGTTGTAGCACCTTTATCAGAAAGGGCCAGTCAACCTCAGGATATTGCCCGGGAAATACAGGCTGCTTATGTGGAAACAGCAGATTCTATTGCTGAAGGTCTTGAGCAGGCCCGCAGACTGGCAGGGAATCATGGTGTGATTTGCATTGCTGGTTCATTATATCTAATTGGAGCTGCCCGGGAAATAATATGTAAGTAGACAAATAAATTATTGTTAGTTATAATGATAAATAGTAGTTAATTTGGTGATTGTAATTTGGCAGCTGTGGGCTACATTACAAATGCTATTAGACAGGTGAAATTGTGAATATATCGTATAAAACAAGGCAAACTCAATACTTTTTGGATTATTTAATTGAACACTGCATTTTGGCGGTGACCTTTTTTTTGCCATTATCCCTTACTGTTAGCAGCGGATTTTTAGGAGCTGGCGCAGTATTGTGGTTGGGGAAAATGATACTAAAGGGTAAATTAGATTTTAAAAGTACGCCTTTTGATATGGGAATAGCATTATTAGTGTTGTTATCAGCAATTTCCATATGGGCATCGCCTGATCGCGGATTTAGCTTTTATAATTATTATCATTTAATGGGACGTTATATATTAATTTATTATTTAGTCGTAAATAACATTAGCTCTGCTGCCCAAATTAAACGAATAATTTGGGTGATGCTGTTTTCGGCGCTAATGGTTACAGTATATGGATTTTATCAATATCTATTTGGTGTTAATATCTCAGCTATTGAGTGGGTTGATGGTCAGCAGTTTCCCGATCTTAAGCTTAGAGTTTTTTCTACATTAGAGAATCCTAATCTATTGGCGGGATTTTTAGTGACGATGATAGCTATAGGTGCTAGTATGGGCTATAAAGCTGTTACAATAAAAGGTCGGGCAGCATTATTCGGACTGGTCACAATGTTTGGTATATGCTTGCTTCTTACCTATTCACGAGGAGCCTGGTTAAGTGTACTTGCAGTAATTGGTGTCTATGGTATGTTGTGTAATCGTAAAATTTTTTGGTTACTCATTCTATTGCCGGTTGCTGTATTTTTTGGACATGATGCAGTTTTAGAACGGATCATGTCGATTATAAATCCTACTGATACTTCATCAACCCTTAGAATTGCGTTATGGGAAAGTACTATTGCCATGATTATGGATAAGCCGCTGCTGGGAATTGGCTGGGGATCCTACTGGTTAGTATACCCAGAATATGATTTTTTTATCAATAATGCGGACGTTAAAATCTTTCATGCTCATAACATGTATTTGAATATTGCTGCTGAAATTGGCATTCCGGGCCTGATAACCTTTTTAGCTCTCATGTATGGACATTTGCGCTTGGCATTATCCGTGCTCAGCAGGACAGTCGAATCCTGGTCATCAGGATTAATGCTGGGAATTATCGCTGCAATTGGCGGTATTATTATTAATGGACTGACCGATTATGTGATGTTTAATATACAATTATCAATGCTGTATTGGTTATTAAGTGGACTCATTGTTGTTGTATGGCAGCAAAGTCATCAGCGTCAGCAGCAGACTAAGTTTTTTAAGAAGGTAATGTAAGGATAGATGTCTGGCTAAAGCCAGGCATTGAATGAAAATAGATGTTTACAGGATAAAATAAATTACTGGAATATTTAGAATAAATGCTTAATAAAGCCCAAAACCCGGCATGTAGGCTCATATATTTGGACGCATAACTAAATTTATATAAAATAAAAAAAAATATAGTTTTTAGGCAGGATTTTTTGGGTTATGTGACAAATTGTACATACTGTAGTATAATTGAACTCGCGAAAACTAAATTATACTTTTTGTTCCTGCCGTACAGAGGAGGATTTCACGTTGAAGGAAAGTTATGAAAAAACGGTGATTTCTAAGGCTACCATAGATCGTTTGCCATTATATTTCCGCACTCTCCGAATGAGTCAAGAAGAGGGGATGGAGATTATTTCCTCTGAAGAGCTTGGCCAACGCCTAGGAATTACTCCTGAACAAATTCGTAAAGACTTGGCATCTTTTGGCCAATTCGGTAAAAAAGGCGTAGGTTACTACATAAAGGAACTAATTTCCAATATCGGCAAAATACTAGGACTTGATCATCATTGGCAACTTGCCGTGATTGGTGTAGGTCATTTAGGCTGGGCATTAGCTCATTATCGCAATTTTGATTCCCTTGGCTTTAAATTAGTAGCCATGTTTGATATTGATCCCAATAAAATTGGGCAATGTATAAAAGGTATAAAGGTTTCAAATTTAGAGTGTTTAAAAGAGGTGATACAAGAACAAACTATTCACATTGGAATTATCGCCGTACCAGAAATTAATGCTCAAGATGTAGCTGACAAACTAGTTGCCGCTGGGGTACGTGGTATATGGAACTTTGCCCCTATGAAAATTAAAGTACCTGATTCTGTTCGAGTTATCAATGAAGACTTGTCTGTAGGGCTCAGTAGCTTATCCTTTTATTTAGCACGGCAGACATAGGTAGACTAATCACGCAAACGTTTGGAGGAAAGTGTAAAAATGATTGATATCAAAGATCGAGTGCGTTGTACAGCACTTCATGCTAAAATTGTAAGTGCTGAGGTAGCAGCGTCTGTTATTAAGCCAGGAATGAATGTGGGAACTAGTGGATTTACACCATGCGGTTATCCAAAAGCTGTACCCCTTGCATTAGCTGAAAGAATCAAAAAAGAGCATTTCCAAATTAATCTGTGGACTGGTGCCTCCGTTGGTAAAGAATTAGATGGAGCACTCGCAGCAGTAAATGGTATTAATAAACGTTTGCCTTATCAAACAGATAATGCAATACGCAAATCTCTTAATTCGGGTGGTATTAAGTATTGTGATTTACATTTAAGCCATACGGCTCAAATGTCTAGATATGGTTTTTTAGGTGGCAAGGTTGATGTAGCAATCGTTGAAGCTTGTGCCATTACAGAAGAAGGACATATTATTCCTACCACTTCATTAGGTAACTCTGCATCCTTTGTACAAAGTGCTGATATTGTTATTGTTGAAATCAATACAAGTCAACCCTTAGCTCTTGAAGGTATGCATGACATATATATTCCCATGGATCCACCACACCGTCTGCCAATTCCTATCGTAAAAGCAGATGATCGTGTTGGAACACCTTATATTCCATGTGGCTTTGACAAAATAACATATATTGTACCTTGTGACATTACTGATGATGTCCGGGATTTAGCGGCCATTGATGATGATGCACGTGCTATGAGTGCTCATTTTATTGAGTTCCTTAAAGCTGATATCGTAGCAGGTCGTATGCCAGCAGGTTTATTACCTCTACAATCTGGTGTAGGTTCTGTTGCTAATGCGGTAGTAAGCGGTTTTGTTGAATCTGACTTTACTAATTTAGAAGTATATACTGAAGTTATTCAAGATGGTATGCTTGACTTAGCTGACGCTGGTAAACTTAAGTTTGCTTCAGGTACTTCTTTCTCACCTTCACCTGCAGGACTTAAGCGTTTTTATGACAATCTTGATACCTATCGTAAAATCATGATGTTACGTCCTCAAGAAATTTCCAATAGCCCTGAAGTCGCTCGCCGTATTGGTGTTATTGCCATGAATACAGCCATTGAGTTTGATATTTTTGGTAATGTTAACTCCACTCATATTATGGGCACTAAGATGATGAATGGGATTGGCGGAGCAGGTGATTTTGCTCGTAATGCATATTTAACTTGTTTCTTTACTACATCAACAGCTAAAGGTGGAGCTATTTCCTCCATCGTACCAATGGTTTCACATCATGATCATAGTGAACATGACGTTGATATCTTTGTTACAGAAATGGGTGTTGCCGACGTCCGTGGTCTCAGTCCAAGAGAGCGGGCGCGCGTCATTATAGAAAATTGTGCTCATCCTGATTATAAGCCAATGCTTATGGACTACTTGGAAAGAGCTGAAAAAGCCACCAAATGTGCACAAACACCACATATTTTAACAGAAGCCCTTTCATGGCATACTAGATTTATTGAAACTGGTTCCATGAAACAACAAGTTAAGGAGGATTAATAGTATGAATAATGAAAGTTTGAAACTAAAAGTGGCAGAGTATACTGCCAAAGTAGACAAAGCCAGTGCAAAATTCCCTGAACGCAAAAACCTGGAGTATAACAGACTGTATACTCCCCTAGATCTTGAGGGTATGGATTATGAAAGAGATCTAGGCATGCCTGGTACCTATCCTTTCACTCGTGGTGTACAACCTACTATGTACCGTGGCCGTTTCTGGACAATGCGTATGTATGCTGGTTTTTCCACAGCAGAAGAATCCAATAAGCGTTATCGTTATCTGTTATCATCAGGTAGTACTGGCCTTTCTTGCGCCTTTGACTTACCTACTCAAATTGGTTATGACTCAGATGATGTTATTTCCGAAGGCGAAGTAGGTAAAGTTGGTGTAGCCATTGACTCCTTGGCTGATATGGAAATACTTTTTGATCAAATCGATTTAGGTAAAGTTTCTACTTCTATGACTATCAACGCTCCTGCATCAGTACTGCTTGCCATGTACATTGCAGTTGCTGAAAAAAATGGTGTAAGTGCTGATAAACTACAAGGTACAATTCAAAATGATATTTTGAAAGAGTATGCTGCTCGTGGAACTTATATTTTCCCTCCTAAACCTTCCATGCGCCTTATTACAAATATCTTTGAATATTGCTCAAAAAATGTTCCTAACTGGAATACTATCTCCATCTCTGGTTACCATATCCGTGAAGCAGGTTCCACTGCAGCGCAAGAAATTGCTTTCACAATTGCTGATGGTATTGCTTATTGCGAAGCTGCCATTAAAGCTGGTCTTGATGTTGATGATTTCGCTGGTCGTTTATCTTTCTTCTGGAATGCACATAACAATGTATTAGAAGAAGTAGCTAAATTCCGCGCATCACGTCGTGTATGGTCGAAAATCATGAAGGAGCGTTTTGGTGCGAAAAATCCTAAATCTTGGATGTTACGTGTACATACGCAAACTGCTGGTTCCATGCTGACTGCACAACAACCTGAAAACAACATTGTACGTGTTGCACTTCAGACTGCTGCTGCTGTTATGGGCGGTACACAATCCTTGCACACTAATTCAAAAGATGAAGCATTAGCTCTTCCTACTGAAGATTCAGTACGTGTAGCTCTTCGTACGCAACAAATCGTAGCTTATGAAAGCGGACTTGCTGATGTTGTAGATCCTTTGGCTGGTTCTTATTATGTAGAAGCTATGACCAATGAGATTGAAGCTGAAGCCTTGAAATATATCCAAAAAATTGACGATATCGGCGGCGCTGTTGTTGCTATCGAAGAAGGTTATATTCAAAGAGAAATTCAAGACAGTGCTTACAAATGGCAAAAAGAAGTTGAAAGCGATGCTCGTATCATCGTTGGTGTCAACAAATTCCAAATCGAAGAAAAACCAGTTGAAGGCCTGCTTCGTGTAGATGCTTCTGTTGGTGAAGGTCAAAAGAAAAAACTTGCTAAATTAAGAGCTGAGCGTGATAATGCAGCTGTGAATGCAGCTCTTGCTAAACTTGAAGCTGCTTGCGGTGATGAAGACGCTAACCTCATGCCAATTATTATGGAAGCAGTTAAAACATATGCAACACTTGGTGAAATCTGTGGCGTAATGCGCAAAGTTTTTGGTGAATACCAAGCGCCTGCAACACTGTAAGAAACGTAGAGGAGGAATAATCATGGAAAAACGTGTTAGAATATTAGTCGCAAAACCTGGTCTGGACGGTCATGACCGCGGAGCAAAAGTTGTAGCTCGCGCTCTGCGTGACGGTGGATTTGAGGTTGTTTATACTGGGCTTCGCCAAACTCCTGAGCAGATCGCTGAAGCTGCATTGCAGGAAGACGTGAATGTAATTGCTCTTAGTTTGCTTTCAGGTGCTCACAATCACTTGTTCCCACGCATTGTAGAATTGATTCGTGCTAATGGTATGAATGATGTGCTCATAATTGGCGGCGGCGTAATCCCTGATTCAGATATCGCTGGTCTTAAAGCAGCTGGTATTGCTGAAGTCTTTACACCTGGTACATCAACGACCACCATTATTGACTTCATTAACGCCAACGTATAATAAAAATCAATGTTTTTGTGGCTTATGCATTCTTACTTTAGAGTGCATAAGCCATGAGCCCATAAGGTGGTGTGAACAATGGATATTGCAGAGGAATTATTAAATGGTTCGAGGCTAGCATTGTCGCGAGCTATTACGGCCGTCGAAAATGAACATGATAATGCAGTAGATATCATGCAAAAACTGTATGCTCATACTGGTAATGCTCATGTCATTGGCATTACCGGACCACCAGGGGCAGGTAAGAGCACCTTGACTGATAAATTAGCCAAAGAATACCGCAAGCAAGGGAAAACAGTGGGTATTATTGCTGTTGACCCTACCAGTCCTTTTTCTGGTGGCGCTATTTTAGGTGACCGCATTCGCATGAATGACCTAACACTAGATAAAGGCGTGTTTATCCGTAGCATGGGTACTCGAGGCAGTTTAGGCGGTTTGTCGCGAAAAACCGCTGAGACAGTTAAGATTATGGATGCTGCAGGTCATGATATTATTTTAGTGGAGACAGTGGGTGTGGGGCAGTCAGAAGTGGATATCATTAAAACAGCTGATACGATTATTGTTGTATTAGTGCCTGGTCTCGGCGATGATATTCAGGCCATTAAAGCCGGTATCTTAGAAATCGGTGATGTATTTGCGATTAATAAAGCTGACCATGAAGGTGTTGATCGTCTTCACACTGAACTGGAGATGATGCTAGATTTAAATCAGCAGAAAACAGAGTGGCGACCGCCGGTGAAGCGTGTTATCGCTAATCGCGGCGAGGGTATTACTGAATTGGCCGAATCCATTGCCCAGCAAATTGATCAATCAAAACAGTCTGGACAATTTGTTACTCGTCGTAAAGAGCGTACACGCAGTGAATTACTGGTAATGCTTGATGAACTGCTTGGACGTCATGTACGCAACAAATTATCGGTTGATGGGAAAATTGATAAATTAGTAGCCAGTGTGGAAAGTCGAGTCAGGAATCCTTATGCTGTTGTGAATGAAATAATAGCAAGTGTATTACGATAAGACGGATTGAGGAGGGTTTTTAACGTGTTTAAAACATTAAAAGTAGATCATATTGGTATTGCTGTAAAAGATTTAGAGCAAGCTAAAAAGTTTTATACTGAAGTTCTAGGTATGACAGTCATGGGCGAGGAAACAGTTGAACAACAAAAAGTAAAAGTTTGCTTCATTCCTTGTGGTGATAGCGAAGTAGAATTACTTGAATCAACATCTCCAGATGGCCCTATTGCTAAATTCATCGAGAAAAACGGCGAAGGTATGCAACATGTTGCGCTACGTGTAGACAACATTCTTGAAGCCATTGCTGACCTTAAAGCTAAAGGTGTACGTATGATTGATGAAGTGCCACGTTATGGTGCTGGTGGGGCGCAAATCGCATTTGTTCACCCTAAAGCAACTGGTGGTATTCTACTTGAGTTATCTGAGCGTAAATAAGCTAATCATAGTGTAGCAAAATGCTTTAGATGCTAGTTGCTACCTGGCTTGGCGGGAAACGTAAGTAGTAGTACGTTAAACGAACATACCTAAGAGTAACCAAGCAAATAAACTTTTGCAACATGATTATATAATGTATACAATTATAAAATATTGCAAACTATAGAGTCTTACTATATAGTGATATTTGAATGTTGTTGGAGGTGTAAAATGGCTACAGTTCAAGAAAAAATTGAAGACTTAAAAGCGAGGCAGGAAAAAATCATGCTTGGTGGCGGTCAAAAGCGCATTGACAAACATCATGCAAGTGGAAAATTAACTGCTCGCGAACGTGTGGAGCTATTGCTTGACGAGAATACCTTTGTTGAATTGGATCAGTTCGTCACTCACCGTTGTGTGAACTTTGACATGGCTTCAGTAGAAGCGCCAGGCGAAGGTGTTGTCACAGGCTATGGTACTATTGACGGTAAATTGGTTTATGTATTTGCCCAAGATTTCACAGTAGTAGGTGGATCATTAGGTGAAATGCATGCTGCTAAGATCGTTAAAGTACAAAAATTAGCACTAAAAATGGGTGCACCGATTATTGGAATTAATGATTCCGGCGGAGCACGCATCCAAGAAGCTGTTGATGCATTGGCAGGTTATGGGAAAATATTCTATAACAATACATTAGCATCAGGCGTAATTCCACAAATATCTGTTATTATGGGGCCATGCGCTGGTGGTGCAGTATATTCTCCGGCTTTGACTGATTTTATCTACATGGTAAAGAAGACAAGCCAAATGTTTATTACTGGTCCACAAGTTATTAAATCAGTTACTGGCGAAGAAGTTACAGCTGAAACTCTAGGTGGAGCTATGACCCACAATACGACTTCAGGTGTTGCTCACTTTGTTGCAGAAAATGATAATGACTGCATAGAACAAATACGGTATTTGATGAGCTTCTTACCAAGCAATAACTTGGATGGAGCGCCAGTTGTGGCTTGTACCGATGATGTGAATCGTATGGATGAGTCATTAAACACACTACTCCCTGATAATCCTAATCAGCCGTATAACATGAAAGATATCATTACTTCCATTGCGGATAATGGTGAGTTTTATGAAGTACAGCCTTATTTCGCGCAAAATATCATCACTTGTTTTGCCCGTTTTGACGGACAATCAGTAGGTATTATTGCCAATCAGCCATCAGTAATGGCAGGTTGTTTAGATGTTGATGCATCTGACAAATCAGCCCGGTTTATTCGTTTCTGTGATGCCTTTAACATTCCACTGCTTAATTTGGTTGACGTACCAGGATTCTTGCCTGGTGTTAGCCAAGAATATGGCGGAATTATCCGTCATGGTGCAAAAATGTTATATGCTTATTCAGAAGCAACTGTACCAAAGATTACTGTAATTACTCGTAAAGCTTATGGTGGTTCTTATCTGGCCATGTGTTCACAAGATTTGGGCGCTGATCAGGTAATGGCTTGGCCAACATCTGAAATTGCAGTAATGGGACCTGCTGGAGCAGCTAATATTATCTTCCGCGGCGATCCTGATGTGAGTGCTAAAACTGAACAATACATAGCAGAATTCGCCACTCCGTATAAAGCAGCTGAACGTGGTTTCGTTGATCAGGTTATTGAACCAAAAGAAACCAGACCTCGTATCATAACTGCACTCTCAATGCTGGCTAGCAAGCGTGAACAACGGCCACAAAAGAAACATGGCAATATTCCGCTATAAGGAAGGTGTGGACTAGTATGAAAATAGATGCAAAAGGCATAAGCCCTGAAGTCGTAGCAGTTATTGCTGCAGCACTTCAGATGATGGGCAGCAGCTTTCAAGCTGTAAAAATCACACGTGACAGCGATCTTTGGATGAACGCTGGTCGTAAAAACGCGTAATTAGAGATATATTTATTTAATAAATATTATTTGGAGGTTAGTGTAATGAAAAAATTTAACATAACTGTAAATGGTGCTACATACAATGTTGAGGTAGAAGAAGTTAAAGAAGTAAAAGTGGCTGCTCCTGCAGCTAAAGCAGCTCCTGCTGCAGCTAAAGCAGCTCCTGCTCCTGCAGCAGCTCCTAAAGCCGCTGCCGCAGCACCTGCTGAAGTAGGCGCTGGTGATACTGCTGTTAATTCCCCAATGCCTGGTAAAATCATTAAAGTTATTGCTGCTGCTGGTCAAGCAGTGAAAAAAGGCGATGTAATAATGATTCTTGAAGCTATGAAAATGCAAAATGAAATTGTTGCTCCTGTTGATGGTACTATTAAATCCATTAATGCTGCAGCAGATCAAAGCGTAAAAACAAATGAAATTTTAGCTGTTATTAAATAAGCTAATTCTTTTATAAAAAAGTCGTGCAGTTTTCAAAAACTGCACGACTTTTTTGGCGTAATCAGTATTTATCCCACTAGCCTCGCTAATTAGTAAAATCCTGAGTTTTTTCCATTTATCTTATTTGCATGTTAGGTGAATATGCGGTAAAATAATCTAGACTAAGTGAAAATATAACGTATTAGCAAGAGTTACGCATAATACGATACGCATGATCTTATTAGAGTTATTGTCAGTTAAGGCTCAATAAGGATATATCGGTAACTTTTAAAGGTGCAAGGGGGAGAAATTTTGCGAGGGGTTAAAAGTAAAGGGTATGGCATGCTGCTATTATTTTTGATTACAGGAGCAGTTTTTGGCGGGATTTTAGGAGAATTTATATCCAGCTCAGATGCTTTAGCAAGCTGGTCTCCCTATTTAGTTAAGACTTTCCTGGTTTTAGATGTACCGCCTGTCAGCATCAATTTGTATGTTGTAAGATTTATGGTCGGTTTTGCTTTGCAACCTAATTTAATCAGTATATTGGGTATGATAGCGGCAATTTTGTTGTTCAGGCGTGTTTGACTTGTATAACTCGGAGATGATCTAATATGGCAATTATTCTAGCGTCAGCATCGCCTCGTCGGCAGGAACTTTTAAAACAGGTTGGCTGTGATTTTACAGTTTTGATCAGTGATATTATTGAGGACAATAACCAAAATTTGGCTCCCCAGCAGTTAGCCATGTTACTGGCTAGCGAAAAAGCCTTTGGTGTGTCCTCAAAAGTGAATAGTGATGATGTAGTCATTGGTGCTGATACGATAGTGGTTTTGGATGGACAAGTGTACGGCAAGCCTATGGATAAAAAAGATGCTAGACAGATCTTGACGAAATTATCAGGTAAAGAGCATCAAGTTATTACCGGTATTGCTGTTACTCGCGCAGATGAAATATGGACTGATTATGTTAGTACTACTGTGCGTATTGCAATTATTACGGATCAGCAAATTGAGGATTATATTGCGACAGGTGAACCCATGGATAAAGCAGGTGCTTATGCCATTCAGGGTATAGGTGCTCTAATCGTTGAGGAAATTAAGGGGTGCTATACGAATGTTGTAGGCTTACCTCTAAACAGGCTGTCTGATCTATTAAAGAAGGCTGGTGTCAATTTGTTATGACGGACAGTACGCCGCTCATGATCAAAGAACTGCCACAAGGGGAAAGGCCACGGGAAAAAATGTTAACAAAAGGTGCTCAGGCTTTAAGTAATTCTGAATTAGTGGCAATACTGCTTAGAACAGGTACTAAAAATGATTCAGTTTTGCGTGTTGCTGAAAGACTGCTAAAAAAATATGAAGAATTTGGCGTAGCTGCTCTTTCCAGTCTTGGTCCCCAGGAACTAAGTAAAATCAAAGGAATTGGTCCGGTAAAGGCAGTTACTATTGTTGCTGCTGTTGAGCTTGGCAAGCGTCTTAATAGCCTAATCTCAGCAGATAAACCAGTGATTCGCACTCCAGGGGATGTTGCTAATTTGCTAATGGCCCGCCTGCGTTATGAGACACGAGAACATTTTATCATTATATTATTATCGACCAAAAACCATGTCCTCGCGACTCCTACTATTTCCATCGGCAGCTTAAATGCATCCATAGTGCATCCACGGGAATTATTTCGGGAAGCTATCAATCACTCGGCTGCGGCAGTACTTTTGGTGCATAATCATCCGAGTGGCGATCCAACTCCCAGCTTCGAAGACATTGATCTGACGCGCAAGCTTATAGACGTAGGAAAAATTTTAGAAATTCATGTACTTGATCATGTAATCATTGGTGATAATAAGTATGTTAGCCTGAAAGAAAAGGGAATAATATAGTAAAATTAATGAAGTGGCGTAGCAGCATGAAGCTGCTAAAAGAAAGGGGCTTTATTTTATGAAGAATTTTTTTGGATCATTTTCCCGGGATATGGGTATAGATCTTGGTACTGCTAATACATTAGTACATGTTAAAGGTAAAGGTATTGTACTCAGTGAGCCATCTGTTGTAGCAATTCAGCGTGACACAGGTGAAGTTTTGGCAGTAGGCGAGGAAGCTAAGCAGATGATTGGTCGTACACCTGGCAACATTGTAGCAATTCGACCTCTTAAGGACGGAGTAATTGCTGATTTTGATGTTACTCAGGCTATGCTTAAATATTTTATCCGTAAGTCTATGGATACCAAGTCTTTTATTAGACCACGGGTCATTGTCGGTGTACCATCAGGAGTTACTGAAGTAGAAAAACGCGCTGTTATTGATGCAACCATTCAAGCTGGTGCCCGGGAAGCCTATCTAATAGAGGAACCAATGGCTGCTGCTATTGGTGCCGGACTGCCTGTTCATGAACCAACAGGTAATATGGTAGTTGATATTGGTGGGGGTACTACTGAGGTTGCTGTTATTTCCTTAGGGGGAATTGTTACGAGCCGCTCTATCCGTGTTGGTGGCGATGAAATGGATGAGTCTATTATGCAGTATATTAAGCGTACGTACAATTTGATGATTGGTGAACGTACTGCTGAAGAAATAAAAATGACGATCGGAGCGGCTATTGTGCCTGTAGTGGATCAAACTATGGACATTCGTGGTCGAGATCTGGTAACCGGTTTGCCAAAAACCTTGAGTATTAAAGCAAGTGAAGTGCAGCAGGCTTTAAGCGAGCCTATTGCCAGTATTGTGGAAGCTGTTAAAGTAACTTTAGAGCGAACGCCGCCGGAACTAGCATCTGATATTATGGATCGAGGTATTGTTATGACTGGCGGCGGATCCCTGCTTACTGGGCTAGACCAACTATTAATGAAAGAAACCGGTATGCCTGTGCACATATCTGAGGATGCTTTATCCTGTGTATGTATGGGTACTGGACGTGCGTTAGATCGTATCGATTTATTAAAACGTGTATTAATGACTACTAAAAAATTTGGATAGAGTGATTGAGAGGTGCTTTGAAAAGTGGGATTTTTTCACAAGAAGACGGTTATCTTATTAGTGTCTGTATTAACTGTCTTTTTGCTGGTCGGTTTGCAAGCCCAGGGCAAATATAAGTTTGTCTTTATGGAGGAATTTGTTACCAGCGTTTTGGCGCCTGTTCAATCTATCGTCTCCAATGTAGGCTTTAATTTGCGTAAAGTTAGTTTATCGACAGGTGAATTGATGACTGCATACCGTGATAATCAAACACTGCGGGCGGAAAACGAGGAAATACGTCAAAACAACCTTAATGTGGCGGAAATTATGGCAGAAAATGTGCGGCTGAGAACCATGTTAGATTATAAAAAAACGGCGAATCAGTTTGATTTTGTTACTGCTGCAGTGGTGGGGCGTGACCTGAGCAGTTGGAATAGTATCATTATTATCAATCGGGGAACTGCTGATGGTATCTCTAAAGATATGCCTGTGGTTACAGCTCAGGGACTTGTTGGCAGTGTAGTGACAGTATATGATCATGTTGCTAAAGTGCAGCTTATTTTAGATGGACGCAGTGCAGTCGGAACTCTGGTGCAACGTCCGGAGTCAAGAGTAGCTGCTATTGTAGAAGGCAATAGCGGATCACCGCTCCGGCCAAGAATGGTAAATATAGCACGTGATGCTGATATCATAAAGTCAGATAAACTGATTACATC